>OLHW01000001.1_pt1 | contig 60217 bp, 106 predicted proteins | sample 1609531 | NCBI WGS metagenome assembly OLHW01 (sample SAMN05416868, study PRJEB24817) | seawater metagenome | isolation source: Sea water | place: Canada:Atlantic | collected 2013-11
CTGTCACCTTCCATTACAAGGAAGAGTTCAGCTCAAGCCCAGAACGTATGCATCACGGCTTTATTGCACAAGAGTTCCAGAAGGTTCTTCCTGACGCTACTTACTTCGATGAGAGCGTCGGCAAGATGTGCATCGACACTGGTGATGTAATCGGACTACTCGTTCGTGCTAACCAAGAGTTAGAAGCACGCATCGGAATGCTTGAAGCAAAACAAGCTTTAGCAACTGTGTAAAATAGAAAAAGATAATAACAGATGTTAATTGTGGAAAGAGGAAAAAACTAATGTCATCTTTGTATGAAACTCCCGCAGAAAGGGCTCAACGTTTATCTAAATCAACTGAGACTGGAAACTTCTTTCAAGATACGTTCACAGATGCCGTATCCTCTGGCATTTCACTAGGTGAAAATGGGAAAGTAAAGCGAGAGGGTTTGGCTTGGTGGATGCAAGGTTTAACCCCTGGTGCACGTTCAATTGCAGAACAAAAGAAAGGACTAGATAATTCACGAATAATTGAAAGACAAGTTCAAAATTCAGGATTGACTGAAGAACAAATTAGAACACAACTAGGTGATGGTAAGCTTACGGTTGGTAATGTATCTGGCACAATTGCAGAAGGACAGAGAACAAGAGCAGAAAAACCTACACCAACCCAACAAGCCCAAATAGATGATGTAAAAGTAGGCAGAACACAACAAAGTGCAGCAATGAATGCAAATACAGCAATTCAGCGTGAAACACTAGGTGTCACGAGAGAAAATAACAAAAATCAAATGACGTTAGCTGCCAATCAAATGGAGATGGCACGTCTTGATAATAAGTTTGATCGTGAGACCGCATCTGCAGATAGGAATCTTACACTACAGATTGCACAAATGGATAGTGAGCTAGCAGATAAGCGTATGGCATATGATCGTGAATCACGCTCTATGGATAAACGTGATCGCATGATTGCTCAGCTTATGTCTGGACTCGGTTCACTGGGTGGAGCCTTCGCTCTTTAATTCAGGTATTGTTGATGTAATCCTTTTTGGAATACAGACCAAGGTTTAAAGCTGCCCACCTCATCGTAGACTTCTTTAGCAATTGTCATATTTTTAACAGGATCACGAAGGTCTGCTTCGGTCCAACCTCTTCTGTCTAATTTACTCTGATGTGCCTGCACATTAATTTGAGACAAACCAATTGAATATTCATTTGACTTGTTAGGATCTAATCCAGATTGCACTGTATCAATACCAGAGTTACCGCCAGATTCACCCATACCAATTGCAGCCATAGTTCGAGCATTCTCAGGAGAAAATCCTCCTTGAATAGCAAAGTCAGTCATTTGCTGAAGATTGTATTGACCACCTTGACCAGCAGAACCTTTACCGGCATCTAGTGCTTGTGCAGACGAGACTAACGATCCATCTGCACTAGTTACTTTCCCAGGCTTACTTTCTCCTGCAGTGGAAGAGGACTGAGGAATAAGACCAGCGGTAGCACTTTCGCGCCTGCTGTTAATTTCATCTTTGGTAGTTTTATTTGCTTCAAGTAGTGATTTACGTGCATCACTATTGGAAGGATATTCTCGTCCCTTGGTATTATCCCTGGAGGCAAGGAACCCAGCTCCTGCAATTTTGCCAATAGCTGCGAGGCCACCTGCCATACGTAGTTTATTCTCAAGACCTTCTCTAGTCTTAAACAAGTCAATTTTATAATCATTCTGTTTTGCATTTGCATATGTATTAGTTGCAACTTGAGTTAATTTTTCTTCAGCTCTTATTCCTGCAATTTTTTCATTTGATGCCGTCTGCATAGCAACTCTAGATAAGCCTGCATAATCAGGACTAGCCTTTCGTTGAACAGCGTGCATTCTGGCAGCACTATCAGCTACAGCTTTACCTGCTGCTGCATAGTTAGCAGCATTACTACCACCGAGAGATGCAAAACGCATATACCTAACGCATAACCTCTATCCATTGTAGTAAAGATAATAGATAGAATAGTGGCATATAGTTAACGCTCAAAAAAATGGCTGCAAATAAGAATACAAAAAACAAGAATACAAAAAACAAGAATGCAAAAAACAAGAATGCAAAAAATACAAAAGGGCGTATTTCAGAAGGCTTGTATAACTTTAATCAAGTCTCGAATGACTTTAACAATTTTAAACCAGACAAAGATGATCCAGAAGGACGTGCGATAAAGAGAAACTATCAAGCCAATATGGTGCAGTCAGCTTTTGACGCAGACTTAGCCAAAGACATGGCATACTCTCAGTCTGAGATTGCTCAGTCAAACATGACTCAAGCTGCTGACTTGGAGCAAAGAAATACTGCTGTAAATATGGCACAAGAATTCGACTATGGAATGCAGTCGATGGATGCACAGTTCGATGCACAAGATAAATTTGCTGATAATCAAAATGAACGTGACCTAGGAACGTTAAATGCTCAAGGTGAAATCAATCGAACACAGACAGAAACAGAAGGTAAGCAAGATCGATTAACCTCTGTAGTCCAAGGTCAGCAAGATAGAGGTTTAGCAAAAGTACAGGGTGAATATAATGTACAGGGCCAAAAGATTGGTGCTGATGCGACTAAATATTCAGCAAATCAATCAGCTAATGCACAGCGATATAGTGCAGCACAACAAGCAGGTGCTTCTAAGTATGGCTCAGCAAAAGCAGCAGATGCTTCTAAATATGGAGCTAAACAGTCTGCAGATGCTTCTAAATATGGTGCCACTCAATCAAGAGTAGGAGCAGAGAATGTTGCTTCTACACAAGCCGGTGCATCTATGTATGGAGCTAAACAGTCTGCAGATGCTTCTAAATATGGAGCCACTCAATCAAGAGTAGGAGCAGAGAATGTTGCTTCTACACAAGCAGATGCTTCTAGGTATGGAGCTAAACAGTCTGCAGATGCTTCTAAGTATGGCTCAGCAAAAGCAGCAGATGCTTCTATGTATGGAGCTAAACAGTCTGCAGATGCTTCTAGGTATGGAGCCACTCAATCTAGGCTTGGTGCAGAAAATGTAGCTACAACACAAGCTGGATCAGCTAACTACCAAGCTGATCAGGCACGAAAAGCAAGTATGTATGGAGCAGATAGAACATTTGACGCTACTAAGGATACGAATTTAACATCAACAAAAAACATTAAAGTAACAGGAGACGAAACACGTCAAACAATGGGTTATCAAGATCAATTGGATGCTAGTAAAGCAAATCGTCAGTCAGCACGTAGTCGTTCAATGGCGAGGGCGTTCTGATGCCAACTAAAGAAGCAACAACAGGTAAGGTCTATCTCACCTATGTAGACCAATGGCTAGATACCTTGCCTGCTGCTGAGAGTGAAGACTTCAGAGAATTTGCTGAGGTGACACCAAGCATTATTGAAATTTGGGTATATTCAGGAATCCTTCAATATCCCGGCACATTCAACGATATGAGTCGTTGGGTAAAAATGAAGTATAAGAAACTTAACCGTCGTGAAATACTTAATAGCGAAATTGCTGCTCTTCACTCCGATATACAGGAGCTTCGAATGGCGATTACCTCAGGCGAAGTCAAAGCTGACAATGGTTGCCAACGTCTTGCTGCCTTGGAAAAAGAACTCCGTAGTCACATCGAAACGTCGGACAAAATGAACCGGACAACAGATAAGCGTGGCCTTGTGCTTGCTGGTGCTGACCGTGTAATGCGTGAGATGACAACGATTTTTAAAGATGATCCGCAGTTTGCTGAACCAATTGAGAATGCAATGAATGCTGTATGGGCCAAGATCTATAGCGAGTTAAGTAATGCGTGATCTACCAGAATTACCAAAAATTAAAGATGCAACAGTAGGAACACTGCGATTAGAAGGTATACTTGCAAAACGATTGCCTGGTATGCCATCTGGTGAATTAGAAGGTCTAGCCTTTACAAGCGATAGGCAGATGGAAGCGGAGAAGCTGATGAATGATATGCGTTATGTATTCGATATTTCAAGACAACAAGCTGCAAGAAGTAAAGCACTTGCTAGAGCTAAAAACCGTCAAGCGCAAAGACAAGCAGAGCGCCGATAGACTGTAGGAAAGATAACTTACATATATGGCAATACCTAGTGCAGCTTTAGCATACCGTCGTTCAGCATTAATGACGGCAACTAAAGTTACAACTAAACCACCATCATCAGAAGTATTAAGAGCAAGAGACGACTTCAAAGACTTCTGTTGCTATATGGGTAAACCTCCTACAGCACACATGATGGAATGGCATACAGAGCTGTGTACTGGTAAAGACAGCGAAGTACTGATGGGCATTAGTGGACCTAACACTGACATCCTTGCACCACGTGGATCTGCAAAATCAACAGTGCTTGGACTATTTGCAGCATGGATGATCGGTAGACACACCGCAGCAAAAAAAATGTTGCGTATACTATATATTGCATACATGGTTGACATTAGTAGAGCCAAGAGTGCAACTATTAAAGGTATTTTGACAAGTAATAAATACCGTGAAGTCTTCCCAATGGTGAGACTCTCAAAGATAAAACGTTCAGATGAATACTGGAGTATTGACTATGACTTTGCAGGCATTGATACAGCAGGCGAGGAAGCTTTTACGATTGCGTGTGGAGGTCTCAAAGGTGCAATCACCTCTAAACGATCACAGCTGGTGCTTATTGATGACCCTATCAAATCTGCCGCTTCGATCAACAACCCAGACATTCGCCGTGAGATGGAGCAGACATGGTCTAACGTTATCGCACCAACGATGTTCCAAGGAGCGCGGGCTATCTGTTTGGGAACCCGCTTTCACTTTGACGATATTCACGCGACACTCTTTGTCCCCAAAAATAACTGGAAACAGATTATCCAGAAAGCTGTTATAACAGATGCAGAAGGTAGACAAAGAAGTTACTGGCCAGAGTTTTGGTCAATGAAATACCTCAATGAACGAAAGATGGAAGACCGTGTTGCATTTGCATATCAATATCTTAATACTGCAGTCCGTAATGCAGAAGTTGGAATCTCGCCAGAACTGATTGTAAAGGATGTAGTACCAGAAGATTATGACTGCCTCGGCGTAGGCATTGACTTAAGTGCTGGTTTAAGTGAAAAGAATGACTGGACTGTAATGACCCTTGGCGGAATCAAGAACGGAAAGATATATCTAATTGACCAACGCAGGTCAAGAACAATGGGTAACTTAGAGAAAATGGATACCTTATGTGAGATGCTATCAGATTGGAATATTTTATTAGAGAATGACGAGGGACAATGGTTCCCAACGATGTCACCATGCATTATCTGGCCAGAAGCAGTGGCGTATCAAACTTCATTTGAAGGTGACTTCAAACGTGTGATGTTTGAACAGCGTGCTTTGTATAACTTGCACTGCTCACCTGTTAAAGGTTTCAAAGGCGACAAACTTGCAAGACTACGTGGAGTGCTTGGCTTATACGAGCACAAAAAAGTTGTTTGGAACAAGTGGCGTAAGTGGAATATTCTTGAAGACGAACTGCTTAACTTTGGCCATTCACAGCATGATGATGCTGTTGACTCTATGGTGTTAACAATTGGAGGACTATTAAGACGAGGTGCATTACAAATAGAATACAATAAAGATAGTTTGTACCTGTAAGAAGAGGAGTAGCAATGCAATCTACAAGTAAAAACAATATGCGTAAAGCCGGAAGTGATGAGTTTACAAATGGATTAGCTAAAGCCAAGGATCCTTTCACTACTGCTAATAGAAAAAAGACGCAGCAATATTATGACGCATATAAAGAGCGTGGATATGATAATCTAAGTAATATTGAAACGTATAAAGCACAATCTTGGAATAATCGTTTGAAAAAAGGTGGCAGATACGATTACCATGATGCAGCAAAGACTGGAATGCAGTCTAATAAGTTTGATTTTGGTGGGGACTTGTCAGGATACGACAGAGCGGCAGCTGGAACTAAACAATTTGATATGAACGATGTAAGGTATTTGAAAAAGTCAGGAGCATCTGATGAAGCAATCAACAAGCACATTAGTGGCTTAGATGACGTACACGATTCATTGCGAAACAGTAGCCAATACGGAGGAACTCATTATCGTGGGGACATGGATAAAACAAAAGGTATTGAACAATTTGACTCGGGCAAAGGGTTCAACAAATGGGACATTGATTATTTACAGAAGCAAGGATACGATGATGAGGCGATTGCTGACTATGGATTAAGCACTGGGAATAACTTCGGAAAAGGTACTGCAAAGTTTTTAGACAGTCAAGGAAAACTAGATAGCAGAGCTAAGAATACATTTGGCAATACACTGTCACAGTTAGAGAATACACCAATTGATGTACCTTATCAAAATACTACTCCTGATTTAAAAGAGCAACAAGACCGTGTTGACGAAGAAATGAACAAAGATTATTGGGGACAGCAAGAAAAACGAGAAGACAGACTTATTGCTAACAGTCCTAATCAACATGATAGTGAAGAGTTTCTTAAAAAGCATATAGGTATGGCTCGTGGCCTAGCTAACACTAGAACAGGATTGGATCTAAGTAGTAAATATAATTCAGGCTTTAACTTAGATATCAATGCACTAGACAAGCAAATTCGTAAGGCTCCACTGTATTGGGGAGCTAGATCTGAAGTACAAGGAGACAAAATATTTGGTGATCGTTACAGGAATTCTAGAGAGAATTCCATGAACTGGAAGCAACCTGATCCACCAAAAGCTTTTGTACCACCAGACTTTGCATCAATTTATGATAAGACTAAAAAAGATATCGATAATATCTAGTCCTAAATTACACTAGACTTAAAACATATAAGAAAGTAAAGAATGTCAATCTCAGTACAGCCAGAATTTCAACAAATACTTACTGCTGCTAAAGAACGTCGCGGTGACATGTCTGTTGACAGCATGATCGTATCTTCTCATTTAGCTCAGATGCGTATGTTCATGCTTCGTCGAGGATTAGAGTTTTATGCTGAACAAGATAGCTTTGGTAAACGTAGAGAATTTATAACTCAAGTATGTGAACATAACATGCTTGACATGAAGCTCGATAGCATTGTTGATTACTTCTTGTGTGATGGACAAGGGTTGTTCTACTTCCGTCCAGCAGGTGATGAATATCAATTACTCTATTTTCCTAAAGATAGCTACAGAGCTTTTCGCGATCAAAACAATGCACTAGAAAGCGTCGTGCTTGTCTACAGTTTTGGAGTAAAACAAAATAATGCATTAGATCCGTTTGCAAATTCCACAAAGCGTGGTGGTAAGAAAAAGTTTATTCGTTTAAAAGTATATAAAGACAAGATTGAGCAGACTATATCTGATGAGAAGATTGAATTTGAAGATGGTAATGGCTCAATGCAAATGAGTATGCCTGGTTCTACAGAAACTCTGACAAATACGCTTGGCTTCATACCAGCAGTTGAAGTGTTTAATCACATGGATTGCACAGGTGAAGCTACAGGTAATGGTGAATTTGATTGGCTATCAAATCAGATTTTATATCATGATGAATTAGTTAGCAATATCAGAAAGAACCTAAAGTTTTTTGGTAATCCAACATTAGTCTCTAGTCGTCCCCGACATGATCTAATTGAAGCAGGTGATGAGAGTGGGTTTAGACCAACGATTAGTTCTCAAGCAGGGTTTGCACCAATGAACGGTGGAGCAATGCATAGTACATCACGTAGCACTCCTATTGGAACACGTGGAAGTGATGGGACTATCACTGTGCCAAGAATCATTGCTAATCTTGAACCGACTGATCGTGTTCAGTATATGACACCAGACAGTGTATCTGGTGATCAGAATCTATATGTTAAGCAATATCGATCTGAGATTCGTCTTGCATTAGGTGGTGTTGACGATTTAGATATAGGTACAGCAAGTACTGCCTATGAAATCAAAACAATGTATGGCCGAGTAGCTGCTACTGCTGAGAAAAAAGCTAGAGCATTATTTACCTATGGTTTATGTAGACTATTCTCATTAATGATCAGTCATGAAGAGAAGTTATTCCAAGAATCATTTGCTGCGGCTATCGGGCTTAAGAAACCTGAGATTCCATTACAAGAAGAATTCCAAGGTGATCCAGAAGCTTATGGAAAAGCAATGGAGAAATATCAAAAATCTATTGAGTTATTTATTAGGAAGAGAGAAGAAAGTATCCGTGCTACACTTGAATCAGGCGAATTGCCTCAAGGTGTAATTGGATTAGTTCCTGACGGTAGCACTAAAGTTAGCTGGCGTTGGATGGGAGAAGTATTTGAAGAGGGTACAGATGACATTCTTAATAACAGCATTGTCGTCCGAAATCTCCAAGAATTAGGTGTTGACTCTATTGAAGCACTTAAGTATCTATTCCCAAATAAAACGGATGAAGAAAGAGCAGCAATGCTTTCAGGTTATCCGTTCAGGATGGTTCAACAAACACAACAGTCTTTAAATTCATTCATTGGATTACTCGGCCAGTTATATCAACTGCCACACCCACAGATCCCTGATATGCCACTGGCATCTGATCCTCAATTAGATATTACAGGGTTTCTATATAGATCACTCGAATTTTTACGTAAGGAGTTAAGTTACAGTGGAAGCTACAAACCAAGCGATTCAGGCTCAAGCCCCGTCAAGCTCTCCGACGCCGATGAGCGCCGATCAAGGATTGGCTTACCAGTCCGTGACGAGTCAGCCCCAAACATCCCAGGCTTATCAAACACAGGTACCGGGTCAGGGACAACAGTTCCAGGTACCAACTTACCAGCCAACAGCGGCCCAGCAGGCTTCGGCACCTCAGGGCAATCCATGGCAGGAGGCGTTTCAGGCACTGAGCGCAAGTTTGAATACAAGCAGCCCCTCCCAAACCCAGGTTCCATCCTCGGCATACCTGACACCAACGCATCAGGCCTCTCAACAAGTCAATTGGGCTTCAACTCCCCAAGCAATGTCGGTGCCTACGGCGCAGCCGACTTACAGTCCCCAAGCTTTAACCCAGGGCTACTCAACAGACCAAGTGCCAATGCAGGCCGCACCTCAAATGCAGCCTCAAAGTCAGGCAGCGGTAAGCGACGCATATCTCAGTCAAATCAGCGACGCAAGTCTTGAAGTTCTTGAGCATTTTGGTGCTGAAGCTCCCGTGCTTCTTAATCAGTACGCCTGTGCTGTAGAAGATGCACTCATTGAGCAAGTGCAATCTGTTCAGTCACACTCACTGATGCTTGAAGCTGCTGGTGAAGAGCGTGCAGCAATGAACCTCATGCTCACTGATCCAGACGTACTCGCTGACTACGTCAATGACTTCTACGGTCCTGAAGGTCCCTATCCAACTCCTACTCCTCAGGAAGAGTATGAGATGCAGCAATATGCCGCACGCGATCAGTTTGAAGCTGAGATTCGTGCACAAGAGCAGAACAACGTTCCACAGAACTTCCAACGTCCTGAGATGACCATGCCTACTCCAGGTCGTCAAGTTAACCAGGCCAATGACTTCTGGGGTGGCTTCGGTCAGATTATGGATAACAACCCTGAGAATGCTTGGAAGTACCTGGCTCAGGCACCACAGGGTGCACTGCAGGCCAAAATGCTCGTCCAAGAAGGCTGATCACTGTTAGGGGATTGTTATTAAAGAAGACAGGGCTTACGTTTAATAAGCCCAATTCTTATTAAAGTCAGTCCCATTACAATAGAACTATAGAACGGTATTAAGTAATGGCATTCAACAGAACTAACTACATCCCTTTTGCACAAGAAACTTTCAGGCTCTCTTCGATTGACCGTGGCATTAGAGGATTGAATAGTCCTGTCATGCCTGGAAGTAATGGACTACTTGATGGTGCAACAAATGCCGGTGCAACAAATGTACAGGCTTATAGGAATCAGCTTCTTGCTGATCAGGACACTCTCCAGAACATCGGTAGTGCAGCACCTCAGGCTGCTTCAAACGCAATGGGCCAAGTCCGCAGTCAGGCAGCAGCTCAATCAGATCAAGAAGTAAAGGTACAGATGTTGCTTAATGAGCGAATGGCAGAAGCATTATATGCCAATCAATCTGGAGTAAGACTGATGGATTTTAATGCAGTTATGCAATCACCTGAGAAATATCAGCTCTTGCATAATATTAGTGCTGGTAAAGCACTGGCATATGGTATGAGCCCTGATCTTGCTGGAGAAGTTACAACTAAGAACCAGTATATGTAATCAATTGACTACAATATTAGTAGTCTGATTAATGAAGGTTGTGGGCATTCGCAAAGCTGGCGATAAAGTAACACCAGAGTTATATCAGAATATCTGGAGACATCTAAAGTCAGATGGTATTCCAGATCAAGCTGCTAATCAAATGGCAGCAGAAATGATTACCCACGATGACTTCGAAGGTTCTGTAGAAAAGTATCAGCAATACGAAGATAACTATAAGTCAAAAGGTTTTAACGAACACGCTGCACAAGCGATGGCAGTAGAAGCATTAGAAGGTAGAGAAGAAGCTCCAAATAAATCACTTAGATACGCAAGGTTACAATCATGAAGGAGTATAACGATGTTCCTCAAGATAATGAGCAGTTAGCGAATGCACTTAATGCTATTGGTGCATTAACTGCTGGAGGGATTTTAGCTTCACGCGGATACTTATTAAATAGAAGAGCAAGTAATAGTTATACACAAAAAAATCCATCACAGAATCCTTTGGGACCAGTACAGGAGAAATACATAAAAGCTGCTATTGATAGAATTCAAGAACTAGATCCAAATTATCATGCTGACCAAATTAAAATAGTAACGCCTCAAAAAGCAAAGACCATAGGACTTAAAGGAAGCGAAGCGTCCAATACTGAAATTCCATCAAATGAAAAAACAAATATATGGAAAGCAGATTTAGGTTATCATCCAGATTTAGATACCGTCATTTCTGTAAATCCTTATCATGATTCAGCAGCGTTAGCTCATGAATTAGGTCACACCGCAACAAGAAAAACAAAAGTTGGCAAAGTCGCACACAAGCTGCGCCATGCATCCAATAGAACTGATCGAATGAAAAATATAATGTTGGGGTTATCAATTGGTGCTCCTGCAGCAGCAGCAGCTCTAAATTCGGAATCAAATGATTTAGCAGCAGGATTAGGTATTTCCTACGGCCTCTCCGCTCCAATTTTATATGATGAGCTGATGGCAACAAATGAAGGTTTAAATATTATGAAACGAGCTGGCAAACCCGCATCTATTGATCAAAAACGCAGATTAGCAGGAAGCTACTTAAGCTACTTAATGATGCCTACAGTTAGTGCTGTAGCTGGAAACATTATTGGAAATCAATTTGATTAGATTAAGTGTTGACAGTTTGTAGAATAAGAGGCTATGATTAATAAGTAGCAGAAGAACTATATGTCACAACAAAAGATTTCAGGTGATTCAGTTCGTTCCTACTTAAGGGACATCGGACGCATTCCACTACTTGAGCACGATGAAGAGATTCTCCTAGGTCGTAAGGTGCAACGTTTAATGGAAATTGAAGGTAAGCGTAAAGAACTTGCGGAACAAAACAATCGTCAAATTGATAACACAGAGCTAGCTACCTGCTTTGACTATGACCAAAAAGCACTACGACGAGATATACGTGAAGGTACGAAAGCGAAAGACAAAATGGTCACCGCAAATCTCAGACTCGTGGTTTCTGTTGCCAAAAAGTACACAAGGAGAAATATGGAACTCTTGGACATCATCCAAGAAGGGACGATTGGTCTCGTCCGTGGCGTTGAAAAGTTTGACCCTGGTCGTGGCTACAAATTTAGCACTTATGCTTATTGGTGGATTCGCCAAGGTATTACACGGGCCATTGCTGAAAAGTCTCGTGCCATCAGACTTCCTATCCACGTCACTGAGAACCTCAATAAGCTAAAGAAAGCACAGCGGGAACTCAGTCAGATGAATGGTTATATGCCGTCTGTATTCCAGCTGTCCGATCATCTTGAATTAACAGTAGATGAAATCAAAGACTTGATGTGTAAAGCACGTCAGCCTACGTCACTTGAAATCAAGATCGGAGAGAATCGTGACACGGCATTAATTGACCTGCTTGAAGATGAAACACAGTTACCTGAGAGAATACTAGAGCATCAATACATAAAAGAAGACATGAGAGAGTTGATTGGAGATCTACCTGAAATGCAAGCAGCCGTCATTAGTATGCGTTACGGAGTAGGTGAAGACATCTATGAACCTATGTCAATGACTGCTATCGGCCAACTGCTTAATATGAGCCGTGATCGTGTAAGGACATTGGAACATAAAGCCTTACGTACATTAAAAGAGTGCAGCAGTCAAGTCAGTGAATATCTTTAATACAATAGAGAAAAGAATACTTAAATAAAATGAATGTTACTGCAGAAATTCAACAAAACCATTTGATTTATGGTGGCAGTGACAATACAGCTGCTGCTGGACTTTCAAGCAGTCGTTCATTACAATATGCAAACGGTGCATCAATAACGAAGCCAGAAAATATCAAAATAAAAATTATTCCATTTACTTTGAATTATAAAGACACTGTAGGTTTGTTTGGTACTGAAAATTACTTTGTTAAAGTTACTGTTCAGATAGATCCAAGATATGCTTTGGCGTGTTTTACAGAAAAGTTCTGGGAGTGTGCAAAAGAAACCGAAGAAAATGCAACAGTGAATACATACAATCCTGCAGTAGAAGATGAAAATTCAGATTTAAGTACGGTAAATACGTATGAGCCAGCGGACATAAGTAGAGGATTACAAGTACCGAAAGATGCTTATTTAAGTATTGATTTGAAAAATATGAAAACAGGAAACATTTATGTTGATAATTGGCTAGATGTAAGGTTATATACAGAAAATCGAGAAGAGCATCCCTACGATAAAATGTTTATTCAAAGTAATGCTGTATTTTATATAGGCTTCCATGCACGCAATTCAAGGAGATTACCATACAATGTGAACTGTTTAATCGGCAACGAATACATATCGTATAGCGATATCCCTAATAATGACATTGATAAAATTGCAAGAATTAACTAAAAGTCATTTTGATTTTAAAGAAGAACTGCTAGCTGTCTTTCTATTCAAGCTCTGAATGGTGACTGAACGGTTAGCACTCTGAGGACTGTTAGTGACGTTAGGATTACTTGAACTAACAGAGCAAGTTACGATTGCCTTGCCAGATGATAGATCTACATCTAATGATGTACCAGTCGTTTCACCATTTGGAATACCATCACCAGTTACAGTCCATGCATAACTAAGTTCACTAGCAGTGCCACCAGCTACGTTGACAGTATAAGTTTCAGTATCTTCATCTGCAGCAGACCATGCTCCAGTAACAGTAACTGTTCCGATAGTTGTAGTAGAAACAGGACGACTAGCACCACCAGCAGGAGTAACGGTCATAACCTTACCGCCACTAATTGCAGGGAATACATAGTGCTCAATCAAGTCAAAAGAGTCAGTATAGAGCGCAGCACGAGATAGATTATTGACACCAGTAAAGGTAAAATTAAATGATCCATCGTGATCAATACGAGCATTTGTGCTCATCGAAGCAGCTAAAGCGAGCTTCACAGTTCCAGCAGATGTGGTAATGCAAAATACTACGGAATCTACATAAACAGTACTTGAGCCTCCTTCAACCCACCAACGCTTTAACTTAAAAATATCACCACTCTTCGGATTAAGGCGTAACATTTCAGAACCAGTTTGCTTTCTGACGTCTTTGACACCAGTTAATACGAGACTATCAGACATCTTTAATTAATATCACTTTCTTCTATTTTAGTCCATTTAAGATTAAATACAGAGTTATTAGTTTTACATCTATCGATATGCCGTACTCGACTACATCCTTTGCTTTTACCAGGACTTGCAAGAGGCAGATCTAAGAAAGCCAATGCTACTAACTTATGTACATTTATCGTGAGCGTGCCACGTCGTCCAATGCGTTGTGTAAGATTAACAGTCGCATAACCATTCTTACCTATACGTTGCTTAAGGATGCGCTCAATCTTACCTTTTGTGCTTTTAACATCTCCCTTGTTATTGATGTAGTACTCAATACAGCATTCAAATCCAGGCAATAAGTGCACAGGCTTCCATATATTATCATTGATGAATTCCATTACTACAATAGATTAGGATACATACACATAAGTATAGCAATTATTACTACTATTTAATTATGTGACACGTCGAAGTCACTTATAAACCTTTTAGCTTACGGAGTATTAATCCATGTGGATTGATAATGATTTTCCGAAGCTTCTTGGTGCAGAACTTTACCGTCCTCATCCTGCATACATCATTGAGATGGCAGTTGAGCCCGTTGTAGTACACGATTTTTCTAAGCAGCCTGGTCAGACCGTGCAGCTTGATCGTTACCGCTTCTGGGGTAAGCCCGGCACTAAGGAGTCCCGCGAGCGCACAGCTGATCAAACACTTGGATCTGCTTCCGCACGCAACATCGTCAAGGATAAAGTCCTTGTCACCCTGCGCGAGTACACCGGTCCTGCCGATTCTCGCGACACCACTCAGCCTTCTACTTTCAAAGTAGCTCGCGAGACCCTGATCACCGCTCAGCGTTTGCTGCTTGATACCGGTAATCTCAACGTATTTCACCAGTCAATTGGTAGCTTGACGCTGCTTGATGACTACCGCCGTTGGCGCGACCGCGTCTTCGCTAATGAACTGCTTAAGGCTGAAGCCGCTGGCAAAGCTTCAAAAGAGCAAGGCGGATATTATCTCCCCGGTGGCAAAACAAAAGCTTCTGGTGCTTCAAACATTGCTACTTATGCAGCTGGCGAATCTGCCAAGTTTGATGTCAAGACTGATCTCCTTGAGGTTGTCAAAGACATGCGTAAGCGCAATGTCCCAACGTTTGCTGACGGTTACTACCGTTGCATCGTAGATCCCACTGCAATGATGCACTTGCGTCAAAACAGTGACTTCCGCGAGATTGCACGTTATCCCGGTCAGGGCATGGCTGATCCCATGAATCCTCTTGCTGGACCTTCTGCAAACTTCTTCCAAGGAATGGGTCCTGCCTACGGTCAAGCTGGCTTTGTAGCTGGTCAACCCGTAATGCCTACTGGCTTTCTCTTTGAGGGTGTCCGTTGGTTCGAGTCCACCAACCTTCCCGAAACCACATATAACCTGACGATTACTGATGAGTCTGCTAGTGCTGCCGATTACGGTGCTGCACAGTTGATCTTCTTCGGTCCTCAGGCAGTTGGCGTCGGCATCGGTGGCAATAATGCTCAGATTCTTCTGAATAACAATGATGACTTCTCACGATTCATCATCATGATTTGGAGTCTGTTCGCCGGTTTTGAAACCCTTAATAAGGATTTCATTACGGTTGGTTACTCTTTCGTATATTGATAGGAGAACTAACTATGTCCGTAATTTTTCCAGGTAATTATGTAGCCCACCTGAACGCATACCGCGAACAGGGAGTTGTGGCTCTTCCAGGTGTTGAGTTTTATCGCGCTGTTGGTGCGGTTCTATTGAACCCTGACAATAACAGTCTTACGACTGACGGTGTCCTTAGTGCTGGCGATTATGCCGTACAAGTACTGTCAGGTGACCTACGACAAGATGATAAGCCCCGTAAGGATAAGGCTCTAATCATTCCAAGTGGTTCTGTTGTTTACCGTACAGCAATTTCCGCCCCTGGTGTGAAAGCTAATGCTGCTGGTGACACTGCTGTACTAAAAACAGCTACAGGTCTACCTACGGCAGCTCCTGTAACTGCTGCAGCCGATTTGTACTTCCCTGAGAATGGCGCATCTTCTGCGCTTTCCAACATTCTTGGTGGCACTGCTCTCGCTACAGATACTGCAATTGAAGTGACGACAGACGCAGCATTTACTGCATCAGTAAAAACCAGTGATGGTGCTGGCCGTAACTCACCCTCAGCCATTTTGGTTGAAGTCTGTTACTACCGCGCAGCCGCCGCTCCAGATATTGATGATACAAGTATTCCTTACGCTGTTGAAGCTGGTCAAGGTACTTGATGCATTAAATAAATTAAAGAGTCTCTAAATAGAGGCTCTTTTTTTATGCTTATACTAAAAGGCTAGAATAATTCAAGATACATAATTTATATGAGTAATCTATTTCAGGACACAAAAACTGGTAAGCTTGTAGAGTTTATTAGCAAGCACGATAAAGATTATGCAATGGTACGTGACGCAAGTGGCAATGTTACATATTTGACTCTTGATCAGATGGTTCCATACGAGCAAGGTAAAGGGCGACTAGCAAAAGTAACTGCTCCTATTCTTGAGATTAAAGAAGAGCAAGCACCTAGCCGTGTTGTACCACTAGAGGAAACACGACTAAATCTAAACACAGCTACTGCTGAGTACATTCAGAAGCGTCTACCAGGCGTCGGCTTTGCAACAGCTAAAAAGATTGTAGAGATGCGTATGTCACTTAGTGGTGAGCGTTTCGCCAACCTTAAGCAGCTTGAGAATATCCCACGGGTTAACTGGGAACAACTCATTGAAGAGGACCTAATCTTTATTAGTTAAACTATTAATAGTATTAGTGACGTAGCAATGGCTAGCAGTATTGAAGATATCCTTATGGCAAAGGCTATGGCCGATGCAGAGTCAAGACCAGACCCCGCTGTTGCAATGGGCGGCGGTGCTGCAGTCGGTGGTGTCCTTGGTGCATTACCTGGTATCGGTGGAGCACGTGGAAGAATGGCAGGTGGTCTACTGGGAGCAATCCTTGGTGGCGGACTTGGTATGGGTGCACGTCAAATGATGATTCAAGATTCACCTGCTGCATCGATTCTTGCCAAAATGCAAGCTCAAGGAACACTCAATCCAATGGACCGCAATCAGTTGCAGTCTGTCTTAAAAGATATTTATAATAACCCAGTGGTGTGATATGCAGTTAGACGAATACCTAAAGTCAAAAACTCGTTATCACTTAGGTTTTAATGCAGGCGCACAAATTCCTGCTGGAGATCGAGCACGCTTAGAAGAAGCAATGTCACTAGTACCAGATGAGCTTTGGTATAACGAAATAGTTTATCATATAAAACGTTGCGACATTGCATGGAAAGCAAGTGCTGCAATTCCTGATGATTACTTTGATTCTGACGGTAGCAGAACACTTAATCCTTCACGTCAAGAAGTAATTAGTGGTGACGTACAGCGAACAATTAATACATCAGATCCACTGAAAGGAGATGAATACTTTCGAGAGATATATTTGCGTGAAATAGATCGGTTAGCAGAAACACTTTATGTTCCTAATTATCGAAGACCTGAAGTGCGTCGCTACGCATTCGAGCGAGCTGGTAGTGAATTTATACTAGCAGTGCCTGGTCCAGCTGATACTGCAGTAGGTAGTCGCATCACTCTTAATACTATGTGGCGTTAAGTGTAGAATAGGCATATGATGAGCAGTATTAGATTATGAATCAATATTCGGGAGGATGGACCTCCCATAAAATACATAATGATGACTATGAAGCAAAAAAACGTGCAGCAATAGCACAATCAAAAGATAATGCGTACATTCAAGGTATTCAATCAGATGATTCAAACGACGAAAGGGATCAATCAAATGACTCAAGCGATCCAGATGGTCGAACAGATAACTCAAACATTCAAAGTTCTAAATCAGATGGTTACTTTACCAAAGATGCTCAATCAAACGTCTCATACATAACAGGTGGTCAAGAAGACAACTCTTACATCCGAGGTGTTCAATCTGTACTAGATGGTGTCGCAATAGAAAATAAAAAGTCGAACAAATACGGAAATTCTAACTTAATGCCTAATGCAATATTGCAAGGTAAATCAAGCAACTTAATGCAGCCAGATTCACCAGGTAATAGTCCAGCTGAAGATTTACCTAATCAAACGGGTAGTGTTCAGTCGGAATCATCTGACACTACAGTGGCAGCAAAAAATCAGAATACATTACAAACAAATTCACCAGATCGAACTTTTACAAGTAACTTAGAAAATCGTCTTGAGAAAATGGCTAAAGGTGGTCAAGGTTTCCCAGGACTCAACAATCGCAACCGGGAGGTTTGATGATGAATAAGAAAGAACAGAATGCACGGATGTTAGGTGACAAACGTTTTGTTGCTGATGCAAAAAGTATGTCAGTACTACCAGGAGGACCTGAGAATAACAACCCAATGAATGTAAATGACAATGCTTCGCCACAAATTACAGCTGCAAGTATCTACGGCGACTATCAACAGAATTATCCACAAATGGGAACCGGTATGGTTAACCCAATTGCAGTGCAGAATTCTGGACTACCGCAAAACTTCCCAATGGGTCAACGGTTGAATGCACAGCCGTACAATATGCAACAGCAGCCTGATACATCAGGTGCCATGGAGTCATCACGATTAGTTGCTGATGCACAGAAGTATGGATTGAATCCTGGTCCAATGGGAATGACAGGAATGCCTGCACAACCAGCCCCTGGTGCTTTCCCTGGTGCTTTCCCCGGTAGTTCAGGACCACCAATGATGCAAGGGATGCCTAGTGCAGAACAAGCAGCTGGTGGTATGTCACCACGTAATTCAATGAATTCAATAACTCCAGGCTCAACTAAAACTACAATCAAGAAAAAGAGAGCATAATCATGGCCGCCACATCAACAAACAAGCAACCACTATTAGTTGATAGAGTTTTACACTACGTAACGAATCTAGATGCTGCCACTGTAGGATCAATTGATATTACTGGGACAAATACTGCTATCTTAATTGTAGATAGCACTCAATTAGATGGTGCAATTATTGAAGACATTTACAGCATTGCCCGAAGTACTAATCAGAGTACAATCAATTTATACATAAGTTCACAAGCTGATTACTTACGTCCAAATGAAGGCATATTAGTTGGACAATTTACATCAGCAACAACAATTGGTTCAAAAACAAGTTGGGATGGAATGCCTAAGATTCTTGCTCCAATGCCACAAACTGGAACCGATACACAGTTCAAAGCATTATATCTACCAAAAGGTAAGGCATTATGGGCTGCACGAGAGTCATCCAGCATTGCCACTGATGGTCCTCTATTAGGAGTTCAAGGCGGCTGGTACTGATGTCAAGAAAGCAGAAGGGTTTTGGTAATCCTAAATCATTAGCTTTTAAAGCATCAAAAAGTATAAATAAAGGAAAAGCTGTAGGCGCTGCTGGAGTTTATCCTAGTGACCGCCGTTATGGATCATCAGTAAATCGTACAGTTATAGAAAAGTATGACCTTGATAGCGATTGGGTGAAGTGGCGACGAGGATTTGAATATTACAATAAAGGTGCGTGGTATCGATTAAAAACATACGATCCAATCACAAAAACATATCAAGACAGTCAAATTGAATCAAAGCTGTACCAAGGAACAGCCTTTGAAGTTGATGTAGTTTTTGACGGATATAAATTTGCAACAAAGAAAGCTGATAGTAATAATCACTATGTAATGAAACGAACCACTATCTCAAATCTAAATATTGGAGTCATAACGCAAGTATTAAATGATCCAACTGAATATCCGAAGCAAAAAGCAAATCGCGAGATATGGGCTAAAGGGACACTAGGTACACAGGGACGTATTCTTTTTCAAATGATTGGCGAACGACTTACAGATGGAGAGACGGAAGCCAACCTAGATTTTATCTTAGATCAAGACGAACGACCGGCATTGTTTATAGGAAAAAGCTGGACTGAAGACTTAACTGAAGTTATATCAGAAGTCAGTGAAGTAGCTCTAGATAATACACAATGGTTACAAGATCGAAATGGAAACGAACAAGAATTAATAGGAAAGGTAGTATATATTCCACAATTCTTTGTAGAAAGATCAATCACTAGTCCTTCAACATTTGCAGTAACTGATGAAAGTGAGTACTGGAAAATTAATTTGATTGACAACGGTGTAGGCGAAATAAAAATATTAGACAATGATACACTTTATCCACCATCAATCTATGATATCTCGACGTTAACCCCCATCTTAAGTGATCCTAATGGTGAATACACAATACAAGGAACTTACATTTATAAAAAAGATCTATATCAAAGGTTCTATGGAAACCAATATTTAACAGGTGAATTGGCTACAGACAATGTAGATACTATTTCATATTCAGTAATGCCTTACATTATTCTGGGAGTAGAAAGAAGCAATGGAAAAGTTTTATTAAAGTCAGTTCCTTTTATAAGTGAATTAAAACTCACTAAACCAATTAACAACAATACGCTAATATTTACAGACTATAGTTTTACCAAGCTGGAAGCAGATGAATATAACGGTAAAAATTATCACAAATCTGGACATGAAAATGACGAACAATGGATGCGTCTCGATACAGATGTAGACCCATGGATGGATGAAGTCTTTAGCAATGGCAATACTCTAAAACCAGCAACTATCTATACTTGTAGTTGTCCTAATCATTCACATGCAATGCTTAGAGCACCACAAGATACACAAGATGCAGGTACACGCAAAGCAAACAGACAAACTAAGTATCCACTGCCGACAGTGAAGGGACGAGCTGATTTTGATCAAATAGGATTATCACAAGCTGCTGGTCGTATTGAAAGCTGGGAATCAAGAGAGCATCGAATGGCATTTAAGATGTGTAAGCATTCAATTGCGGCGATGTTTATTGAAAAATTAAAACTTAAAGAACCAAATAGCTATCCAACAATTGATGCTCGTGAAGCGTTTGAAGAAAAGCTTAGCAAAGATATTGCAGAAGTAGGTGATGAGTTTATTGCTTCATACAAACGTGGTGGCATAACAACACTTGAGATTATATTTGCTTTAGCACAAGGACTTAATCTAGACGAAATAGAAACAGCTTACGTAGTGCTGAACAGTAATTATTAATCGATAGAATAGTAAAAAGTAGACAATGCCTACGGATAAGCAATTATGTCAAATGGAGAAAACTTTGGTGGAATTGTAACTACTATTCAACAAATAAATTCAACGTATATGACTCCTAAAGCATATCGACACAACTTTGCTGGAATAATTAAGGCACTAGATGACCTTTCATCAAATATTTCAAGTAGCGGTGATACAAATCTAAGCTACGATAGCTCTACACGAGTCATTAGTTCTTCTACCGGAACAAATGCAACTCTTTCACTAGCTGTAGCTGCTGGAGATGATGGACTACTTACAGGTGCTGATAAGACTCAGCTTAATAATCTATCATCAAACCTTTCAGGCAAAGCAAATTTAATTGCCGGAAAACTAGTAAGTTCGGAGCTGCCTGATATAGCCATTTCTGAATTTAAAGGCACTGTTGCAAATCAGACTGCAATGTTAGCAATTACAGGCCAAGAAGGTGATTGGGTTATAAGAAGTGACGAAGGTAAAGTTTATTTAATTACAGGATCTGATCCAACTCAAATTGGTAGTTGGACTTCACTAAGTTATCCAGCTTCAGATGTTCAAAGCGTTAATGGTTTTACAGGAGTTGTCATATTAAATGCCGATACTATTTCAGACACATCTACCACAAACAAGTTCACAACAGCATCAGAAAAAACAAAATTAGCTGGAATTGAAGCAGGTGCACAAGCCAACGTCATATCCAATTGGGATAGTTCATCCGGTGATAGTCAAATCCTCAATAAGCCACTTCTCTATAACAATTCAAGCGTTGATACGCATCTAAATACTGGAAGTGCATCTAGTAATGAGGTATTGAGTTGGACTGGTAGTGATTACGATTGGGTGACTCAGTCTGGAGGAGGCGGAGGTGCAGTTGATAGTGTCAATAGCCAAACGGGGACAGTAGTTCTAGATGCTGATGATATATCAGATTCTTCAACAACTAACAAATTTACAACAAGTGCAGAGGCTACAAAACTCGCTGGAATAGAAGCTGGAGCAGAAGTCAACGTTGCGACGAATCTCTCTTACACAGCATCCAATAGGACTGTCGCAAGTAGCACCGGAACAAACGCAGTTATCAGTGAGGTTGTTGCATCAGGAGATTCAGGCTTAATCACCGGGGCGGATAAAGCCAAACTTAATGGGATTGAGTCAGGAGCAACAACTGATCAGACTGCAGCAGAAATTAAAACTGCATACGAATCTAATGCTGATACAAATGAATTTAGTGATGCGGAACAATCCAAGCTTGACGGCATTGAGTCGGGCGCGACACAGGATCAAACAGCAGCAGAAATTCTCACGGCTGTAAAAACAGTTGACGGCAGCGGATCAGGCTTAGATGCCGATTTACTTGATGGCCAAGAGGGTTCGTATTATCTAGATTATGGAAATTTCAGCAATACTCCAACAATCCCAACCAATAACAATCAACTTACAAATGGCGCTGGATTTATTACTTCTACGCTTACAAATGAACAGGTTCAAGACATTACGGGTGGAATGGTTACAGGTAACACTGAGACCGGAATCACCGTTACATATCAAGATTCTGACGGAACTTTAGATTTTGCTGTTGCATCACAAACTGACAATAACTTTACGACAACTCTTAAAAACAAGCTAGACAGCATTGAGTCGGGTGCTACAGCAGACCAGACGGCGGGAGAGATTAAAACTGCATATCTAAGCAATAGTGACACCAACAACTTCGATGATGCAACGCAAACCAAACTTTCAGGGATCGCCGCAGGGGCAGAAGTCAACGTCAATGCAGATTGGAACAGTTCAAGCGGTGATTCACAAATTCTTAACAAACCTACAATCCCGGCAGCCTATACAGACTCAAGCGTTGATTCTCACCTAAACACATCATCAGCTTCAAGCAATGAAGTTTTGAGTTGGACCGGCTCTGATTACGATTGGGTCGCACAATCTAGCGGCGGTGCTGTTGATAGCGTCAACACTCAAACCGGCGCGGTTGTATTAGATACTGATGATATTTCTGATTCTTCGGCAACAAACAAATACACAACAGCAGCTGATATAAGTAAACTTGCTGGAATTGAATCGGACGCAACAGCAGATCAAAGCGCAACTGAAATCAAAACTGCCTATGAATCAAATAGTGATACAAATGCTTTCACCGATGCGGAACAGACGAAGTTAAGTGGTGTTGCTGCTGGTGCTGAAGTAAATGTTCAATCGGATTGGAATTCATCGTCTGGTGATTCGCAGATTCTCAATAAGCCAACAATACCTGCTGCATATACAAACTCCGATGTTGACACTCACCTGAATACATCATCAGCTTCGAGCAATGAGGTCTTGAGCTGGACCGGCACCGATTACGATTGGGTGGCTCAATCTGGCGGTGGTGGATCTAGCTCGCCTGCTACTGCTGTTTATAAGGGACCATCTACCGCACAATCAATAGCGTCATCCACCTATTCAGTGGCCAACATTGCAACCGCTGTAGGTACACCAGACGCCATCTTTAGCAATAGTTCTGGAGCGGTTACGCTTGGAGCTACTGGAACTTATCTGGTAATGTGTACTGTTGTTTTGACAGGCAGTACAGGCAATTACAGATGGACAGGTGAGCTAAACATTGAGCAAGACACTGGAAGCGGGTTTGCTGAAATAGGAAGTGTCCGAGGTGGATACATAAGGGTCAACAATAATTCAAATAACACCTACATTACAATTTCTCGAATTGTTACGACTGCGGACACAGATGACAGGATTCAATTTCAGATCAAAAGAACTAGCAACACTTCAGGAAATGGAACTTTCGTAGTTGATAATTCAACAATTCAAATAATCAAGCTTGACGGAATACAAGGCCCGCAAGGTCCGGCTGGTTCAGATGGAGCAGATGGGCCGAGTGACATTCCACAGAACAGCCAAACGGGAGCCTACACCCTTGTTGCAGGGGATAACGGCAAGCATATCAATATAACTACTGGTGGAGTTACCATTCCAAGTGGTGTATTTAGTGTGGGTAATGTGGTTTCTATCTTCAACGATAGCGGCAGCAATCAAACAATTACTCAAGGTGGAAGCGTGACATTGAGACTTGCTGGATCTGCAACTACGGGTAACAGGGTGCTGGCTCAATATGGTTTGTGCTCAGTGCTGGCGGTGGGAAGCAATGAATTTGTAATCAGTGGCGCAGGGTTAACATAATGGGTATCCATCAAGCACTTATTGGTGGTTACGCCGCATCGGGTGGCTCTAGTAACCCAACATGGACATTGGTTGATAGCGAATTTAAGCAATCAGTAGGTGCAAGCTTTAGCGTTGATAATGTGCAAACAGGGGATTTTATTTACTGGACTCAAGCGGGTGATAATGCTGGATCGATTGCAACCCTGACTGGCTGGCAGCAAACATTCGCTGATACTGACAACACGCCCGCATTCAAAGAGCAATACAGGGTCGCTACATCAAATGAAGGCACTGTCACTGTTACAAGTGAGTCTGACACCGAAGCAGGTGGTTTGATGTTGTTCAGATGCTCCACTGGTTCAACTTCTATCGACGCAAACGCTTGGGTCACCACTGAGGGCACATCGGGTGATCCCGTTGTTCCATCTGCCAACAACGGCAACATTGGAACAGCAGAGGCTTACTCATTATGTATTGTCAATGGATATTTGGATGATGATCAAGTTTCAAGTGCATCGTGTACAGGTTTGACTGTTGCTGGGGTTGCGAATGGGTCAAGAAGCGGTGGCTTTTTTACCACATATCGCAGTTCATTGATGGTTGGCTATGCAGTCATTCCAAATGCAGGCACGACAGCACCCGCAGGGGCTGGCAACACTTGGGACACGTCTGGAAGTGATCAATGGAACTCAACCGCGTGGTATATCAGGCCAAGCTGATCGCTAAAACAAAAGTAAAGCTAATAATGTTCGTGATCACGATGACGTTAGTATTGATAAAAGACTAAGTGCTGTTCAAAAAGAAGTAGTTTTATGTTTAATAAAGAAGACTTTGAGATTAGCATTGAAAAAAAGCTACGGCTTCGAATGATAAACGATGACATTAAACATTGCAATGACATAGACACATTACGCAATTCACTTATTGAAGTAACAAGATTAAATGTGCAGTATCAACATTTAATTGAAGTAACAATAAAAAAATCACTAATGCCTGCTATATTATCTTATACTTCGAAAGAAGAGATGACAAAAAATGAAACTATAGCAACTCACGATCCTGACAAAATAGATTAAACCAATTAATTCGTTAAGATAAATTTAGGATTATTATCCACGTTAAATAGCTTCTTAGCAATGAAAATTCAATTAAAGCGCAGTAATATTCTAAATGGTAGTGATGCTAGGGAACCTACAGCGGAACAGATGGAGTATGGCGAATTAGCGGTTAATTACAATACTAATGATCCAGCCATATTTTTAAAAGACAGTGATAATTCAATTAAAAGAATAGCTGGTCTAGGTAGTGTTGGTATTCCAGCCTTAGACAATGCAAATCAACAACCCGGAACATTAGATGATCGCTATGTAAATCTTACAGGCGATACTATGACCGGCAATCTTGTATTACCAGGAGGTGGTAGCAATACAGAAGCACTACAAAAACAAGAAGTTGAAGTATTGATTAATAACTCAGATACCGGAGCTGGTAAATACGTAGAAGTTGCTGGGGACAGTATGACTGGTAATCTCCAATTACCAGGAGGCGGAGGTAATAATGATGCACTACAGAAGCAAGAAGTTCAAACACTTATTAATAACTCAGATACCGGAGCTGGTAAATACGTAGAGGTTGCTGGGGACAATATGACTGGTAACCTTACATTAGGCACCAGCAACATTGTACTTAATGCAAGCAATGGCTCGGCTGAGTTTACTTCTGTTAATGTTGACAACCTGACTCTTGATAATAAAACATTATCGTCTTCTGGCACGTTAAATATCGATGCTGGCGGAACTAGCGCCATCGTGTTTCAAACAAAAGACACCAACGGTAGCTACACCTTCAGGAACACAGCTGACACTCTCAGTGGGCGTCTGCAATTCAACGATATTACAGCTCAACGCACCTATAAATACCCGGACGCAGACGGAACAGTAGTAGTAAAGGACAGCACGTCAGGTGCATTAAGCATAGACAACCTAACTCTTGACGGCAACACATTATCGTCTTCTACCACGTTAAATATCGATGCTGGCGGAACTGCTGCTATTAATTTTAAGTCACAAGCTACTAGTGGTTACAGATTCAACAATCCCGCCGAGACTTTCTATGGAGCACTGAAGTTTAGCGACCTTACGTCAAATCGAACCTTTAACTTCCCAGACGAAGCCGGAACAGTAGTAGTCAAGGGCGTCACGTCAGGAGAGTTAACCGTAGATAATTTAACGCTTGGTGGAAGCACGCTATCGTGTACTGGTGCTCCTTTTTTCCAGACAGGTAATGCTAACGGTAACTACAATTTCAGAAACACTGCCGGCACTTTTTATGGAGCACTGAGGTTTAACGACCTTACGGCAAATCGAATTTTTGACTTCCCAAACGAAGCCGGAACAGTAGTAGTCAAAGATAGCACGACAGGAGCGTTAACCGTAGATAATTTAACGCTTGATGGAAACACGCTGGAGGGTAGTTCTACACTAAACCTTAAGGCTGGTGGGACTGGCAGTGTTGTTTTTCAAACGAGCAATACAAATGGTAATTATCAATTTGAAAAGACTGACACATCTGCTGCAGGATATGTAAGATTTGAGAATATAACGGCTAATCGATTCTATGACTTCCCAGACGAAACCGGAACAGTAGTAGTCAAGGACAACACGACAGGAGCGTTAACCGTCGATAACTTAACTCTTGATGGAAACACGCTGTCGTCTACTGGAACCAATGCTCTTGCTTTCCAGACAGGTAATACTAACGGTAACTACACTTTCTATAACACTGCCGGCAATGCCAATGGACTCCTGAGGTTTAACGACCTTACGGCAAGTCGAATCTTCCGCTTCCCAGACGAAACCGGAACAGTAGTACTAAAGGACAGCACGACAGGTGCGTTAAACGTAGACAACCTGACTCTTGACGCCAGTACGCTATCGTCCTCTGGCGCGGTAAACATCCAGTCTGCCGTGAATTATGCTATTAATTTTAAGTCACAATCTACTAGTGGTTACAGATTTTACACTCCCGACTCATCTCTCTATGGAGTCGTAAAGTTTGACAGCCTTACGGGAAATCGAACCTTTAACTTCCCAAACAGTGGCGGTACCATTGCACTAACCAGCGACATATCCGACGTAAACCTGAAAGAGAACATCACTGATGCTCCTTCCCAGTGGGCTGATGTTAAAGCTACCAGGGTAACAAACTTTGAGTACACAGAAGCCTCTGGACAACCCTCCGGCAAACATATCGGATGGATTGCTCAGGAAGTCAAGGCTATAAGCCCTGGTTGTGTTGAGGAGATTTCAGAAGTAGACGATGAGGGGAATCCAACAGATGAGTCCTGTCTGGCTATTAAGACTCAGGTAATGCTTGTTAAAGCATATAAGGCATTGCAGGAAGCGATGGAGCGAATCGAAGTCTTGGAGGAGAAGATCAACAGCTTAACTGTTTGACTATACAATGCCTGAAAGACGTTTCTTACTGTGGTTACTAACAGCCATTTTTGTGTTTCAAACCTGCACATTTGGAGTAGGCTTATATTATTGTGCTGAGAATGGAGGGCACACAAGTTGCCCAGAGTTAGGCAGACATTACGAATCAACATTTGCGGTTATGATATCGACAACGCTTGCTTTACTGACAAGTAGAAATTGAAGGTTTAAACGCCGTAGTACTGACCACTTGTTGCTAGTTCAACTTCAACAGCACGGCGACGGACTAAACCAGCAAGACCATTATTAGTCCAGCGTGGGAACTCCTCTTGAAAGCATAGGGCTTTACTTTCGCCACTATTAATGCGGCGACGGAAGCTGCTATCGCGTAATGCACCGCTTCCTACATTAAATGTGAAACTAACAATCGCATCGAATTCGTTCTGAGTAAGAGAAACATTAATCAGCTTGACAACCTCTTGCTCAAACCACATTAGGTCATTACGTAAGAGTTCTTCAGCATCTTCTTCTGTAATTGTCTGTCCTTCGAATACATCACTCGTATGGCCATAACCAATTGTCAGCACATTTGCAACGCAGTAGTAGCTTTCTAAACGCAGACCTTCGAATGATTTAATTAGGTCAATGCCAGTCTGTGAGGTGCGGGTAGGCTCAGTCGTCTGAACTCCCGCCTCTACTTTTTTGCGCCTGGGTTACGGATATCCATATACCATCCGCTACCTTCACCCTCGACTACCCATCGGGGGTTCCAATTCTTAAAGCTATAACTCTGGTTAGAACCATCAAGATTATCGGTATAGCCTCCACTGATAAGTGAAGCTTCACCATTGGGATCGTTCATTACCCACGCTTTATCTGTGTAACCAATGACAACTGAATAGTGACCCCCTCCACTGGGTGCGGAAACGTAACCTTTATGCAACCAACCCACAGGGATAGGTCTACCAGCATCAATTGCAGCCTTAAGCTCAGACGTTGAACCATTCGTAATGAAGTTAGCCTCAAGTCCTAGAGACCGTAGTGTTCGCAGCTGTGCTTGTGCATCTGTACTATCACCATACTTCTGCCGTACTAAGTTATAAGCATCATCGTTCTCAATCTTGCCGTAATACATTGCGACCATCGCGCAACTAGAGCTAAAACACTCACGGTATCCCGTTCCACTTGCATTATCGTTCTGACTTTGATATGGAACTTTCAGAGGATTACTAGTTATGACTTCAGGTTTATTTCGATATTTAGTAATCCAAGGATGTGTATCATCTTTCAACACATCACGTATCTGATCGTAAAGGATGCCAACACCTTGGATTTGTTGACTTTCACCCTTAAAATAAGTGAAAAAATTTATGAAATCTTTCTTGCTAATATTAGCCATATAATTAATGTCAATTACCGTTATTCTAGTGGGTACAATAGTGTTATACGTGACAAATAGAATGACAACAGCTGAACGCGAAGACTTCTGGAAATCAATAGAGACCGGAGAAAATCCTCTGCTCTCTGCGATGTCATCACTTGTAGAACGTTGGGGACTACCAGCAATCATCATGGCGCTCGGTGATATCTCAGTCGTGCTATCAGAAGACGCAATCGACGCAGATAATCTGACCGCTAATCAACGCGGCTTGATTATGAATGCCTGCGCTCAAGTCTCTAACCTCAGTGACTTGATGCACGCCGAAATGGACTGGATTAAGGAACATCAGTAAAATGGCTAGTTTTTATACAGGTAACACCGGCAGATCAAAAGGCCCTCACTTAGACTTTCGTGTCTGGGATGTAGATGGTGGTGGGTACATTGACCCTACGTCTTTCGCAAGCCACTTAAGTAGTGGTGGTAAAGGGTTAGACCAGTTCACAATGACAAGTCCATACGGTGCTGACAGAGGTGACTATATTCATAAAGGCGTAGATTACGCAACTGAACTAGGTACAAAGATTGACGTTGATGGTTCATTCTTAACTACATTCAATGATAAAGGTGGCGGCATTACTAATCAGTATGCAATTGAAAGAGATGGAAAGAAGTATGAATTGCTATTGATGCACGGCAATGACCAAAACACAGTACTAAGTGACGCTGCTATTACAAACGGTTTAGCAGCAACAAACAAGACAACACCAACCCCTGCACGTTCAGAAGCAAAGGCTAAAGCACAAGATTATAAGAATATGTCTGCTTCACAATTGAACGCAGAGTACGACAGACTACGTGCAGGTAAAGATGTCAACGCAGCCCAAGCAGCAGGACTCGCAATGCATAAAGCTCACTTTAACAAGTCATAGCAGTTGTTAAAATAAGCAAAGACATTGTTATATAACTATGGCTGACAGGGCTGGTGCTAAGTCAAAAGCACAATCTCGTAAAAAGAAAGGTGCTATGAAAGGTGTGACCGTTAAAAGCGGTGGCAAACTTTCAGTAAAACAAGGCGCAGGTCTGACACAAAAAGGTCGCGATAAAATTAATCGTGAAACCGGTAGTAACCTCAAGGCTCCTCAACCTGAAGGTGGACCACGTAAGAAATCATTTTGCGCAAGAAGCAGGGGTTGGACTGGCGAACGTGGTAAAGCAGCTCGTCGTCGTTGGAAATGTTAATTATGGATTCAAAAGAACAAATTTCTCAAGAACTTTTACAGAAGTATCTAACAGAAATCAATGCTGGTAAGCCTTCTCACGCTCATTACAATACTCAGACAGGTCATGCTATTAATAATGCAGAGCGTGGCTGGACTGATTTGTCAGATCAAGACTATGCAGTTGTAGAGGGCATAAGACAAGGCTTAATGGGTAATCGTATTACTTCTGATGAGTTAGATCAAATGATTATGGCTCAAGAAATAACAGCACGTCAAGCTTACTTGTTAGGTGATGTACATAACTTTGGACGAAGCGGAAATGCCTTTAAAGACCCACGCTATGAAGAAGCAATGGCTTACATGCAATCAGGTAAACCATCATGAAACGTATGGCAGGTCAGGCTCTAAAACCGATGGTGAATACAGGTGAAGGTTGTGCAACCAAGCCTGAGACATACCCCGCTAAACCAAAAGGCGGCGTAAGTCATGGTCCTCCTTTGTTAGGTCAAAAGTATGTCTAATCAACGAATGGCTGGTGATGCAATCTTTGCTGATAGTCAGCGTGTCAATCAAGAACTGCTGGCAAGACAGCAAGAGATCAAAGCAGTCATGGATCGTCAGACTGCACGTGATGTCGCAGCTGCACAAGGGCGAGTGATTCCCTTTAGTCAAGCTGACATTTTGAGAATTTAATCTTATGTCTAAGAAACAAAAAGCTCAAGAATTTTTTCAACAGAAAAAAGAAGTCGCAAAAGAAAAATGCGGTTGCAAACACAGCAAAGGTAAAAACTAATGGCTGACGGTATTGCTAAGAAGAAAGACCCTGCGAAATGGGCAGCTGCTAAGTCCAAAGCTAAAGCACGGATGGGTGGCAAGCACAGTGCTCGTGCTATGCAGCTGGCTACCAAGATCTACAAAGACGGCGGCGGTAAATACGAAGGCAAGAAGCCTGATGCCAAGTCCAACAAGATGAAGAAGTGGACGAAAGAAGACTGGGGAACCAAGTCAGGCAAGAACTCCACCGAAGGTAAGGGCGCAACTGGTGAGCGATACCTGCCAAAGAAAAAGCGTGACGCAATGTCAGACAAGGACTACGTCAGAACGTCAGCTAAAAAGCGCAGTGATACCGCCAAAGGTAAGCAGTACAGCAAGCAACCTGACTGACCTGTGGAAACTGGGCGATAAGCACAGCTGATTGTTCAGTAGCCCATCCCGTGCTATGGTTCAGGTAACGCCTCTGAAACGGGGGGTTCGAATCCGACCCTCTCCGTTTAACACCTACTACCTCACATTATGTGGGGTTTTTTATTAGGTTACCAATAGGCGTTACTTATATATCGAATGACCCTAATGAACGTGCTAACTCTGGCTGAGAAGCTGAAGAAGCTTTACCGCATCAAAGACACTACGTATGCCAACTGGCTTAAAGCAGTGGGGCCGATTGGTGAGTTAACACTTGACGAGGTGACCAACGAGGTTGTTCTTGACCAACGAATCTATTGGCTAGAGCGAGCAGAAGAAAGCACAACAAAGTTACGGATCAGTAGCTTGAAAGCCATTTGGAATAAGGGGCGCAAGATGAAGCTGATCCCTGGAACTAAAGCGGATAACCCTTGGTTAGATGCAGATGATGGTTTAGTGATACCTAATCGTGACCCAGACTTTTATCCGTGGTCGCATTACAGCAGATATCACAGAGATCCGTACTTCGTCATCCTTTGGTTTACTGGTGCACGGATTGGTGAAGTGGCAGGGTTAGATCCAGCAAACATTGTGACTGATGTGGAGATCCCTTACTTTCAGTTCATCGATCAAGAGAACAGAGACATTAAAAATGCACCATCAAAAAGAAAGGTGCCGATCCACCCTGCTTGTTTACCTGTGTTACCTAACTTTCGGCAATCAAAGGCAGTGGCTCCTGGTAAAAGCTGGAGTGAAAACTTCAGAGCGAACATGGGATTACCGATGTTTGAAGCAGCACATACGCTTCGCCATAGCTTTCATACTCGATGTCGGGATGCAGGCATTGAGGAATACATGATTGATATCTTGACAGGACATGCGAAAGCAAGCACGACTGCACAATACGGAAAGACACGATTGCATTTATTAGAATCGGCCATACAAAAACTACGGTAACTACGGTAGTTTTCTATATACCTGTTTTTAAAGCACGGCTCTTCTCCCTATATATCATTTTTTTAGAAAGGGTTAAGTAAGAGCGTAGTTAGCGTAGTTTTGTAGCTTGTAGAATAGTAAAGGAACATCGTAAGAAATTCATGATTGCGCTAATTCAACCAATTCTGCTTAGCTTTGTAACATCAAAGCAGGTAAAAAAACTCATTGTTACACTATTGGAAGCACTAGTTTCTAAAACAGAGAATACACTTGATGACGCAGCAGTCGCACTTGTTCGCAATGCTTTGCTCCCAAAGCCTTAGACGCAAAAGTTGTTGTAGATGATGCAATCAAGGACTATCTTGAAACAATAGAAGTCCTTGAGCAAGCTGCTGAAAATTCTCAAGTTACAATTAAAGAAACAGGAACATTCGGCGTGGACGGATGGTCTATATCAAAATCACACAAAGCGTTTAGAGATGATTGAACCATTCGTTCCCTTATTAGTAGCAGTTGGTACTGGTTTTGTTATGCTAACTAGTCGTATCTACAATAAAATTGGACATTTAGATAGCAGAGTCGATAAGATTGAGCTGCGTATTGTTGAAGACTTTGTGAGCAAGACTGAACTGCAGATAGTAATGGATCGAATGGAATCACATTTAATACGAATGGAAGATAAGTTAGATTCGATTGTAAAGAACAAGTGCTATTGAAAGCACTACATAAAACTCAAAGAGACAACTGATAGTTAGATTGATGGGGAGTTGCTAACGAACAACTAATGGGAATTGCCGAAGACTGGTCGGATTTACTTTTCGACCTAAACTGCCTTTCTAAAAAGACAGCCAAGCGCAAGTTCAGACAACAGATCAAATACGGATGGGGTGGCCTTTGTGCCTACTGTCGCTCTAATCGAGCTGACACCCTTGATCATTGCAAGCCAAAGTGTAAAGGAGGTTCAAGCTTAAGAAGCAATTTGATCCCTGCCTGTAGCTCATGTAATCATGACAAAGGTTCTGAATCTTGGTTAGTATGGTTTCAACGACAAGAGTTTTATAACATTGTCGCTCAAGAGCTTATTGAAGAATGGATTACTAACAAAAGATTTATAGAGGAAGAATTAGATGATGTCACTAACACTAGAGCAGAGGTTTGCTATCAGCCGAGCGAGGTACGAGGTATCTCGTATGAGCCGCCCAGCACTGGAGAAGACAGCCTTGCGGTTGCTTAAGTCACGGATGGAGCAAAAGAATGGTGTTCAAGACACGTTACGTGAGAATGGCATCATGTTTAAGATTGATGAGAATCAAGTAGGTATCCCAGAGATTATTTCTGAAGATACTTTTATGACATTATTAATGATGCAAGATGATGACGATCAGATGCCAGTTGATATTGATGACGAAGGTTGGGAAGACGATGACCTATCAGATGATGGTCTTATGATTGGATAATTTGAGCTAGACTTATCGCAGTTAAGTTAATGATATGATTGCATATGCAGCAGCAGGCCCCTTAATTGCCCTGCTTATTAGCCTTAAGTTTACTGACTCACGTGTTAAAGAACACCAGAGAGAATACAAAGCACTGGCAGCAAAAGTTGAGCTACTAGAGAAGCGTAACGAAGCAGTTGATAAAGAGATGCTGCAAAAGATTATGACAACGGTAATGCCGATTGCTAAAGCAGTGAACAAGCTGAACCAGGAAGTGGGCTTGTGAGGATCGACCTACGTAAGTTCTTTGAAGCCTACGAAGGTTCACCACATCAGCTAGCAGCAGTAGATCAATTAGCTGAGAGTATTTCAGACGAGTTGCTTGATAAATTTAGCGATTGGGTCGTGTGTTTTGAAGTCGATGGTGAAGTGCAGCCTTTAGTTGAATACAGTGCAAAAGGTTATAGAATGAAAGAACCGTGGATGTACACATAAGTGAAGTCAACTAACCTACGCAATAAACCCGTTGATAGGCGTAGGCTAAGCGCAGAAGATCGGCAGAGCTATCGCCCAAACAATCGAGCAAGCGCCCTAGCCAAAGCAAGGCAACGTAAAGGACAGATGGCTTGGGATTCCAAGGTTACACGTGGCACACAAGAGCAGAAGCCAGGCACAGGTGGCTTTACCAAAGGACTGGCAGCACAGCAGGAGCGTAATAGAGCAAAAGGTGCTGAGGTAAAAAGAGCGAAAGCCTTAAGAGCAGAGAAGCCGGTTTACTAAAGAACATAAAAAAACGCCCCCGTTAGGGGGCTTACTAATGTTATTTAGTGTAAGTGCGACCTCGATAAACGAATGTGCCATGTGTCGCATGAGGCTGAGACTCAGGCGTATATTCAACACCACGGTAGTGAGTGTCGTTAATACGAGCGATCTCAAGCTCTTTACGAGCACGCGCCATTTGCTTGCGAGCTTTATCCAAGCTCATGATTTGAACGTTAGTCATTGGAAACTCCTAGTTGGGGGAAATCTCCCGTTGCTTCGTTAGCTTCTAGCTAACTACTTGCGACCGCGAATGTGTGCGGTTCAACGCATTTATAGTCTAATACATTTATGACCCTTGTGTTGCTCGGCTTTACCTCTCGCTACAGCACACATCGCTGGGTGAGATAAGTTATTCTCTCGGCAATACTTTCTAATGCCTACGATATCAACAGTAGTTCCGTCTGGTTTAATCACACGGTAAGGACGAGCACGAGGGTGTTCGTTGTGCTTGAAGTGTTCTCTACAAGCAGTAGCTCTACGAGCGATAGTATCTTCAGAGAAGACAACTCCAGTCGTAGCGAACTGACCTCCAGTAGATAAGTTCATAAGAGTTCCGCCGTCTTGCTGACGCCCATACATAGCTATCAGTTGTATCTCTGTGTCCCAAGCTTCTACTTCAGTTTCAAAATAAAACTTTTGTATAAAGTCTTGGTCAGGCACAGGGACTTCGTGCCTTTCGTAAGCACGCCAGTTGCGACCTTTGCCTACATAGTAAGCAGTTCCATCTTCGTAATAGTAGATATAGACATAGTATTCCATACGAATACTCTAGCTACTAGAGATAGATAGCGTGGCGTGCTTGTTTACATTAGTTTCTATTGAAATCAAACTCAAACAAACAGCCTTGTAACGCTGGTTTAATACCAAGTAGGCACTCTTGATCAAGCTCTCCTTGACCTGCCCACTTCTCCAAAGTAAAGACTACAGCTGAATGTAGCGCCCTAACTGAGCGCTCGTTCATTGTAAATGTAATCTCTTCTTGTTCCATAGGCTTTATTGTATCAATTACAATAGTAAGAACATTAATTAAAAGAATAAGTATTAGTATTATGGCTAGTTCTTCTGCTAAAGCTATTGAATTAAAAGATGCTTACGTTTCTGATTTGATTAGCAAAGGCCACGGCAAGCAGCCTGAAATTAAGATGCCTGAAGTTGATCACGGAGACGTAGCTATTGAGCCTTTAACAATGGCAATAGGTGCAGCAGTTGCTGGTGCAGCAGCACTGTGGCATACACCAGAAATAATGGAAGCAGGGAAAAGAATAGTAGGCGACCGTAATACGGAAGATCCTGGAAGGCATCAAAATGACAAGCAGAATAGAGGTCGTTTATTATTAAACAATTTGGGCATAGGAGATTACAATTCAAACAATTATGACAGAGAGCATTTTAGAAAAACAGGCAAAGCTAGACCTATGTCTGATGAACAGATTATGTGCTATCGAGATCCATATTGTAGAAATTAATGCGTGGCTGCCCATGAGTCGCCGATGTCTGATGCAGCAGTGATTGGCACTTTGAACTTGTAGTACTGACCAGCTAGTGGTGCAGCATCGACAAGTAACTTAGCGACACGGTCTGCTTCTGATGGCAGCACAGAGAACTGCTGTTCATCATGCACGTAGGCGCAACGAGTGTAGTCAGAGTCATAGGTAAGACCAGCGGCATCAAGCAGCTCTTGAGAGATAACACACCAACGCTTACTGATTATGGCACCACACGACTGGAGCAAAAAGTTCAATGACTTATGCTCACCATCACAGAAGATCGGACGACCATCAAGACCTTTGAGCTTACCCGTCTCACGCACCTTGAGCTTGACTGCATTAATCAGTGGCTCTAGTCCAGGGATTGCAGCAAGAAACTTACGGCGTAAGTCAGCACCAAGTGACTTCTTCTGAGCATCGGAATACTCAGGATGCAAGACGTGGCCAAGCTTGGCATCGCCCGCTCCATAGATGAATGCGTAAGTTAGGGACTTCACCTGAGGCCTTGTGCATCCCACACGGTCAGCATTCTGCTGGTGAATATCACCGTTGCAGACAACTTCTGCAAAAGCACCTTCATCAAATCTCGCAAGGTAATGTCCAAGTGCCCGAAGCTCGATGCCTTCTAAGTCAGCTCCGACCATGACGTGACCAGGGAATGGAACAAAGAGTTCACGAGCCCATGGTGCACTCACAACCTGCCCCAAATTAGGACCACGGTGTGCATTACGACCCGTTTGTGTTGCAAGGCTGCAGCTGTGATGGATGCAACCATCAGAGCCAATTGAATTAAACCAGGAGTTAGCACCTTCACTCAGCTGACCCATGTGCTTTTGCAGAGTGAGAAGACGAATGAACATCTCACATTCTTCGTGAAGTTGAGTATTACCAGCAGCCAGTGCTTGGTCTCTAACTTCAGAGAGCGTTGCCTCATCAACCTTAGGCTTACCGGAGTCAGTTACTTTGGTGAAACGAGCACCACGGAAGGTCGAGAGCGCCCAGTGAATATGCAGTCGGCTTGTTGGATTGAAGTCCACAAGCTTTGTCATCGGCGCACCAGCGACGTAACCAGTCTTGGTAGACGTGCGCTTTGGTGTGAACACCTTGCCGGGATAATAGTTGTATCTAGTCTGAATTTTTTCTTCAATACTTTTAGCCTCACATGCGAGTTCAGTACGCACACGTTCAGCAGCATCCATATCAAACTTGAAGCCACTAGCTTCTTGTTGGGCCATGAGTTCGGCCATTTTCATTTCAAGTGAAACGCAATCAGGTATCCGCATTGTCAGTATCCTTTGTTTTGTTAAATCCAAACTTCAATTTCTTTCTTAGTCTGCTTTGTCAGCACGACGCTTGTGTCCAAGCTTAGCTACATACTCCATAACTTTTAACGTATCTTCAACCGAACTATTACGTTGTTGCATAGCAGCATTAACAATATCAAACAGTGGAAAGAATTCAGCAAGTGCTTCTGATACTTCAAGAGCAGTTAATGGATCATTTTTCTTAGGCATCGTTCATTCTCCTTTTCATTAGTTCGTATAATTTGACAGTCACCATCGTGTCTTGAATGCAATAGTCAAGCATCTCTGGTGTGTACTTATCCCATGCAGCTTCGTGTTTACCGAAGTCACCTTTAAAACACTTTAATCGATGTCCCCAGGCTTCGAGGCTGTGTCTACCGTAAAGCCTTTGCGGCATTCCTTGAGGGCGTCTTTCAAAATCACGGTCAGAAATATGGGGATAAAAAAGACGGGAGAGAACAAGAGTATCCAACATCTCACCTCCAAAGGTAAAGTCTGGAAACTGTTCTTTGAGGAGTGGGATGTCATAATTAATAATGTTGTGACCGATTAGCACATCCGCTTGCTCTAGCTTCTTAACGCCCTGTATAACAGCACGCTCAGGCTTGTAATCAAAGACCTGTGCTTCATCTACTGTATCCATATCACGCATAACAATGCAGTGAATTGTGGAGCCGACACGGAGTAGTCCCGTGCTTTCTATGTCAAATAATAGTTCAGTCATTATCTAAGTCAGTTTTATCTTTAGGGTCAAACTCATCGAGCTTGTGTGGGTTCTCCGTGAACCGTTGGTCTACATCATCAAACAAAGGTTCAATAGCTATAGACAACTCTCTTGCCAAACGTGCAGCACGTCTGAACTCATCCTTATAGTAAGGCTCCCATTCGTGAGCGGCAACAACAAACCTACGAATACCCATCAGATAAGCCTGAAACACAGAGGCAGAGAATGGATAGCGGGTGCTGTAAATCGTCGCTCCGGTGGTGGGCGTGCCGCGCTTGGCGCAAGTGGCAATGGCATAGGTAATACAATCAATTTCAACTTTAGATTCAGCAAGTACCGACCTTCCATCACCGATTACTTCACGATCACGGATCAAAACACAGCCACCTGGAACGAGTGGATGTGTTGAGCCACGGGCGATTGCATTGGCTATAGACATAAAGTATCGGTCTTTATTTTTGATATAACAGGGGTCACCTTTAGGCGCGGGCATATCTCTCATATAACATTATTCTCTTCTATATTAGGTAGTGAAACACGTGAATGCGATACATGGATTACAACCAGTTCAAGAAAGAGTTAAGAGATTATACTGAATGGGAGAAGGATGGTTTACCATATATTCCATCTTTGGGTAGTAATAAAAAGTCAGTGCTTCAAGTCGATAACGACGGTAACTTTTATCACCCAGAAGCACAGAACGATTTAGTCAATAGTCCAGCGCATTACACCCGTGGTAGTCAAGAGTGCATCGATACAATTGAGGAAGCAATTCAAGATGCACCTGATGTGAAATCAGGAATGCTTCAAGCACAAGCACTGAAGTATTTACTTCGGCTATGGCTTAAGGGCAATGCACCACAGGACAGCGCTAAGGCTCGCTGGTATCTAGAACGATTGATTAAACACTTAGGAGAAACAGAATGAATCCACTTATCTTTTGCAGCATTCTTGCTGGCTACACAATCACAAGTGCTGTAGAAAGCGAACCTGGTTGGATGACTGTAGATTATCTAGACAACAAGCTAACGGCAGACTATATAGTCATACCAATGGATGCATACCTTGAATGCTATCCAAATTATGCAGCAGGATTAACACCGCTTAAAATACAGAAGCCCGTCCCTCTGTTCTAATGTCTCATGTTCTTGAATATGAGGCAGAAGCTGTTCATAGATATCGTTATTGTTATAGATAGCATGTGTGAAATAAACACAGATGCCATCAGTAAGCTCAGTATCAGACGGTGAATACCAAGCATAAATCAGAAAGCACTGCCACGGTTCTAACTCTTGAGACACCCAACTATTGAGTTCCTCTAGGCGTTGAGCAGTTTTGATGATGTGCTGCTCATGTGAGACAAGCTTTGGCATACTTGCTGAATTACTACGGGTAAGCAAAGCGTGCTTCCACATTAGTGTGCCATCTTTATGAATAAGTCTGCAGGGATGTACTGCTACACCAGAAGGTAATTCATACAGACAGCTTTTATTAATATGCTTACTCATTACAGTTGTCCCCGTTGCGCGTCGTAGTATTCAAGATCTTTGTTCCAACTGTCGCCAGCAAATTCGTTATAGATAATGCGACCGATGTCACGAAAGCTGTTATAAAACAAAGATACTTTATCGATTGAGGAAATGACTTGTTCTAATGGAGGGCCATAGACAATTGCATTCCACGTAGAAGGACAGACAGGTTCAAAGCCACCAGTGGTTGCCTTGAGTTGCTTGATACGTTTGAACGGTATGCAGACGGGATAGTCCCAGATGACAGGTGATGCACGAACTAACTCAGAAGCACTGGTAAAAAATACAAAACTATTGATGTGACCATTACGGTATTCATTAATTGTTTTGTTAAACCAGATGCGTGAGTTACGCACAGCTCCTTTAGGAGAGACCCAGACGTTACCGTGCCAGTGCTCTTGTAAAGGATTGATTTCTATAGATGGAATAGACGTAGCGTTAACCAGCACCTGTTGAACAGGGTCTGAAGTCGGGTCAAAGTCAATGCCACCCATGACTTCCCTTGCACGCTCAATAATTTGAGGCGTCGGGTAGAGAGGCAACTTAAGACCTTGTGCTTTAAGCTTATCCGCTAAATTCTGCTGCAAGCGCTCGGAAGCTTTCTTGGCTCCCTCCTGCTTCGACAGCAAATGTTCTTGTTCCAGCATCACTAATCAACGTAATTAAAACATTTTTGCTCCAGTCGTTCTCGTCTATTTCTTCCATCAGTCCACGTAGGAACTCAAGGATTTCAGAATCTTCTTCGCGCTCTGCAGTTCGAATATCAAATTCAATCGAGTGACCAGACATAAATGTCGTGGAGTCGTTTTGTAAATTGATAACGAGTGAACCAGCACCGCTCCTTTCAACACCAGCAAGAGCGATGTTAACGAGGTCATAAAGGATTAACTCAGCAGTAGCAATAAGGAATTGCTGCTCCTGCTTTTTCTCCTCACCGAACTTGTCGGATTGAACTAAGGCTTGAAGTAGATCTGTGCGTCTAGACATAATCGAATGACTCTTTGTTTAAGATAAGTGTTTTTAATAGATAGCGTGGGGTTAGAACTCTTCGTTCGTATCTTGATTCTCAGAAGGCTTACGAAGTAGTCCTGGGTCTTGAGGCTCAGTCTGACTAATGTGCCGACCGGCAAGCATGTCAGTCATGACTGCATCAAAGCGTTCAGCAAAACCAGTTTCTGGATTAAGCAGTAAATCAGCACGAGCATCAATCTCTTCAGATTCATCCATGCGTGCTTGTTCCTTAAGCGCTTCTTCAATCATATACTCAGCAATTTGTTGCTTAAGTGTATGAAGTTGACAAGCTAACTCAAATGATTCCATATAACTATCTTGATCAACAAAGACTCCGACGTTTTGTGGAATAAGATGAAAGGGATTACAGCAGTACTTGTTGCCACAGGTGGTTTTAACTCCTGTGAATCCTAAGTCTCCCCAGCTAAACCACATTGCAACACGTTGAGGGTGATGCTGAGTTGAACTAGAGATGCCATGACGTCTCCATGCAAACTGCGGTTGCTTTGTCCGCTTATTGATTGTTCCGTTCCAGTTCCAGCATTCATCAGGATCACCGATATCAACTTGAGACCAGAACTTAAGTGCACGTTTACGTTCCCGTTTTAATAAGCGATCAATGTCAAATGACATACGCCCTTCACGAGCAGCAGCAACGCAACGCACGCAAGCCTGATGGCTGTCGTAGCGCATTGAGTGCGATGAGAACTTGCCGAGCGAATGCCCAGTGTAGATACAGAGTTCACCTTCTTCTGCCGTGTTTGACATTTGAAGGTGTCGCCTGCCATAGGCATGACCTCCGACTTTCTTACTGGGTTGTGCTTCACTCATGATCAAAAACTATTTTCAGGTCTTACATAACTACCGCCAAGAGCTACATACTGTTCATCAGCTGGCAAAGGTGTTAGCTGATTAGAGATCATGTATTCATACCGCGTGCTATTTTCATACTTTATACGAACTAACTTAGCTCTGGGGGTGTAGTACTCAGGCTTGCCTACAACAAGTGCAGTCATGTCATTGGATGCGATACGGACGCGAAGTCCGATTTGAATATCATTTGTGTTCATTGGAAATATATGCGAGTTATCAGAAGTCGTTGAGAATGTGATCATCATTAAGAGGATCATTCTTTGGTCGTTGCCAGATCCTTACGGACTTGGACTTACCGTTTGCATCTTTACGTGAGGTGACTAGACGTCTCCAGCCCATGGACTGCAGAACATCAGCGACACGACGTGCTTCACGTCTACCTTGGTTACGAGGATCAAGGTCAAGTGCATTGGTAAGAACCTCAGCAGCTGTAACCTCTGGCCTAATCGAGATATAAGCAGAGACTTTATCCATCCAAGGGTCAGGGTCCCCGAACTCTTGAATGTATTCAGAGATAGCAGCGATCTCACCGCTATCAAATTCATAACGCTCGTGGTTCCTATAGGCAGCAACAGCTGCAGCCCATAGCGAATCACGCTCATCACGTAAGCGATCCCAAGGAACTTGGAAGCCACCACCAATTTCTAGTGGAACAAAGCGACGGTTACCCGTGCTATCTACCAGGAACTGGTTGCGATTGGTTGTACCAATCATCACAAACCTACGGGGAAGTTTGGATGGCAACGAAGCGTATGGATAACGTACTTCATCAACGCGAGAAGTAATTAAGTTCTTAAAGTTCTCAATGTTTCTGACGTTAAAGTAGTTATCAATCTCAGGCAGCTCAAGTAACCAAGCCATGTGCAGCCTGTATTGCTCCTTCATTAATGTGTCTAGAGGTGTTGAAACCTCAGCAAACAGATCATTAGGAACAAGGTTGCGACTGAACATTGACTTACCAACGCCCTGAGCACCGACAAGGATCGGTAACCAGGACATCGAGCAGCCAGGGTTATAAGCACGGGCTACTGCACCAATCATCATGCGTTGCATGGCGAGGGTGGCGATGTGATGCTTATTGCCTAGGAAGACCTCACCAATGGTTGACCATTCTTCGTGAGGCTTGGCGTGAGCACTGCAGTGATCAAGGTAGCGACGGATAGGACAGTAGGAATTTCTTCCTGCTGCGTACTGCACAGCTGCTTTGACACGAGGCTCAGGGATAAAGACACCGAACTCACAAGCAAGCTTGGTTGTCATTAGGTCTAAGTCATTGCCTTGGAGTGCAATTGTGCGACCAGTGTTATCGGTGTATTCGATAGCACCAGTCAGCTCATTCTTGCGTAAGTCGCCAAGGATTTCTTTGACTTGCCGAACATCTTCTTCACGTTCAGAAGCTGCATCAGAGCTAGATTTTTTAGGACGGCCTTTACGTTTGGCAACCGATACATCAGGTAACGGTTCTGGTTCGATCATATTTATCTCCGGTTTATTATTTACACCCGCTGCAAGTATAACGTCAGCAAAGTCAGGTTGAGGATCAACTTCTGTATAACCAACAGCTGAACCTACAGCACCAAATACTAATGCTCTAGGTAACTTACTAGTCCATGCACGATCCTGCTTCTTAGCTAATGCATACAGTGAAGTATGACCAGCAAAGTTACCAAGACCGTGCCACTTAAATGGCTGTGAGTTCTCTGGTTTCTCGCCGTGATGACCACGTAAGACCCAGTCAACCCAGTCATCAAACAAGACGTGCCCTACGCCAGCGCAGGCAGCCATGACAGGAACAAAGTAAGACTCATACTCACCGTCATCAGACGGCTCTAGGAACTCACGTAGAAGCCACTGACAACGTCTGACATCAAGGTCAGTTGTGTCTGAGTGCACATAGGTAGTTGTCTCTTCATACTCAATGTCATTGAGCAGGAAGTCAGGAACTAGTGCATCATCATTGAGCTTGACCTCAGCTTTGGTGTTGCCATACCACAGTCTTTCGCTTTTCTGCCCGCAGTTATCTTTGAGCTCATTCAGACCAAGCTCTTGTAGCAAGCGATTGACAACAAGCCAGTAAGCACCGCGATGTTGTGATGCAGTATCGAGATCTTTACCTAAAGGAAAGAGTGCACGAAACCGATGCTCAACAAGGGTGTGACTAGACGATGTATAGGTAGCAACACACCAATCTTTAGCTGTCTGAGTATCCCAGAAGGCATCGAGTGTGGTGTCACCATCGAAGTCGATGACGACTAAGTTACTGCCGCAAGCATTCTCAGCTTTACGGTGCTTATCTACAAAGTGAGTAGCAGTCCAGCCATAGCCGTGCTGCACCCAACCAAGTAGCCAAGTAATGTCCTCATAGATATTACTCCAACCACGAGCAACCTTTTGAGGATTAGCTTTATTCTTACAACTTTTATGGACAGATAATTTGAGTTTCATATACCTTTTATTCTTTTAACGCAATCTCCTCCGGGTCAGGTGGATACATCTCATGAAACTGAGCGCACCGTGTAGTGAATCTAGATTCTGCTAGATCCATCTGATCACCGTCGATAAATATAGCTTGTGATGTTTCAGGAGTTGAAACAATAATCAAAGCTACGTCACACTTATAACCAGTTCTCTCTTCAAGGGCGAGCCTATAGGCAGCCATTTGTTGAGCGCACTTCTGATATTTACGAAATCCACCGAAGCCCATCTTGTCACCCTTGTCAGGGAAACGATTCATGTATGGACCGTTGCTTGTCTTGAAGTCAGCGATGACTTTAACGCCACCGATTTCACCAATTAAGTCTGGACACCCTGCATATAAATGTTTTGTTGACCAGACATAGGCTACTTCCTTATCATCAGAGCGTAGGTGATACCAATCTTTTCTTAATGGTCGTTCACTCCAATGGAGTACATTGAACCAATCAAGGTATTGGCTAAGACCATTCCAAAAGTCTTGATATTCATCTGGTACACCTGGATCTAAACCACGTAAGTAGTTCTCGCAACCGAGGTGAATCGCTGAGCCACGCTTGCCTGCTTCTTCCAGTTTACCTGGATTATTTATATTCCAGTTGCGGAGACCGGCTTTAGACTTTTCCGTTTCAGTACCCGACAAGACCGTTGTAACTGACGGCATATAAAGACCGGAGCACAAGTACTTGCGGTGACCTGCTGTCGTTTGGATACGATAAGGCTTATCATTTACAGGTGGATCGGAAGTAGACATAGTTTTTCTTTGTGAATTTTTACATGGCAGTTAGCACAGAGTGGTATACATTTAAGCACTTCATCCCAAAACGTTTCTTCACCATAAGCACCAGAAAATATAGTTCGCTCTTTTGAAGCGGGATCTACATGATGCCATTGAATCACAGTAGTATCAGGATTAGCGCAGCAGATACAAGGGAATTGAGCAAGAAGTTGTTTTCGTTGCTCAGTTATGCGCCTATTACGTTCAGAAGTTCGAGCACAAGTTAGTGCTTTATTCTCTCTATACCATTTACGTTTGTATTGAGCTTTATTAAAAGTCATCTATCTGCGACGGTTGCGCCGTTTCAAACTGGCTGCTGTAATTTGTAGGCTCGGTTTGCTGTTGAAACATCTGATACATATTTCCGACCGCGTTGCCGACCGCCTCTGTTACTTGTGCAGTAGCGTGAACTTCGTTCCGTAATTGGGCCACCTCTTGTCGCAAAGCAATGATGTGATCCATCAATGAAGGCGGACGTGCAACCGGAGCAGCAGGTGGTGCTACCGGTGCTTGTTGAGTAACAGGCTGGATAGCATTCGCTTTAGCCTTCTCAATAATTTCAGCAATGCGTTGCTGCATTTCGGGTGGGAGCCCTTCGGTATTTACATTCGTCATCAGAATTCCTCGTTAGTATCTACAACTTTCTTCTTAGCCTTAGTAGGTTCTACATGTGCGCCACGCTTATCTGTTCCGCCAGCTGGTAAGCCTTTCTCTTCTACTTGCTTACCATCGAATGGATCAAGGCCAGCAAAATAGTTAGGCAACCAAATGCTTTCGCTTTCAGTAGCCCACTGCTTCTTGATCTTGTCAGGCACAGGACGTACCTTAGGCATGATCGTATAGCGAGTATCTAGACCAGCACCTTTCTTGGAGATCTTGATTGAGAAGTTTGCGAGACCTTCTTCAGTCCAGGTGTAGTCTTCTACTTCTTGAAGGATTTCAGTCAGCTGTTCACGAATAGATTTCTGTTCAATGAACAAAACTTCTAAGCGTCCACGTGCTGCTGATGTTGCAACCCAAGCTAGGAATCGACGTGGCTTGACGTAGGTTCCATCAATCTTGGGACGTTCTGCTTTGGACCAGTCGGTCTCACGGGCAATGTCGCTAGGGCTACCAGGGTGAGAACGAGTAACGACGTAACCATTAAAGCGGAGGTCACCGGTCTTAGGGTCTTGAATTTCACTGGCGTATTGCCAGCCCATGATTGCATGGCCTGTTTCGTAGCATCCAAGCAATCTGAACTCTTCTGATTCTCCATCTTTTAGTGAGCTTGGTTTCCAATACGGTTGAGCTTCTTTCGTTTCAATTTTGTCTTTTGCCTCCAGCATTTCTGGAGGAAGAATTGTAAGTGACATGTGTTATATATGTTTGACACTTACAAATATAAGGCTTATCTATTAAATATGTGGGCAAATTTTTTGATACCTATTTTAGGGTCGCACGCGAGCTTTCTAAATAAGTAAGCATTGACTTTCTAATCGACATGAGTTCGTCATAGCACCCTGCTTCCTTAGCTTCAGTGCGAAGTTCGGCATCAGGTTTAATGACGCTCATGATCATTAGGTCATAAGCGTTTTGTAACTTAGTCATCAGTACCAATCAGGGTAGTTATCTTCGGGGTCAAGCCGCCCGTGCTTGCCCCACTTATGTTTAGTAGTCTGGAGTTGGGTCAGTCTCCGTATACCCCGCTGCCTGTCCCGTCTGCGTGCGACTTCCGTTAGTTTTTGCGAGCTCTTTTCGAGTAGTGAAGTCGTTTGCGACGATAGCCCGATAAGGGCTGTCACCGTCGTCCTTGCGATATTCACGGAGATATCCTTGGACGCAGATAGCACGTCCTTTGCGGAGTCGGTCAGTGAGTTTATTCTTTCGTTGTTCATGGAGTTCAAGGAATAGCCAAGTCGTTACATCTTGGTTGTCTAATGTTGTGCCAATTTTGGTGGCAACCATACCGTTCTTACGTTCTTTAACTTCGTCTGCACCAAAGAAAGCATTGCCTAGTACGACTTGATTGCAATACATATCCTTAGGAATGTTTTGCTCAATCGTTGTGACAATAAGATCAAGAGGTTTGCTTGTGTCATCGGAGAAAACAATGTTGCCAGTGACTAACGCACGTGTGCCTGGTTTCCAATCAAGGAAATTTTGAAGCTTGGGTCCTTCGCGGTCGTAGCAGAGAACCCTGAATCGGACCTCGCTAGCAGGACCATTAGAGGGCACGACAGCGTTAGCACCGCAATAATCAAGCCCATAAGCTTTAATTGGATCACCGACAAAATCTTTGAGTTCAACGGTAGCTGCTATAAAATTCATTCTGAGTAAGCATTATTTGTTCGCCGTCCTCAGTGTAAGAACTAAGTCAGTCATCCGTGGGGTCTGGATAAACATCATCGCAAGGATTCTTACGTTCTTCTTCTATAGCAAGTTTAAGGTTTGCTTCCATATCAGGGTTCTTAAATTTACGAGCGATTTCTAAACACTCTTTAAGTTTGTCTAAGCGATTCATGTGATCATTTTGGTATCAACAGTTGGGTCTGATTCTGCTTGTACTTCAGAAGCAAAGGAAGTATCGACGTGACCTTGAGTTTCCTTAGGCTGATCGCCGTATTCTTCGTGCATAGACAGGCACCAAGCCTTGATAGCTTGAGCGGAAGTAGTGAACTTAGATACACCCATAACTCTCCAAGCCTCCTTCCAACCTTCACCTATATCGTAAAACAATCGTGAAGACTGCTTGTAATAAGTAATGAACCTATTGGGACCTTCCTTAGTTCGGTGATACTCGAAAGAACAATCTAAAGTATTACCTTCGAATTCATAAACTTTCATGATGATTTGGTAGTGTAACTTGCAATTAACACACGTAGTTGCTTAACAGTCAGCTTATCTATCTGTGTAGATACATGATTAAGAAGCTGCTGCTTGTATTCATCCTTCGTCATTCGTTTTAATTTTGCCATACATATTAGGTCGAACATTGCCGTAGCCAGATGTAATACCTAACACCTTACCTTTTAGTGTCTTGAGTTTATCGTGGTAAGTGTCAAAGATATCTACCTTAGCATAGGCACGAACAGCATCATATATGGTGCCGTTCTCTAATTCATACTTAACGATATGTGTATCTGAAGGTAAGCCCTTATGGTCAAAGTTATCTGGATCTATTCCAGGTGTAAGTATTTGTATTCTGTTTAGTTCTTTAGCTGTGAATTCAAGCATCTAAGCGTACTGAGGTAAATTTTGATTAGCGGTTTCAAAGAAAGCAGGCATCCGAGAAGCCCTGGTATCACTTAGTCCTTCGGCTTTGCCTCGCGTGTACAAACTATCCGAACATCCCAGCCAGAAGTTTGACGAGAGATGCTTATGACTTGCTTCTCCGTTAAGGGATTGAAGTACCCATGCAACGGTTGCCCGCCTAAGCTTATTGAGCTCTTTGTCAGGTGTAAGACCAAGCTCTTGACAGACGAGGGTGTTGGCAGCGACGTGCGTTGTTTCGTCCCGGCTGATGTCAGCACTTGTGGTTCTGAGTCCTGTATCTCCAAGGAATCGGAAGATGGGTAGTAATACAAAGAAGACTGATCTTTCAAGTACAACCGCCTTGAGGACTGGATGTCTGTCAAGTTCGAGCCACGCTTTAGTAATACGCGCAGCTTCTTTTTCAAAGCGCTCGGGTATTTTATGTGCAGTAGCCGCGAAATTAAGCGCGAGATCATGTTTTTCCTCATCTTTTACGTTAGAAAGCAGCAGCTCTCTACATCCTTCAGCTTCAATACCTTGAGGTAGATCACCCTTCATCGCATCAGCAATGAAGTCACCAACAGGAATCTCAAGACTACGAAGAGCAAGAGCACGTTGCACTGCTTCTTCACCACCAGCTAGCAGTTGGCCAGCAGACACTTGAACCGGAGTCCAGGTCCGCTTGCGCTGATGTAGGTGGATATATTTAGTTGCTGCTTTTGTCATTTCAATATTAAGTAGGGTTTACTCTGCACAACCCACACACATAGTTGGGTCATTGAATACGTTGTAATTTGCATCAGTGTCGGCATCTCCGTCAATGTCAGAGAAGTCAAAGTCAAACTGATCGTCTAGCGCAACCATGGCGTCATCTTTAGCCTGCGTGTTCTGGTTGACTTGAAGGCTGTAATACAGTGAGGTCTGCGGTGAAGCAAGCCATGACTGAATAAAGTCTTCATCATATTGAACTACGTCGGACCAGCTGTTGAAGCTATAGCCATGGCTAAGGCCGGTGTCGTGCATCATCTGTACGATGCCATTAACTACACGGAAGTAGTTATCCCAACCGACCTGATCAGCAGTTTCTACGTTGCCGTAATCAAACTGTTGAACGCCAAATGTGGAGCTGTCCCTATCCACGGTGCGCCCGATTGGCGGTGCAATCTCGGGGGCTGTGGTATAGCCTGCTCGGTCTGTATAACGATAAGAGCAAGACGCAGTTGGTGCAATTGCAAATGCCCTGTCCATATTGGCGGAGCGTGCAAGTGATGCAGCAACAGAGAATCCTGCTCTTATTTGTTCTACAAGTTTAGTTGCCTTAGGAGTCGCTTCAGGGAGCTCATCAATAGCATCAGCGAACTGTGCATAAGTGATCTCTTCTAGCGCAAGCAAGTTGGCTAAACCGAGTAAGCCAAGACCAACTTGACGATCATTCTCTTGAGTCAAATACTCGCCAGTTTTCTCGACACCAGTCTTTGCGTGAAGCTCAATTAGCTCACTCATACCAACAGCAAATGCCGTTGAAATATCTTCTGGACGACAAGCACCTAGGTTCACATGCTGTAACAAGCAAGTGCCCCGTGATTTAAGGAAGACTTCGAGGCACACATTCGCGAAGATACGTTTGCCATGTTGGTCATAACGAATCTTGGCGAGCCAAATGTCACCACGAGCAATGCCTTTTAGTATCTCGTTTTTGACATTATCCGTAGCTTTATTCCATAGATCAGTTGTTATATTGACGCAACGCTTAGCCCAAGGAAGCTCATGGCGGGGTGTTGTAACAAACTCAAGTATGTCACCATGAGAAATATCAAGATGAAGCACCACAGCGCCGTTCTTGTACACGCCACCTCTGCGGAGTTGTTCATTTAAACAGCTGTAGATTTTTCCAAAGCTGACAGGACCCGAGGCCACCAAGCCTTTACCATTCTCTGTTCCGCTAGCTCTAACATCGGATAGATGCACAGCAGCTCCTGCTCCGTAGCGTAAAGCGTGCGAAACAAATCGCCAGCTTGCTTCGATTGAATCTTGGCCATCACTCATACTATCTTGAACATTAATCACCGTGCACGACACGGGCAACCGGCTAGTAGGGTCATCGATCCAACCTTGGACGCGACCAGTACGAGCAATTAAATTGTTTGTATCTGCTTTAGTTTCTTGCATCATTTACCTGAAGTGTCGTATTGAATATTGCCTAATGGAACCAAGTCATACAGATCTGGTTTTTTATAATTAGGACCTTTGAGAACCTTACCGTCATCACGGTAGATTGGATTACCGTCATCGTCTAGTTTACTCATGTTTGACTCAAACACACGCTGCATTGCAGCATCTAGGTCAAGACCATAAGCAGCAGCAAACTGATAGCAAACAAAGACAACATCACTCAGTTCTTTCAGAACTTCAATGTGATTAGCTGGTGTATTCGGTGCTCCTTCTAGGTCAGCACAGGCTTGAAGGAATTCATTTGATTCTTCAGCAATGAGCCCGGCTTGCATATTGAACAGACGTTCTTTAACAAAGCCATATTTTGTCATGCCTTCAAGTATTTCTTGATTGAACGCAGTGCGAAATGCAACTGCTTGTTCGAGTAGTGTCATTTATAAATTTACAAGTTCTAATAGTGTATCGAGACTATGATCATTTGTGCCGAAGAACTATACGCCCACGATCTAAATCATAAGGGCTAAGCTCAACTGCAACACGATCACCAACAAGCAGTTGAATCTTGCGTGTGATCAAGCGTCCACTAGCACGGCATAGACATTGATGACCTTCGGGATTATCTAACTCAACGTTAAAGTAACCATTGCCACTTTCTTTGTAGATTGTGCCGTCAGCTGATATGACGTTCGCTTTTTGTGACATTTTCAATTCCGTAGTAATTATATTGCTCAACCAGTGCGTTCTCGAATTCGACAGTCGCACATATCTCTTCTAACAGATGTTCAATCAGACTGGGTTTGCAGTCAACGATCATCTCAACTTTAAACTTTTTCTTAAGTGCCATTATTTTTCTCTAGTTCTTCAATACGCCATTCAAGTTGAGTAATTAATTCTAGAAGTGCATCACATTTTTCATCAGCATTCATCGTTTCGGTTGAACAACCGTAAACTGGATGATCATAGCCAACCTCTTTTTCAAAAACATCGCTTCCGTAAGTCATTAGTTGTTCTCCTGTGTTGGGCGCATTGCTTTGCGTAGTTGAGTAATTCTCCACTCGGGATCCTCGAACCATTCGGCTGTGATGATGTGTGCGACGACTTTCTCCAGCTGCCAATCAGCGGCAAGGCGCATCGCATCTGAGACCTGGACCCAATCGTCAGCAAGGCCCATCGCATCTGCGACATTGCACTGATGCTTGATTAGTTCAGGAGGAATTAACTCTAGTAACTTCTCGTCAGTCAGTGGGTGTTCAGTCATGAGTTGTCTTCCTGTGGGTGGATTACTTCGTAAAGGTCATCAACAATTTGGTCGGTATTGATACAAACCAAGAGATCGTCGTCTTCACCATCTACCACTAAATAGATATCATCAAGTAGTCGAGGATCTTCAAGATTATCAAAAATCCAAGCAATTACCTTACTCAACGTGTTGTCACGACCTTTGTCATAAGCGGCTCGCATATCTTGTCTAAAGATTGGAATAGAATAGTCGTAGTAGAACATATCTTCAGCAATCTCTTCGATGATCTCATCATTCAGTGGGTGTTCAGTCATGAGTTGTCTTCCTGTGGGCGCATTGCTTTCTTTAAGTCATCCTCTAACTTGTGGAGAGGTTCACAATCACCGAGGTAATCATCGTCGGTGTAGTTGCTGAGGTTTTCGTCTAACCATTTCATCACCTGCTCCAACTGCCAATCAGCACCAGCCCTGAAGTCTCCTTCATAATAAGACTGGGGGAAACAAGTACGATATAATAGCTCGTCCTGGTCATCAAGCAGTTCCTCTTCGATGATTTTGTCAGTCAGTGGGTGTGTCATGAGTTGTTCTCCTCGGTCACGTCTACCACTTCAGATTTATATTCAACGCGTCTTTTAGTGGACTCTTTGTTCCTCTCCCACCGGATAATATGTTGCAACCTGTGGTTGTAAGACATTGGGTCTCTTTCAAAAAACTGCTCTATGGTCAGGTCAGCCAAGAGTTTTTCTGTTTCAGACCGTATCTCCTTTTCAAGTTGAAGGGTTAAATCTGTAACGACTACATCTGTAATTTTTTGTTTAATTAAATCTAGACATCTCTCAGTTGCTAAATCCAGAACAGAAAAAGTTTCTTGTGCCGATTGGTGTTGGTCAGTCAGTGGGTGGTTAGTCATTAGTTGTCCTCCTGTGTTTCAAGCCAAGCGTCTTCAGATAGTGGGTAAAGATAATCTTCACCGTTGCCAATAGGCGATGGGTCAAAGTCAGCCAAGTATTCTTGGTAAGCTTTGCGTTGTTCAGGTGTCATTCAGGAGTTCAGGGTAGATTTCTTCGACAAGCTCAATAAGGTCATCATTATTAGAATCTTTATCTAAATAATGATGCAGTGAGTCAGCAGCATATTGAATAAGAGAATCTAGATCCATATCATTGATTACTGCATTGACATAGGAAGCTTGAAGCTTGTCACGTTGTTCAGGTGTCATTCAGGAGTTTAATTAGTAGTTTGTCCATGATTCTTGTTTGAGAGTCTAGTCTTTTGTTTAATCGCTTCAATTCATACTCAAGATCTCTAAGATGGCACAGGATAAGATCCTGTTGTTCTTTAGCTGTCATTCAGGTAAGATTTCAATGTAACCTTGGGCAATTCTCAAAGCACGGCGAGCGATTTCTTTCTCTTCGTAGTCCTTGATAGTCTCCTCAGATTCAGTTCGAGGATTCGGAGGAAGACTGTAGCTGTATGATTCTTGTGAATTGTTATTAGTCATTCAGTAGTTCAGGATAAATTTCTTTGACAAGTTCGACTAACTCATTGTTTGAGTAGTCATCTAAATCACAGCTAATTGTGTCATGAGCAAAAGCAATCAACGTTTTTAGATCCATATCATCTACACATTGATTCGCATAATCATCTTGTAACTTGTCACGTTGTTCAGGTGTCATTTAGTTGAACCTCAATAGAGTCTTCGTAAGGTATGTAATGCAGTGAGCCTTCTTGATCATTCATCAAACTGGCAGCTACGACTTCTGCTTCTACTTCGTCAGTAGCTTCAACAATAAATTCTCCAGTCATGTAATAAGTTTTAGTCCATATAATTTTGTAAGATGTCATTCGGGAGGATTGGCGTATGTGTAGCACTCAATAACATCATCTAGTTTTTCGATGATTGCATTGGCACCAATGAAGCGTTCGACTGGTTCTTCTGTGTAGTCACAATCTTCATCACCATCTTCATCGAGACGGCATGAAAGACCTTCATAGGTCACAACTAATGTCGGTGTCTTAGTCACCTCAAGCTCTTCTGCAAGAGCTGTGTAGTTACCGTTAGGTGCACGTAAAGGGACATAGTGCAACGCCGCTCTCTGTGCCTCTGTGAGACAACTCACGTGAGCCTTTAGTCGCTCACATGGTGGGCAATTAGGTTGATGAAACACATAGAGCTCGTATGATTTAGTCATGCTTCTGATCCATTTGTGTAATAGAAACCTCCAACACAATTGCCGGGGTTAGATACGATCACGTGCCTGTTATGTTTATAGGAACGCATACCATGATGATAAACTAACATCACGGGCTCGCCAACATTTACAGTGTCAAGTCTTGAACACAAGATAGTTCGCACTTGATTTTCTTTACGTTTGTATTGCATCTCAGCTTCATAGCCGAGGTGCTCATCTTCTTCCAGTGTGTTTGGATTAAACACAGCAACCATGTGTGGTTCAGACACAGGGATGGCTTCCATCTCAGTGATGTATGGGTTCATGATTTAGTCCATTCGAATGATAAGTTGGCGGCGTCTGAGACATACGTTTCTTCAACAGATTCGTAGCCTTTGTCTTCAATGTGTTCAATCAAATAGGCATTAGTGTGAATGTATTCAGGAATAAGGATTTCAATTTCGCGTAACAAGCGGTTAGCTATGTAGGCACGGAACTTTGTTTGCTCTACAGCAGAGAGTGTCATTTGTGTTCAGTAGAAAGAATTAAAAGTGCTTCAGCCCAATCCATTGCTTTAGTGAAATCTTCATCTGATGTCTCCATCGGTCTGCGATTCCACTGTGCATAGGCAGCTACATACTCAGGATCATTGAGTAAAGCTTTGACTTCATCAATTAGTGTCATTTAGAAGTAGCAATTTTTGTAGCGAGTGAATCAAATGCATTGACATTGCTATCATCAGCAACGTCTTGCCATTCATCAATAGTTTCTTGACGATAACCATCGCCAGTGTATTTAAAGAACAGATGAAAGAATGCAAGAGCATTGACAATCATATTTTGCTCTTCGTCAGTGATGACGATGTGGTGCTTAATTACTACTGTCATCAAATAACCTCGTCGTTGGTGTAATCCATCCAGTCATCTAGGTCTTCTGACTCAGGCTTGTTGCCATAGTCAGCGATGTAGTCAGGTGCCCAGGTCATGAACAGATTGACAGACATGATTAAGGCACGCTCGTTGTTGCCATAGATGTGAGTACAAACTTCATCTCCGAAGTATGTGCTTTGTAGTCTGGTTTCGATACCTAGTTTTTCCATCTCATAGATCAAGTGAGTGATCTCTTGAGGCTTGTAAGATACTGTCATAAATTAGTTTGTAAGGCAGAGAGGATTACGATGTGGTCAGGTAACGCTTCAAGTACATCATCGATTGCTTTCCGAACATTCGGTGCTTCAACAATGATTTGAGATGTAGAGTCAGTCTTGTCTGTATAACGAATGCGATACTTCATAATCCTTTGAGTAAGTCAGAAGCAGCAACCGTTGCTTTCATTGTGTTTGGATCAATAAGCTTCAGTGGAGGGAGATAAGATTTCTCTGCAAGATACGTTGCAATCTCAGCGCGTGATGACACGGGCATATAACCGAACAGTAGATTAAGCAGTTCGTTTAGATACTCCTTAGGCATCTTTGGTGAGTCTTGCGCTAGCCCTGCATGACAGAGCTTGACAGCATCGACTATGTCTTCTTTAAAAATTGAAACATATTCAGATTGAGTCATAAAGTATCTCGCGGTAATCTTCTGGATATTGATAGAAGTGATCTATTAATTCTAATAATGTGTCAACATTGGTTTGCCCCGGTTCAATATCTATATGTAAAAGCACGCCGCGTAAACAACGACGTGCCATAGATAACTGAGCTAAGTCCTTACGGAATTGGGGAAACTCAAAACTCGGCGTCAACCGTCACAGTAGATTCGGTAGTCACAACAGCTTCTTCGACTGGACCACCAGTCAAAGCATGAGACAGAATCTGCACAGAGTCGCGCATGATTGTTTCGACAAGCTGCTTGTTGCCGTCAGTACGTGCGTCACGCAGTTGCTCATACAAGTCATTGTCAGACATTTTGGCTTGGCCAACACGAATGCCACCGAAGCATGGCTTCATCTTGGAGTTACCTTTCCAAGTGTCGAGGTTGAACGGGCATGTGAGATCACCGCCGTTGAACATAGCCATTAAGCCATTGATGATGCACTGAGACCAGATGGTTGTAAGACCACTGGTAACAAGCACGGTTGTGCCTTTAGAAGATTCAAGGAACACATTGAGCTTGGTTGCATTGTACTCACCGATGTCGTCAGCAATACTGACACCAGTAAGAGTGACGTTACCCATACGAGTGAGAGGCTTGCCAGATTGCAACATGAGTGCAGCTGGTTCGTTACTCTCGCCAAGGTATTGAAAGAACACTGCATCGGAATCCTTGAGGACACCAATGCCAACCATCATGTCAACAGTGGAGTCACTACCGCCAGCAAACTCAGCGACAAGTGCTGATGCTGGATCGATTGTTGCAGTAGAAATCAAAGTCATCTGTAGAAAAAATATAAGGGAACAGATACCCACGAATGGGCACAAGGGAACAAAGCCCCCGATAGGGGGCATAAGGTTTAATAAGGACGGATGATTAACCTGGGTGGATGCTCGGGCAAAAATATAGACCTTACATACCAGTTCATCTCTGAGTATGTGAACAGTTCAGTGGTTTCAGTCCATTTATGTGAAAGCACTTCACCTGCACACACTTCTTGTATTGTGTACAGTTTGTTTTTAGGGATCTCTTTAAGATACCAGTCAAGGTAATGATAGCAATCAGATTGCTCAAACCCCTGCATTTTCTGTTCTAACCAAGTTGTAGATACAACAGGTATTTCTATGACAGGAGTACGAAAGATGTTACGAATAAACTTGAACATATATCAGAGGGATCTAGGCGGCTTTCGCCAATTCGGTGTACCAATAGTTAGGATGCTTGGTTCTGTCATAATCGTCACCTGTACCAGTAGTAACTTTATTACTTCTATAAACAAGTCTGTAGTTAGTAATTTTTTGTAGCAGATTGTTCAACTTTTGTAGGAAGTGATTCATGAGATTATTGATTGGAGTCTTGTAAAAGTAACAGCTGATAGTCAGCTTGCTGCCGTAGCAATAGCCAGACAAGTAAAGGCGAAACCTCTTCGTGTCTGCATAGTTCTTCTACTTCTTGTTTGACGCATTCAAGGACGTCATAGACGTTACTTACAGACGCTGTCATTAGGCAACATCAGAAGTAACAATACCTTCAAGCTCAGCGAGCTTTGCAATCGACAGACAGTGAATGACTGTCCAAGCTTTCTCGCCAGAGATTTGCCATTGATCACAGCTGTACTGAACTGTATCTTCGATAATGCTCGTAAGCTCTTCAAGTTGGTCTTGAGATATATTCATTGGCCTTAAGATATAAACGTTAGACCTTTCAGTGGTCACTCCTTAACTATAGCCCCTGATAAGGGGCATTGGTGCGTTGTTACCAGGAGTAAATGTTAAACATTAGGGTTGGTCCACTATAGAACCCACCGGGGAAATCGAGATAGAGCATAGGAGTTAATAGTCTTCGTGGCATTCGTCAAATGAATAACAAAGCAATACATAAAGTGTAAGGAGCAGCAAAGTGCTGACTCCTGCAATGATTGCTAGTGTTGTCAAAACAAGCCAGGGATCAGCTGACCAGTGGTGACGTATGCACCAATGGCTGCGATAACGCCAAGCATTGCAAGGCGTCCGTTGAGTTTTTCAGCGCGTTCGTTGTGAGTCATAGTGATTTCCATTACTTGCATTTGTGGTTCGATAGCGTAGATGTTTTCTCTTCCGCCGTCTTCAGTTACTGTAGTCATTTTTCCTCTTTAGTTTCACTTAACAATTGTAGTATAACTTTATAATCGTTATACCGTGGGTTATTGACGCTGACGTGGTGATACATATAGTAAGCCACTGCATGTCTCACATCATTCAGCTGTTCTTTATTTAGGTTCATCACTTAAGTATCAAATAGGCATTACAATAAGAGAGTAAATAATACCGAGAATAGTTGTGAAGACCTGCAGTAAATGCAGGCAATCGTTGTCAGAAGATAAATTTCATAAGAGAACTTTAAAGTCTGGAAAGATTAGCCTGCAGTCTAAGTGTAAGACGTGTTCGAGTAAAACGCGAAGCAAATATACTAAGAAGCACGAAACAATTAGGTGGAAGCTAAAGCTTTCAGATGCTCAATATGAGCAATTGGTTAGGCCAGGTAAGTGTGAGTGCTGTGGATCTACAGACAGGCGTCTGTGTATAGACCACAATCACGACACTGAAAAACCTAGAGGCTTACTGTGTCACAATTGCAACACTGCTCTAGGTTTATTGAAGGATGAACACACAGGCTTAGATAGCCTGCATAATGTTCAAAGTCTTAGCCGATACTTGGCGCAACGAGAGCCACTGGTGTAGTGGTCGTAGATGCCAAATCGAGAGGGAAGTTGTGGGCGTTGCGCTCGTGCATCACCTCCATTCCGAGACCTGCTCGGTTAAGAACGTCAGCCCAGGTGTTAATCACACGGCCTTGGCCATCAAGGATTGACTGGTTGAAGTTGAGTCCGTTTAGATTTACGGCCATTGTGCTAACGCCAAGGGCAGCAAACCAGATACCAACAACAGGGAAAGCTCCAAGCAAGAAGTGCAGTGAGCGACTGTTGTTAAAGGAAGCGTATTGGAAGATGAGACGACCAAAGTAACCATGAGCTGCAGTTATGTTATAGGTCTCCTCTTCTTGGCCGAACTTGTAACCGTTGTTGTGGCTTTCGTTTTCAGTCGTTTCACGAACCAGAGAGCTTGTAACCAAGCTTCCGTGCATAGCAGAAAACAGAGAACCACCAAAGACACCGGCGACACCCAGCATATGAAACGGGTGCATAAGGATATTATGTTCTGCCTGGAAGACAAACATATAGTTAAAAGTTCCAGAGATGCCAAGAGGCATACCATCAGAAAAAGATCCTTGTCCAATTGGATATACCAGGAATACAGCAGTTGCAGCCGCACATGGTGCAGTGAAGGCTACGAAGATCCAAGGGCGCATACCTAAGCGATAGGAAAGTTCCCACTCGCGACCGGCATAGCACCATGCACCAATGAGGAAGTGGAAGATCACAAGCTGGTAGCAACCACCGTTGTAAAGCCACTCATCAAGAGTTGCTGCTTCCCAAATCGGATACATATGAAGACCGATTGCATTGCTACTAGGAACAACAGCTCCAGAGATAATGTTGTTACCCCATGCAAGAGCGCCTGCGACGGGCTCACGAATGCCATCGATGTCCACAGGTGGAGCAGCGATGAAAGCAATGATGAAGCATGTAGTTGCAGCAAGCAAGCAAGGAATCATCAATGTGCCGAAAAGGCCCACGTAGATACGGTTGTTTGTTGATGTAACCCAGTTGAGATAAGAATCCCAGGTATCCTTAAGCGGATTAGACCTGGGTGAAAGAATAGTTGTAGACATTTAAATAAGACATTGTTTGTGTATTAAGGCGAAGTACTCGGTCGATTGACCTACTTCATAATTCTACACACTATGTCAGTGAATGAACATAAGTGTTATTACTTAGTCGTCGAAGAAAGTTTCTGCAAAGGATGCAACTTTCAAATCATCGAAGTCTGTAGGAATATGACGAGATAGGCGATTAGCAGGACTAATACGGCAATCATTGATTCTTGCATCAGTCATAAGTCCATTGAGTTGACGCCGCTCGCTCATCGTATGAGGATGCCTAAGTCCAGTAGCGGACTCGGTGTTGCGTCTGTAAGTTCTAGACATAATTAACTCCATTTCGTATAGCAGGAGCTTGGGATTAGCTCCCGCTTGTTTATACTTTATCTTGAAACTTACACAGATGTGAGTTACAGATAAGTTACGTTAGTCCAAGCTACACCTGGTCCCAGAAGACCAATACGACTGGCGGCACCATAAGACAAGTCAAGATGACGACCACCAATGTACGGTCCTCTGTCGTTGATACGGACGTCCACGCAGCCTGAATAACAGACGCGAAGTCGTGTACCGAAGGGAAGCGTTTTATGTGCAGCAGTATTAGCCCACATGTTGAACCTTTCGCCGTTCGCTGTGGTGCGACCGTGAAAGTAGTGGGCGTAATAGGATGTATGCATACTATTTGCGGCATTGCTTTTGATAGGCAAAGCAGCAGACAACAGACAAGCGCCAGCAATTAAGCCGGTCGTAAGTTTCTTTAACATAAGAATTAGGTATATATTACTACGCGCTTAAGTAAGCACGAATGTAAATGTTAGCAACTATTTATTAGTCTTTTTGTATACGGGTTGAAGATGTTTTGGTTCCGTAAAAAATGGCTCGATAAAGGCTCTGTAATCGAGTTCAGCGGAATACTGCTCCCATTCAGCATGTGAGGCATCATGTTTAGGTTCTTTAAGTGACATGAGATTTACTGTGTTAAAAGATAATTAAATAGGTATATATTACTACGCACTAAGTAAGTACGAATATAAATGTTAACAGATAATTAACAATTAGACGAGTGAAAGTAGTTCTTTAAATCTTTTTTCAGCAGCTCGTGCTACTGTTACAGTTGAATCTTGAAGCAATTTGATTAACAAGCTTTTGTCTTCAGTGCGTTCAGCAATCCTTTCTCTGACATGATAATAATCATGTCTTGCTAGCTTTTGTTCAATTAAGGCAGAGATATTTGGATTTTCTGAAATCCTAAGAGCAACATTATCACACATAAATTCAGACTGTGTAATCCAAGCAAGTACAGCAGAGGACTTAGATTTGAGACAGAATTCTAGCTGTCTCTTATACACATCTCCGAGCCCACGAGACCGTACTAGATCTCGT
>OLHW01000002.1_pt1 | contig 26159 bp, 29 predicted proteins | sample 1609531 | NCBI WGS metagenome assembly OLHW01 (sample SAMN05416868, study PRJEB24817) | seawater metagenome | isolation source: Sea water | place: Canada:Atlantic | collected 2013-11
CGAGATCTAGTACGGTCTCGTGGGCTCGGAGATGTGTATAAGAGACAGGATATGAGAAGGTTCATTGTCTAGGTTAGACGATACCCAACTCTTAACCGTAGTAAATTTCTTTGCTTTAAGTGCTTGAGTCAGTTCACCAAATCGGACATCAGTCAAATCAGAAAGAATGCCACTATCAATTATTCCACCGACTGCATATCTTTGACACTCGTTAAGTGTACGACGCCAGTCAGGGAAGAACTTTAAGATGATTTGGGGAAGAACCTTTGGATCATATTGTACGCCTTCTTTCTCAAGTATAAACCTGAGACGGTCGTAGAAGGTTCCTGCCAATTGTTTCTTTTCTTTTCCTGGGATGGAAAAGTCAACCACTGCACACCTGGAGTGCAGGGGTTCGATGAGTTTGTTTTTGTAGTTACAGGTGAAAATAAACCTACAGTTACCATAAAACGCCTCAATGTTTGCCCGTAAAGCGAGTTGTACATCTGAGGTTGTGTTGTCAGCTTCGTCAACAATGATGACTTTGTGTTCTGATCTGCCAGATAATGATAGGGTCGATGCAAAATCTTTAACCTTGTTTCGTACTGTGTCAATTGCACGTCCTTCGTCGGATCCATTAATAAGAATATAATCAGCACCCAATTGTTCGCAGAGTGCTTTTGCGACGGTAGTTTTACCGATACCAGCGGTTCCATATAGTAACAGATTAGGAATCTGTCCTTTCTTTAAGAATTCATTGAATGTATCCTTAGTGCTTTGAGGAAGAATACAATCATCAATATTTTTGGGTCGGTATTTTTCAACCCAAACAAAATCATTACGAGACATTGAATCAAACTCCGTATTCAGAATCAGGTTCTAATGCAATAAAGTATTCCAGTTTACTTAAAGGATCTGCTGCAGTAATTAATCTGGAGAATTTTGCTGCTCTAGTACAAACGTCAACAGTATAGTCACCAGGGATGATCTTAATAGTTTCCATCTTAAACTTGAAACAGAAAGGAACATCGGACTTTCCAACTACATGGGAAACAGTATTAGATGTTTCATTGTCCTTATCCTTTACAACAATATGAACATCATCACCTGCTGACTCAAGACATAGGTCAGGAAGATGAAGAACCCTAGATGATTTGATTAAGGATTCAAGAACTTCATTCGTCAAGTTGAAAGAGAACTGGGTTTCTGGTAGATCTAATTCCTTATCTGGAGGAAGAACTAAAACCTCAGGATCACAGAAGAAATACTTCAGTTTAGTTCGTCCTGATTTAATTGTAAGATACGAATCATTATTGAATTCAAAGTCAATATCTTTTGATTGATCAAAAAGATCCCAACCGTTGATAAACTGTCCAAGATCATAGATAGCAAATGCTTCAGGAAACTCTTCCTTTACTTCTGCTTTAGCAAACACATTTTTAGTTACCGAAATGGTTGCAATTTTAGATCCAGGTTTGATGTAGATCGAATTGTTAATCGTAGAAAAATTCTTAAGAATGAATTTTGTACGGTCTGATACGTTCATAATTACTGAGGATAGGTTTCACGTTGCTTGGACTTGTCGCTGAAGTGCATCAAAAGAACAGCATAGTGCATGATCTTGATGATGTCACGTCTTGCTGTACCTTTCTTATCATAGCGAGAGGCATACTTGAGGATGTTAGATCTGCAGAATGCTTCTGCATCACCACAAGCATCAATCAAGTCAAGGGTCTGTATCTGTTCATTACCAGCAGAGTAATGAGCGTTGTATGTGTGAGAGATGTAATCGGTCAGTTCTTTAAGGATCTCCTCCTCATTGTACTTAAACCGATTGGGATTTTGAGATTTGGGTAGAATGTCAGTCATGTTAAGTTCATCATAAAGTAGTGACCAAGAATTAATCATACACCATACTATCAGAGATTCTCCATTTCGTCAACCTCAATGTTGACATCAGCATCAACCTTGTCATAGAGTTCCATGAAGGACTGCTTGGTCTCATCATCAAAACGATTTAAACAAACTTGAATTGCCTTTGCCTTATCATTAAAGATGCTGTAAGCACGAATGATATGGACCAGACGGCGAGTAGAGATGATCTCATCAATACCACCATCATAGAATGTCTTACGAATGATACTTGCCCAATCAACCAAGTGCTTACAGAATTCACGATCTTCAACTCCAAGATCAAGAGCATTGCCTTCAAGAATTTTCCTCTCAGTAACCGTACTTGGATATTCCTGTTCAAAGGTTACAGGGAATCTCTCAAGAAATGCTTCATTGAGAATATTAGTACCAATGAAACGACCATCGTCAGAACCCTTTCCCTTAGTGTTGGCAGTAGCGATGACATTGAATCCAGCAGCAGGCACAACATGCTTTCCAATCTTCTTCAAGAAGACACCTTTACCTTCTAGTATGGACTGAAGACATAGAATTTTATTACTAGCAAGGTCAACTTCATCTAAAAGAAGTATTGCTCCACGTTCCAAAGCTTCGATGACTGGACCATTATGCCAAGCAGTGTTACCGTCAACCAAACGGAAACCACCAATAAGATCATCCTCGTCAGTTTCAATGGTGATGTTCACTCGAATCATCTCTCTATTTAGAGAAGCACATGCCTGCTCAACAGACAGAGTTTTACCATTACCAGACATACCAGTAATGAATGCTGGATAGAATAAACGTGATTTAATAATCTTTTTCACATCAGCAAAGTTTCCGAAAGGAACAAAGGTCTCATCCTTTTCAGGAACAAAAAATTCTTGATGAACTATTTCTTCAAGTTGCTCACGTGTTTCTTCAATGGTCAGGTTCCATTTGCCACGACCAGTTTTGTAGGGTTCCATACGGTTGACAACCGTGGCATATGAATACCCGATGTGATCAGCACCTGCTTTAATAGCATCAGTGCCAACCTCAGTTCCAAAGTTCTCCTCTAGAAAATTAAAGAGTTGAATCATGTCTACTTGTGATTGACGAGTCATAGTGTTGTGTGGTGTTGATGTGATTAGTATAAGGGCAGAGTGGGGCAGAGTGACTCTGCCCTGTGACAGTTTACTATGCGACCATAGTAGCAAAGGACGATAGAATTTTATTGTTTGTTGATTTTGACTTTAGAGATTTCCTGAATGCTGCACGAATTTGAGCATTAGTAGCACCATCATCAACGTCAAATTCATCAGATTGATTTAGTGACGTTGAGGCAAGAACATACATGATATCAAAACCAGCAGTATTTACAACAGCACATCTCTCTTTTGACCAACGTTTCTTATCAATCTCATGGTAATTTCCTTTATAATAATTAAAGAATTGAGTGACATCACGACCTTCAAGAATACGATAAGAGATAAAGTTCACTTGTGGAAAATTATCTTTAAGATTAGTAAGAAGAATTCCTGTCACACTTTGATCCCACTCATAATCATTGAAATTCTTATAGGTGCGTCCTAGTTTAGGATCTCTTAGTTGACATCCAGTTCTGACATACACTCTACCTAATTCACCGTTAGGATAATACTTTTCAGACATCCTAACTGTTGCACCAATTCCATTAGATTCCCCATCGGTAAGAAATACAGTATTGACTTTATCCACACCAGTTTCTTTAATGAATTCAGGAAGTAGATGATGCAGTGTAACAATTGCTTCATTCAAAGGAGTTCCTGAAAGACCAAAATTTGAAGGAACCATACTGCTTCCATAGAATTTTGTAAACGTACCTAGACGCCAAACATTCAAACAATCTTCATCAAACTGAGAGGAACTTCTGCTATATGACAACAAATTCATCAACCGAAATCTTTTGTGTAGAGATAGTTCATCAATAACTGGATCTTGAATCTCATAAAGGTTTTTATCCCCATCGAAATCATCCTCATCAACATGCTCATATGTAAACGCATACACTTCAAATGGAATATTAACTTTCTTGCAGAACCAAACAAGATTTAAAAGTTGTTTAATTGTATCATGCATGACATTGCACATAGAACCAGACCAATCCAATATAAAAACAAGTCCGTGATTTTTACCTTCAGGAAGGGTAGTAATTTTCTTAAAGATATCTTCACTAAATTTATAGTTGTGAAGTTTACTAGTATCGAGAGAACCTGTTTTAGAAATAGCAGAACGTGAATATGCTGCTGCTGACTTCTTCATCTCAAATTCCTTTACAAGATAGTTGACACTCTTGACAGCATTCTTTTTATATTTTCTATACTCCATCTCATTAGTTAAGAGTGTTTGTGACTCAAAACTATCCGTCATAAATTGTTCAGTAGAATAAAAACTATTAATTTCAGAATGAACCGTATAACAATCAACTACAATACGATCTAGATATATGCACTCAGGAATTTGAACGTAAGTTGATTCTCTTTCGTGTTCAGAAATTAACTCCTGCTGGTTATCTACAAATGCTTCATCAGTTGTAGATTCAAATTCATTAACAGAACCACCACTATTTCCACCAGAAGTACTATTTTCACCAGATGGTTCTTCATCCGATTCGTCATCTGAGAGGGCACTAGGAGCGTCTGTAGCGTTGCCGTTATCCCCTTCAGTAGGTTCGATATCAATCTTCTGTGATTCATCACTTTGGTCACCTTGACCTTGCTGCATTTTCTCAGTGTTGAGTTTAACTTTTTGAGGTTCCTGTTCTCTAATTTTTAAGAACTCATGAAGATCATAACTAAGTTCTAAAACTTCATCCCAGGTCTCCACAGTTTCTCCACGCTTCACAAAGACCATTTCTTCTTCCTTAAAAGTGATCATGTGATATGCACCAATCTTAAAGTACAGATTGAACCGATCAATCAATGCCATTTCATTTAGATCTTCTTCTTCCACGCAGAAGAAATCTTGAGAATGAAGTTCCTGATATCCTTTATAAAAAGTTTTGCTAAGACCAGGATAACGACGCTTCATCAGTTTTTCAATACGAGCATCCTCAACAACATTAACAAAAGATGAGGGAACAGAACTATACTTATTCTTTCTCCAGTCAACATTAGGTGTATACAAAGCATGACCAACCTCATGACCAACTAGAAGATCATAAACACGATTAGATGCTTTCTTCCACATAGGAAGGGTCAGAACTCGACTATCGACATTGAAAGAAGCAGTGCTTACTTGACGATGTTCGACAATTAGATTTTCGGTTGCCAGAAGTTTGGCAAGAGTTTCTTTGATTTCAAACTTCATGGGGTCTCCTTTGAACTGAACCTATAATACAAGAAAAGGACCACCCTAAGGCAGTCCTTGTGACACTTATTAAAATGGTTTAGAAAAGTTCTTAACCTTCTTGAACTGTACAACGTTATCAAATTTGTCATGCAGCATATCTTCTTTGTGTGAAATCACGAAGACATTGTTACCATCTGTAACTGTTCGGAGAATGTTAATAAAATCTGCAGTTCCATTGCCATCCAAAGAACTGTCAAAGATCTCATCTAAGATAAGGATGTTTGTATTGACAGAGTTTTTAAGTTTAGCAACCTCTCTCCATGTAAACAGAAGTGCTAAGTCAATCCTCATCTTCTCACCCTCAGAGAATGATGCATATGAAAACTCATCCCTGAATCGTGACTTGATAGTTTCATTAAAAGTATCATCAAGATTAAAATTAACATAGAACTCAAGTTCCTGAAGGTTCTTATTAATGAGAGTATTCATCACAGGAAGATACTTTCTAATAATTGAACTCTTAACCCCACCATCCTTAAGAATTTCAGAAATGATCTTTAACTCAGTAGATCGCTTCACAAGCACCCGACGTTGCAGTTCTTGACTTTTACCTTGAGTGATAAAGGTTTTCATATTATCACGTTCTCTATCAACATTATCAGTATTGGTTTTTAGAGATTCAATTTTCTCTTGAGTTTCCTTAACTTTATCTTGCTTCCAATTAATTGTGGAAAAACAATTGTTAATTTTATTTTGATACTGAGTAATTTGTTTTTGAATAGAACTTCTTTTAGTAAAAGTTTCAGTTAAAGATTTTTCTTTACTTTCAATATCATTAAGAGCACCGTCTAACTTAGAAATTTTAGTTTGGTTCTCCTTAATATTTGTTTCTTTAAAATCATCAGTGATGTCTTGATTGCAAGTTGGACATATAGTATTTGAAGATAAGAATCTAATTTCCTTTTCCATGTCCTTAATTTTAGTTCTGAACTTAATACCAAATTCATTTAACTTATTAAGTTCTTCTTGAGGATTAGCATAAGTATTCATCTGCTTTGTCATAGCATCAATATCTCTCATGTAAGTTTCAAGATCTTGTTGATTAGATTCAATATCATTTTTCATTTTAGATATCTCATCTTCCCAAAGAACTACATTGTCTTGACTCTGCCTCTTAAGATCTTCAATGAATCTTTTTTGAACATCAATTTTTTCTTTAAGGATAGAAATAGCATAGTCAATTTCAGATATTGTTTCTTTATTTTCTTTGACACGATCTTTTAAAATTGTGTTCATAGTAGAAAAGATTCTAATATCTAAAATATCTTCAATGACTTCTCTACGACCAGCAGCAGGTAACTGCATAAAAGGAACGAATGTAGATGATCCTAAAACAACAATTTGAGTAAATGATTTAAAGTTTAATTTTAAAACATTTTGCTCTAACCATTTCTGTTGATCAGCAGCAGAAGCACTTTGATCCAGTTGCACTCCATTTTTAAAAATTTCAAATATACCTGGTTTCATTCCTCGATTAATTTTCCAATCAATCTTACCAATAGTAAACTCAATCTCAACTCTACAATCTGCAAGATTAATAGAATTTACAAGTTGAGGTTTGTTGATCTTTCGGAAAGGTTTGTTGAACAAACCAAAACACAATGCATCTAAAATTGTAGATTTGCCTGCTCCATTTTCCCCAACAATTAGAGTTTTATTAAACTCATTTAATTTTACTTCAGTAAAGTTATTTCCAGTACTGAGAAAGTTTTTCCATTTAATAGTTTTAAATTCAATCATCTTCTTTAGGAGGAATAATAATGTCTTCAGGGGTTACAATACAATAAGAATATCCGTTCTCTTTACAAGTAATAAGAGCAACTTCATCATCTACTTCAATGACTGTCATTTCGGGATAGTCGTCCGCTAACAATAATTCAGAATGCCGTTCAGCATCGTCTTGTTCTTCAAACATGTACAACACATTTACATCTCCAAAACTAGGTGCATAAGCACCTTCTGATTCTTTTCCTTTTATTGCTAGAATGTACATTAATCTACTTGCAAAGATTCTGAATAGATAGATCCAATAATAGATTTGAGTGTGTCTTTATCTTCATAATCAATTTCTTCCACATACTTTTCTAAGAATGAAAGTGTTCCTTCAATTTCAATATCACCTGAAGGATTTATATCTTCAGAAGTATTATCAATAATTTTTAAATCGTGAACACCTGCTTGATAAAGACGCTCTACTAAATTATCATATGCATAATAGTTAGTACGTTTTTCTACAATCAATTTTACAAACTTATTTGCATACTTAGACATATCCATAGAATCAGGATGTGCTATCGTATCGTTGTAATAAATTTTAGAAAACATTTCATTTGGATTTTTAATAAATTTCAAACCCATCGTTTCAGTATCAAAGATATGAAACCCTCTTGTATCACCAAAATCATTCCAATACATTTGATATGGATTGCCCAAATAGTAAACAGAATTAAAATTAGAACGATGATGAAAATGTCCTGAGAATACTTTCTTAAATTTAGAGAACACTTCGGGACTCATCCCATGCTCCATAAAGTATCCAGGGTGTGCTTCAAACCCAGATAGTTCTAGGTGTCCCATACAAATTTTTGCTTTTGTATTTGAAATTTCATCATAGGTTTGTGTTTCATTATCCACACAAATCCAAGGAATGAAACAGATATCAAGACCACCTATCTCGATAGTTTCAGGTTTATCAATCAACTCAACATTTTGATATTGCTGAAGTAGTAAATTGATTGCATTAATGCCAAGAGTATTTTTGTAGTAAGAAGTATGATTACCTACTACAGTAACAACATGGGTTCCTCTATTAGCAAGGACATCATAATAATTTTTCTTTGCCCAATCCAATGACCAAAAATCAATTGCCTTTCTATTGTCAAAGGTATCACCTAGATCCAGAACTGTATTAATTTTATTCTTATCCAAAAATGGAAAGAATACTTCGTCATAGAATTTCTTCATGTAGTCATGAAAAATCTGACTACCTTTTCTCATACCAAAGTGCTGGTCAGTTATAATAGCAACTTTCATCAATACCTCATCTTTTGCTCAAGAGAATTCTTGATCTGCTCATAAGCAGAAGCATTACCATGCTCATCACCGGTAAACACTTCAGAGAATCCTGACTTCTCAATCATTTTGTTTTTAATATCTACCTGCTTCTTTTCCTTCTGGATCCTACGCAAGAATGCATAGTAGATAATCTGAGTAAAGTACGCAAATGGGTTGCTAGATTTTGCAGGATCAAAGTTGTCAATGTATGTGATACAGTTCTCAATACCATCGCCAATCATGTCATCCTTGAACATGTAGTTAACGAAGTTTGGTTTGTATGACAAGTGTTGAGCAATCTTCAAAAAGCAACCACCAATATACTCACCCACAGGTGGTTTTTTAGCGCCGGTTAATTTTGCTTCTTCTACCTTGTTCTTATATCGAACTATGGCATGTAAAAAGTCCTTGTTGTTTACATAATGTTCTTTGGATTTAGACATTGTATTCTATGTTAACTTATCTGCATATCATAGCATAGATTCAAGGGCTTGACAAGACCCTCAGATCTGTGTATAATAACTCGGTCAGAGTTCAGAAACAACTCTTTAGCTTTAGAGCTTTAAGATACTTAGATACTTTAAGATTCTTTAGAGTCACTGTCGAGTAGAAAGATATCCTCTAGTAGTTCTCTAGCATCATCAATAGAGGAAAGTAGACCCATATCCTCATCTAAAAAAACTCGCCCCCGTTCTCGACGCTTACGTGGTGTACGCTTTTCTTCTTTATCTAGTGCTAGTTTAGTTAAACTGTTTTTATAGAACTCAACTGGAAATCCTTTTATTTCTTTTACAGTAACTAGTTCGTCACCTGAAATATAGAATTCAGTTTGATGAGATAGTTTCATCCATGCTTTAATTTTCAGTCCTTGAAACGCGCCGGGTATTTCAATTTCTTCAATCTCAATAGGATGTGATATCAGAATATAATTTTCTGTTGGATCTGCTTCTTTTACAATGCAGAGTAGTTCTTCATTAGTTTTTAATTTTATGTTTGCGAAAAATGCTTCCATACTTACTGTTTTAGTTTTACGTTGATTATCTCATAATCAAAATTTTCTTGGTTATAGATCTTAACACGTTCAAATAAATGTTTTAACGTATAGTTTGGATTGTTAGAATCCTTAGACGTATCATCTGCAATATCATAAAGTAGTGCAGTATTTTTATTCTCACCTCTTCTTAAAACCCTACCAATAGATTGTAAGTTCCTTACTCTCGATTTTGATGGACTTGCGAAAATAATATTATGTAGATTTTTAATATTAATACCAGTAGAGAACGTTCCGTAACTAGCAATAATAATTGCATTAGATTCGTGCTCAGTTATCTCTCGAATCTCTTCCCTGTCCTTTGCATCAACACCACCGTGTACAAAGAAAACTTTTCTACTATTTTTTACACTACTATTTATCAATTCATAAAGAGGTTCTCCATGACGTTCCACGTAATTAAATAAAATTAATGTATTGCCACCAAGATCTAATGCAAGGTTCTTAATAAAATTATTTCTTTTAGGGTGAGAGATAATATAATCAATCTCATCTTGATAAGTATCAAATTTTATATGAGGATGTCTGAGTGTAAGAATTTTAATTTTTAACCTAGACAGGTGTCCCTGCTGAATCAATTCATTAGTATTTGTAATCTTTTTATGTGGACCAAACAATCCTTCAAGAACAAGTTTATTTGTTTTGCTCCCATCTAGCGTACCAGTAAAACCAATACGATATTTTGCATGATGTAATTTAGTAAGAATATCAGTCAAAGATTTTGCTTTGAATAGATGTGCTTCATCACCAATTACTGCATTAAAACATTCAAAATATTTTCTATGCTGTTTATAGATTGATTGCCATGTAGTAATAGTTACTGGTTTAGGAGATATTTTCTCATGACCAGCATAAACTTTATGACAAAATTGTTCAGCATCCCAACCATAAGATATAAAATCTTTATACATCTGTTCTACAAGAGATGTAGTTGGAACAACAATGATAATCTTTTGTCCTGTTTCCTGCAAGAAACGAACAATAGAATAAATCATAAATGACTTACCTGATCCTGTTGGTGATACGATCAGTTTTCTTTTCTTTCTTAATGCTTCATAGATTGCAGTATACTGATACTCTCTTGCTTTGATAGACGAGAATCTTTTTGTAAATGATTTGACACCATCAAAAGAAACTAACTCATCTTCAGCATCAGGCATACCAAAAAATTCATTATCAACATAATTATATGTGTAATGACGTTCCTGACAAAACTGTTCAATATACTCTCGTAGACCAGCATAGATCTCTCCTGTGCCTGGAGAGAACAATCTAATTTTACCATCCCAATATTTCTTCCTGTAGGCAGGCATGAATTGAGCACCTTCAACTTCAAATGTGAAGTGATCAGATAATTCGTATGAAATATGTGGAGGGGTTTTCAGTTGAAGATATACTTCATTCTTTTTTTTTATAATAACGTCACTCATCTATTCCTCTTGAATATCTTAACCAATCAATCGCATTCTTAATTTGATATGAACGATTGTTAATATTATTTAGAACTTGTTTTAGAGCATCCTCTAATTTTTCATACAGATCTAGAGATGCTTGTGCTTTGATTACATCAGCATCTCCTTTAATGTAGATAGGAACTTCTGTTTTAATAATTCTTTCTTCAGGTGCAGTTTCTTCTCTGCCCATATAATAACTATACTTCTGCCTATACAGAATGTTATAGTTGTATTCTTTTTCTTTACGTAATAATTGTATTCTTAAATACTTGTCTAACCATTTGGCATGTAGGATTGGTATTTTTCTTGCCTCATCACATAAGTCATCACTCATTACACAATCTTTGTGCCATTCATCGATCAATTGTTGATGTAAACTCATAAAGTCAATTGCTTGTCATTACTATTGGTAAGTTTGTAGTAGGTGTATTTAAATTCTACCTCTGCTTTTAAATACTGTATATCTGATATGTCAGTATTAAACTCTAATGAGTTTAACCTTACAGGAAATGCATCATAGAAATGCAATTTAAATGCAGTGTTAAAATTACTGCTTAAGATATTTAAATATAGATCTATTTGATCTAATTGAGATTCATTTTCAAAATCTTTATCTCTCATTTGTTCAGCAAATTCATACCACTGATCAGATTTTTGTGGGTAAGTAATACCAACCATCCAGTTATGAATTAAAGAATAATTAAGACAATCTTCATCAATTAAAAAAGTTAGTGTAAGTGATTCGTAATTTAATTTATCACCTGCAAGTTGAAAGTCATTGTATGGTGTTGCTTGAGTTGGACCATTCATACTAATGCCAGGAACAATAGCATTGGTGCATTGAAATCCAATACTTTTAAAACCTGGGATGTCTAATCTAAAACCTGCTGGTGATAGAAAGTTTTCGTTACAGAGGGTCATTTGCTGGGTCCTTCACACTATTATTTATAGGCATAAAAAAAAGACCCCGAAGGGTCTAGTGTTTATGTATCCTGATGGATCACATAAGGTTTGCAACAGAAACTCTTCTGTAGTATGCATTGGTGCCGATGTTGCCAGCAGCAAGGGGGTTGCTGTCGGACAGTGCTGCCTCGCCTTTTGCGAAGGGGTTGAGGACCATGCCATAACGGGTCTTGAACCCGATACGTGGCTGGAAGTCATCCTGACCGACGCTACGTACCATCTGGAGAGGTACATAAGGGCAGTAGAACATGCCAGCGTCATAAGGTGAAGTACCCTTATAACCGATGACGTAGTACTGGTTACCGGACTGACCTGAACCTGCTGAACCACCACGGGTGATGGTTGCATAAGGATCGATGTAGACGCGATAGCGACCGTTAAGAACACCAGCGAAGGTGTTACCAGTTTCGTCAACTGCAAGACGGTTGTTACCCTCAAGAGCAGGAGCATAATCAAGTACACCTGCCATTGCCAGTGCCGAAGCAACGTCAGCAGAGCACATGATCATGTTGCCCTTCCCTCTACGAGTTTCGCGTGCAATTGCGTTTGCATCACGCTCGATTTGGAACAGAAGTCCTTTGAACTTCTCAACAGACCAACGACCATTGGAGTCAACGTCCAGGTCAAAAGTACCAGCGGTAGCGGTGTCAAACTGAGCACCGGTCTTAGCGGACTTATAGATGGTACGAACAACCTCACGGTTGATCTCTGCAAGAATCTCAGAAGACAAGATGTTTGCCAGTTCCGACTCAGCGTCAAGACCATGAATAGCACGAAGGTCTTGTGCAAGTTCGATACTGTAATCTGCCTTCAGAGCACGTGACTTAGCAGTAACGGCAATCTTCTCGATTGAGAAACCCATCTGACGGAAGTCAGGGGTAGAACCGTCGCTGTCAAGACCTTCTGAAGTTTCGGTGCCCATGGCAACGTCAACGCCATACTGACCTTGACCGCCACCAGCGTCATTAAGTACAGCAGGGTTGTCGCCTGAAACTGAAAGTGATGCAGAAGGATCAGTACCAGCAGCACCGGACTGACCAGTTTTAACTTCGTTAAAGAAGGTCTCGTCGTTAGCAACTGCTTGACCATCATACTTCGCACGCATTGCGAAGATGAGTCCGGTAGGACCAGACATTGGTTGAACGCCAGCAAGGTCATATGCGACCAAGTTGGGCATTGCACGTCTGATCAATGAGATCAGAACGGGGTCGAAACCAGCAACAGGACCAGCAGCAGTAGCGCCAGAACTGAAACCAGAAGCACCAACGCCTGCACCAGCAGCAGCGTTAGAACCAGTGCTCATCGTAGGAATTGCTTCAGACAGGATCTGACGCTCTTCGCGAATTACACGCTCTTGGTTTTCAAGCAGGATAGAAGTGACAGCTTTCTTGTAGTTATCTTCGATTGCAGGAAGATCGCCATGGTCAAGAACAGGTGCCCACTTTTCCTGGAGGTGTTGGGACATGCCTAACATTTTTATTTCTCCGATTTAAAAGTAAGTGGTTAAAATTTAATTAATTCCCGTAGCGGGAGATTGCGTTGACATACGCAGACATCGAACCCTCTACAGGGGATGCAACTTCACCAGTTGCAATGTCTTCCTTAAGTTCTACCTTTGCCTTAGGGAAATAGTTTTCCTTAATGGTTTCTAGTTTCGACTTGAAGGACTCCTCCGAGTCAAACTCAACACCTTCAGCAAGTGAAGCAAGCTTCTCTGACTGGGTATCGGCAAGACCTTTGGAAACTTCGGTTACGATTGACTCTTTAATAAAAGAGTTAAGGTTACCGTTGAGTGACATATTGGTTTCAATTTGCTCATTGAGCTTTTCTTCCATTTCATCAAGTTTGTCTGTCATCTCTTGCATAACATCATATTTTTCTTCAGGGAGTTGTACATAATTTGCTTCAAAAAGATTCTTCATGCCGTCCATGAAGGACTGCATCATCTCTAATTTAATACCGTTGTGGAGTTCGATTTGATTCTCTTTCTTCCACTCTTCGGCAACGTAGTTGAGGAACTTGTCCATTTTCTCAGCAAGTTCCGACTTAACGGTTTCGACTTGCTCAGTAAGACGTACCTCGAATGACTCTTCAATCTTCTTAGATTCTTCAGCAAGTTTTGACTTGACTGCTGCTTCAAAGATTGTTCTGGTCTTTTCTTTGAACTCTTCGGAAAGTTCTTCGCCAGCGATCAGAGCATTAACATCCTCTTCAACACTGAACTCTGCTTCGACTTCAGTAGTTTCTGCAACTACTTCTTCGGTGGACTCCTCTTCTTCCTTGAGTTTAGCAGGGGCAGAATCACCAGGTTTAGCGTTTTTGGTAACGTGACCATCGCTAACTTTAGATGTACCCTTGTTTTCGATCTTAGATGAATTATCATCCTGCTTGTAGTTCTGGTTGGTAGGACCACCCAGATTGTCCTTAGCAGTATCTTGAGGAGCAGGGATAGTAGCAGCTACCATGCCATCTGCCTTTCCAGCACCATCAGTTGGCGCTTTCTCCTCAAGAGTTTCTTCTGCGAAGGTTTCAAATTTCTGGTCAACTGATGCTGACATGTGCTATTTCTCCTTAATATAATCTTTAAAGTTGTGCTATAGTTTATTTATACATTACAATCCTTTTAAGAATTGTTCAAACGCGGAAACCTTGCGCTCTTGAATGTTGTATAATGTTGCGGAGTCCAATTGTTTTTTAATTGAACTGATGTATCGTTCAGTAAGAATTCCATTATTCCATACCCATTCTTTACCTTCCATAATACCTTCGACGAAAGCATCAGGAGCAGAAGGATCTGCTACGATATCAGCAGCAGTGGCAAGCATGAAGTCATCACGGACATATGATGCCCCATTCTTTTCAGTAATTGATCCAATACCACGGGATGAAACGCCTAACTTAACTCCCTCGTCAATTAAATTCTTAGCAATTTTACCCATAGGGGTGTCAAGAATTTTCGCTTTTCCAATAAAATTATGTCCTTCTTTTTGAAGTGAAATAATTTTATGAGATACACGATCTAAATTAACGGTGGGTCCCTCAGGATGTCCGAGTTCACCGAGAGCACGATCCTTAGAAATATATGATTCAGCATAACGACCGACTTCTTTTTCAAGAACATCCATCGAATAAACTCTGTTATTTCTATTTTTAATATCTGCTTGTAGAAAAACTCCTTCGATGAAGTGGGTCTTTTTAGATCCACTTTCTTCAATAAGAAATTCTACAGCGTCAATCTGTTCCGTTATCAGTTTCATCTTCGGTCTGTTCGGGTTCGTTTTCTAAATGGTTGAACATTTCTGCACCCACCTTTTCTTTTTCAAGAGTAAGGATGGATGCTGCTTTATTCATAATCATATCTTTGACAGCATCAGAAGCATCAGCAAGTTGATCCTTCATAATCATGTCAACAATTTTAGTAGGTTCCATAATTTAACCTCGTATTATTTAGTGTTTGAGTTTCCTGACGGGGCAGGAGGGTTTTTCAAATTGTCCAAGTTAACCTTTTGAGTTTCCATGTCCAGTTCTGCAGTTTGCTTATCTTGAGCAACTGTATCAAGTGGATCAATTACTTGACCCGCTTTGATTTCATTATTTATTTGCAATTGCATTTCTTCAATTTCTTTTTCAGTGAAGTGCAAGAGTTGACGCATAACATAATCTTGAGAGAAGTATTTGCCAACATAGAGATCTACTTTGTCAAGAACCTCCATCTTCTTCTCCATCATCTCAAGATCAGCAAGTTCAGCAAATTGATTATCATAAAGATAATCATACTGAATGTGCTCTTTCATTTCTTCCCAATCTTCAACTGTGATTACACCTTTAAGGATCAGTTGTGTTTTAAGAAGGTCATGCAAAAGGTCAGAGAACTTCTTACGAAGACGACCTACAAATTTTGTAAATTTAATTTCGTCTCTGTTGATCTCTTCAGATTTACCTAAGTCAAATGACTTATCGCTTTCCAATCTAGAAGGTGGAACATTGAGTGCCTTATAGAGTTGAGTTTGAAAATACTTAATGTCAGTTAATTCTCCGAGGTTTTGTCCACCAGGTAGTGTAGTAATTTCAGTACCACGACCACCTTCACGACGAGGCAACCAGAAGTCCTCAAGCATACTCATATGCTTTTTATCGTCACGAATTTCTCCAGTGCTGGAGTCATATACCATCTTATTTCTATAGCGTGACATTACATCACGAAGGTATTGTTCCGCTTTAATTTTGGGAAGATTGCCAACATCAATGTAAAAAATTCTACGCTCAGGTGCTCTTGACAATCTATAGATGACAATACTATCTTCAAGCATTCTCAACTGATTGAGAAATTTAATTGCTTTATGTAAATAACTCAGGGTCATATTTCTACCCTGGTCTACAATACCAGATGCTACGTATGTAATAGCATCTTTGGCAATTTTAATACCTTGGTTAGTATTATTAACACCCTTGGCATTGTATACAAAAAATTCTGTAACTTTGCCGTAATCGTATTTGTTAAATTGATCTGCGTCTACTGCTGGTTTTTCTACCAGACGTACTTTCTTAATCTTAAGAGGATCAATATAACGTAGTTCTAGTAAACCTTTTGAAGGGTCTTCTAGATCAATAACTTTATGATAAAATAATCTACCATCGACGTACCAACGTCTAAAAATTTGATGTGCAGATTTATCAAAATCTAAGAGACGTTTGACATGATCAAACTCTTCTCTCATTCGGTTCTTGATCGACTCCGATACTTCTAAATTTGACAGTTCTAATTCTACTGGACTGTCATCTTGATCAGTAACGATTGCTTCGTTTGTTACATCTTCAATGGCACTGTCCACTTCTGGAGCAAGTGCCATTTCTCTGTATCTACGGATAAGATTAACCTCATCACGTTTTTTTGTATCATCAAGATCTACATAATGACCAAACCATCCCCCATAAGGAGTGATGGTTGAACTAGCATCATTGTCAGTGGGTGGTACAGGGGACGTTGCTGCCTTTGCCCCCTTTTTAAGATCTTCAGCTGTAATTGAAAATCCAAACAGTTCTGCCATTCCAAATATAAAGTAATTGTACCGTTACTTTATTTATCAACTTTATCAGTTGATGTTTTGACCAGAACCTACATTCCTCAAAGTTGTGAATTCACCTTTGCCTGTAGCAAACGCTTTCTCACCAGCATCAAGATACTGATACTGGAACTCAACATCAAATTCTTCAATCTGATCGTTGCTGTCGTAAGCGAGGCTGATTGCACCTACACTAGTTGGCCAAGCACCAACAAGTTTGTACTCTCTTAATACTCTATTAACACCAGAATCTGAAGAAGTAGTACCAGTTGACTCAGGATTTTTATCCAATTGTCTAATGGTAATGTCCTGGAAATATGCACCAAAGGCAGAATCACTGCCAAAGTTGAAGGTTCCCAGTGCTTCATCAGTTTTGTTACCGATGTTGATCCACTGTTCAAACGCTGCTCTCAGATCGAAATCTGAAGTATTGTAGAACGTTGCGGTCCATGGTTCAAAGGTTCTGTCGCCAGGAATCTTAAGGAAGCGACCTCGGAAAGGTACTTCAATAAGACCCTGATTTGCTGCTGGAATCTGAGCAGATCTGCACAGAAATCTTCCTGCCTGAGAAAGATCTGTTGCAGTGGTCGTATTACTTCCGTAATCAAAAGATGCGGAAGGAAAATTAATATCTACTTGGAATAGATTAGGGCGAACGCCGCCCTGTAACTTATTTTTAAACTGGTTAATGTTTGCCATTTTTGATTGGGTCTCCCGTAATTTTATTTATTATCTACTGATCATCTACCGATAATCTCATCAAACGAGATACCAGTTCTGGTTGAAGTAAAGGTCAGAGTGATGAAGTTGATGGAGCGTGTTGGTTGAATATAAATTTCAGCAACAAACTCATTGTTATCGACAACTGCAGGAGTGTTGTTCGTGCCATCACAAACAACTAAGAAATCAGTAACGCCTCTTCTTGCTTGAACATCGCGAAGGAATGGTTCAACAATTGACCTAAAGATATTTCTTGTGGTCTCATCGTTGACTTCAAACAGTTGTGCCTTTGCTGCTTGCTCAATTGATTTCTCAAGGACAAGGAACAATTTGCGAACGTTAATTCTGTCAAAGGAAGATGGATTTGAAAGTGCAGTTTTGTCACCGAAAAGAACAGCACCTTGACCTGGGAATACAGCAATAGGATTAATTCTATTTGCATAGAGTTCATCTCTATCTGTCTTGCTTGGATTCCATGCAAGTTTTGCCAAGTTACGGATACCACCTCTAGAGAATCCAGCAGGTGAGAACCAAGGTTCGTTTCTAATAGCACAATCTGCTACCAAACCTGCAACGTCAGTGTTGCAAGGAATGTAACGATAGACATCATTGAAACGATCATAAACATACTTATAGTTGCTATCAATAACTAGGTAAGAACTGCTTCCTACTGTGTCATAGAATGATTTGATGTTCTTGACAATATCAGAATTAGAAAGTGCTATTCCACTAGAAGAAATAATATTTGCTTTATGGGGAGAACCGAATGCGATACAATCTTTTCTATTCAGAGCAATACCACTAATGTGAGTAAGTTTCTGTCTAGTTGCATCCTCAGTATCAAGACCAGGACCCATGATCAGATAATCTAAAGTAATATTATCTGTATCTGCAAATGTATCATAACCACCAGTAAGTTCAGTAACATTAATATCAAATTGACCACCAGAAAGCGTATCGTAATCTGCACCACCTGTTAAGGACGTGGACTTACTACCTACTGGTTCAAATGCTAAAGTTTTTCCTTGATACTCATAACGGGTATCACCAGCATATACATACTCACTACCGGAAGAAACAACTTTCTTGTAGTAGTTAGATCCACCTTGAGGACCTCTTGCATCATTTGCTTTAGATACATATGTCCAGGTTTCAAGAATTGTATTCTTTGCACCAGTGACCATACCGTCTTCGTCAATGATTGCGACGTGAACAGAATCATATGCATACTTATTTCCATAGAACTCTTCAGCATCATCTGAAGTTCCAGGTCTTGCTGCGATACTATTCCACTTTACACCAGATCCTGAATAAAGTTCTTTTCCAAGATACCAGTTACTACCATCATCAACGCCATTAGTACCCTTCAATGTATAGACAACGCCACCCATGGTGACAGAATCAGCATTTGCAAACATCTGACCAGCATTTGGCCATGGAATATATTCATCATTATTAGTGCTATCGACGAGCACAACATGAACAATCAGATTGCCGTCAGAACCAGAGTTCCAATCAACAACTTTACCTTTTTTACTTCCAGAAGTAATCATGTCACCCACGGCAGGTGCTGCTGGACTTGTCGTCAGATAAAGTGACTGCTGAGGACCATGGTCTACACTACAAACTCTTAAGGAATTACCCCAAGTACCTGCACTTTTAGAAGCATACAACCAACCACTGGTGTTGCCTGAATATGATGCTTCGTAAACTTCATCTCTAGTAATTTTAATTGCATCTGCTGCAATGGTTGCAGTTGCTAATGCAGTTGTGCCAGGAATTGGAACGATTGGAGTGATGCCTGCGAAACTAGAGTAGTTACCAAAACTTGCATTGTCGGCAACATTAACTCCCGTTACTTCTCCACTACCATTAACAACTAAAGTTCCTGTAAAGGTTGCACCACCAATTACAGTACCACCAGAAACGTTAATAGTATAACTTCCTGTAGGATCATAGTTAGTACCAGCAGATGTGATAGTAACAACTACACCAGTGGGATCTGCAACAGTAAGAGTTGGTGCTGTAGTATATCCTGAACCAGCACTAAGTGCAATGGAAGTAATTTCTCCATTAACTACGGTTGCCGTTGCGGTTCCCCCATTTCCACCACCACCAGAAACAGTGATTGAAGGTGCAGAAGAATAACCAGAACCAGCATTACTAATTGTTGCAGTGCCAGTCAATCCGCCTGAATCTAAGTTACCACCAGCAGCAGTTGCAGTAGCAGTTGTTCCTTGAGCAACTGTAGCTAATGCTGTTGTACCTACAGGATCGATTGTAACTGTTGGAGTAGATGAAAATCCACTACCAGTATCAGTAATAGTAACTGTAGTTACTTTACCATTTGCATCAATAAGTGCAGTTCCTTCTGCTCCAGTTCCACCACCACCAGAAATGGTTACGGTTGGGGCAGATACGTATTTGCCATTTGTTGAAGCATTACTAACACTAATTGAACTGAGTGAATTGCCAACTCTAGCAACTGCATTAAACAATGTATCTGAGTCAGTTCTAACTACACTCAGAGTACCTCCGTAGTTCAAATAGTTAGTTGCGGACAACCAATATTCTGCGTTTGCAGCAGATGGTTCTCCAAAAGCATTGATTAGTCCAGTTTCATTGGTGACGGTAATTGCCTCTCCAATGGGACCTTTTAAGAATGGTGCTGCATAACCTGCAATATTTGCGTTAGTAATATCAGCTCTGCCGTTGGTTAGGTCTTTCTCCCTAACAACGACTCCCGGTGAGCGTAAAACTACCATGTTTATCTCCTAGAATATGTGTCATATTTTCTAAATCTATTTATTATTTTGACACTCTCCAATGGGGAAACAATGCATGAACCCTTTACCAGTCAGGGTATACATCTTTTATTCTTGGAACTGGATTATATGGAATATCTACTTTATCTCTTCTAGTTTTAATCACTCTTTTTTTCGTACATTCTTTACATTCGTAAGAATATGCAGAGGGTAATCCTTTACTATTTTTACGGGTCAAATAAAAATCAATAAGTAAATCTTTTTTAATTCCACAACTTCGACATTCCCTTTCATTGAAGAGTAAATGTCCAAGTTCAAATTCCTCTTCAAAGTTCATTATCTATATTCCCACATGTGACTCATCTCTCCATACTCACTTCCGTTATATGAACCCTTTCCATCCTCAGCAATATACCAGACATTACCTTCAGTATCAATTGCATCATAGTCCGTCAGACCATCATCAATAAAACCAAATGGTGCCATGTCTTGATCAATCTGATTCTTCTGTTCTTCATATAATCTCTTACGAACATCATTGTCCGTCATCTCTTTAAAATAATCTTGTGCAACTAACCATGCAAAAATAACAAGACACATTGCAAGGTCATCATTACATCCTTCTTCTGCTTCAAATGATTGTTTCTTTTGAATGAATGTAGTAAGTTCTGAGATAATATCATAATCACTAACAAGCAATTTGTCTGCTTCAACTAATTGCTTTAAGTTAGAGCAACCAATTTTCTTTACAGTAGTACTTGTCTTTACACCAAGTTGAGTTTTAGATCCAGAGAAACCTTGACCAACTAATTGACCAGCACGACCCCTCATTGCACACATGAGAAGATTCTCATTTTCAAGATCATACTGTAGGATTGATGCTACCTGATCTCCAATGTCATTAACTTCAACTAGAATAAATGCTCGATGATAATTTACTGCAACTTGGTGAATAATGTTTGGGAACAACATTGGTTTAATCTCATTGTTCCTATAGACACCTACAACTCTGTATGGTACAGTAGTAATATCATATAGAATAAATGCAGAGTAATCATTATTAGTACCACGTGATACGTCAACCGTCATCAGATACTCATGATCTGGAAGTGGATTCTCGTATATTTTTAATCCTTTACTGCTTGATAAAGGTTCATCATATGACATTGATCTCAACTTTGCAGCAGAGATTAGTGTATCAACAGATCCTAAGAACTCACACTCAAACTCTTGAGTGAACTGTCTTAATGATGTGTTAGCAATTGTTTGCTCTTTCCATCTTTCATCTCTACCTGGGACTTGAGACCAGTGAACTTCAGTAGTTACATATTCATTTCTACCAAGTTCAGCATCATGCCACAACTTGTAGAACATGTTCATCCCATTTGGTGTTGAGATGATGATGACTTTTGTGCTTTTACCAGAAGAAATAGTAGGATAAACAGAGGAAAAGAACTGCTCTGCAATATGGTTTGGAATGAACGCAAACTCATCGAGGAAGATGATGTTAAACGACATACCTCGGACAGCACTTGCAGATGTAGAAGATGCCAAAATTTTACTGCCATTTTCTAACTCCATAGATCCTTTGTTCCATGCAATGATACCCTGCTGCAACCACTTAGGCAAGTTCTCGTATGCAAGTTGTAACCTTCCGAGAAGTTCTCTTGCGGTAGGTGCTTTGTTTGCTAGGATACCAATGTTTACGTTATCATTAAAAATTGCATAGTGCATAAGATATGCCACAACAGTTGTTGACTTACCTGTCTGTCGTGGTAGTTTTGCAATGTTAAATCGATTACTATGGAAGCGACGAACCATGTCTTCCTGAAAATCATATAACTTGAAAGGTACAAGACCTTCATCAAGAGAAACAATTTTACAATATGTCTTAGCAAAGTATACTGGATCTGCTTTACACTTTAGATATTCCTTAATCTGTTCTTGTGTGAAGTTGATGGGGACACCAACTTTTTTTAGATTAGGGTTACCAAGATAAATTTCATTCTGTTTTAATTTAGTCATTACATTTAATCTTTAAGATTCATAAGTCCACTTTGGAGGAGAATCAGGACAACTCATTCCAGGAAGAAGTGTCTTGAGTGGCATAAAACATCCACATAATCTACATTGTCTGGTTGATTTTTTATAAAATTCACATGCTTCGCATATTGACATTTTTTCAGATGATGACATCATAAATTAACAATCCCATTTACGTAATGATTTATTGATCCTGCTATCTGGATCGTTTGCAGTTTTCTTACTTGTAAGTTTTTTCTTCATTCCACTCATCCGAGCACAGAAGGATTTTCTTCTCTTGTTTCCCTTCTTCTTGGTCGGTGCCTTCAAGTCGCTGCCAGGGTTCTCCTTCTCGTAGGATTTCCTGCCCTTCTCGTTGAGTCCACCTTCGCTGTTCTTTCCAGATTTCTTGGTCCATGCTGCCTCCTTTAAGTCGCAAAATTCTTTAAATGTTAACATTGTTCTTATGGGGTTGGGTTATCTACAAGAATTATATTGAAGGTTGAACTAATAATTGTTCCGCCACCATTAAATGCTTGGACTTCAATGTCAGTTTTTTCAACAAACTTTAATGGAATAGAATAGTTCTTTACATGAAAACCACCTGATACTGCCATAGTATCACTCGTAGTCATAACAAATCCATTGAAAGGTAATCTAGTTCTCAAGAAAGCAGAGGATGAAGTATTGTAATTACCATTACCAATAGTCCATTGTGTCAAATAAGCAGTTTTACCAGCAGGAACTGTATACAATGCTAACATTGTTTGTCCATAACCAATAAAATTAGAACCAGTTCCATCACCACCAATGTCTGCTAATACTGTTCCAGCACCACTAGCTTGAGTGCTGATGATAAGATTTCCTGTATTATACCCAGTAGATCCAGCATCGGTAATAAATGCTCGGTATGCTCTTAAGAAAGTGGCAGTAGATCCAGCACCATTGACTGTTAGTTCTTCTGAAATAATATTCCAATTTTCATCCAGACCTTGAACCGTTACTTTGATAGCACCAGTTTGCCCTACGCCATCATCAGATGAAGCAGAGTAAACAAAAATTTGAGAAGCAGTCGTTAGATATTCATAGATACCACCATGCTCCCAGATAGTTTCAATACTAGTAGTTACATTGGGATTTCTACCAAACTTTTCAATAGAGGAATAACCTGCTAATTGTCCAGCAGCAATCGGGATGTTAGCAGCAGATCCATAACTATTGAGAGGGTTGCCGTCTTCATCGGCAATCATTACTACTTCAAATAGTGACGTGCCGTGAGGTAAGTATTCTTGTGTGTTCTTATTCCATTGTGCCATGTCTTATCAAGCGAGGTATGCTACGGGTGTTGCCCAAACTTCAGCAGTGGCACCTGTGGTTGCCTGTAGAGTTTCATCATACTCTTTTTTGATGAGTACTCTTTCTCCAGCAGCAATCCACAGATTATTGCCGTTGCTGTTAACAATAAGAGCAGCAGTAGTATTGGTATTAATTACAGATACAATAGTTGCATCTCCAACTAAATTTGCACCTGTTTGGATATCTACTGATACCCCTTTTGTCTTGAGAATCATCTTACTAAATTTTATTATTATTTATTATCTAAAAGACCTTGCTTAATCAGTTTAGACAACTCTGCAGTTGACCCAACAAACAAAGCATTGTTGTTAGTGATTTTTTGTTTGGACTTTGGACCTTCTTCAAGATCCTGCATTTTCTTTTGAAGTTCAATTAATTTCTCAGCAGCGTCTGAAACACTCTTAACTAACTGTCCAGCAACTTCATATGCTCTAGGGTGGTCGGTGTTATTTGCCACGTCTAAGATGCCTGAGAGCGCCTCCTGACCCTTCTCGATGACATCGTATAGTTGACCCCTAGTATAGTCGTAATCTTTTTTGACATCATGATCAATGTCAATAACCCGCTCAGGTTTTTTCTTTGGTGTTGGTTTTGATGCAGGAACAATGTCTGCCTGCACATCTAGAGCACTTTCAATACCATCATAATTTACAGTCATAGATCTTCAAAGTAAGAGGTAGTTTCATTGAATCCAAAATCATCTCCAGAAAGTAGTAAAGCATCATCAATAGCATTAACGACATTATCGTTATTTTTATCTTCAAGTGCTTTAGGTGTTACTGAATATTCTCTATACCTACCAGGTGATGTTACATCTGTTGAAGTATATTCTTTAGTAATTGCTTTTTTGATCAGACCTGTATCTGTAGTAGGACCGTAGATATAAGTTTTAACTGTAAATCTAACGGTATAAATTAATGCCCTTCTTGTATCAAAATTTCCTTCATAGTCATCATTAAAACTAATACTATTCATTACAATAGGAATGTCTTTAATGATATTTGCTTCTTCTACTAATCTAATAGACAGGTTAAAAGACGGTTGAAAAAATGGTATAATTTGTTCTACAATTTGTAAACAATCATCCTGTGTTTTACTGAGAATATTTAATTCAAATTCTAAATTGTAAGGAACAGGAACATATGTTTTCTTGAGTCCTTCACTGTTCTCATTAGTAAGACAGTATTGTGTTGGACTCTGTTTCCTTGATGGATCATAACTCATACCTGTCATTTCAAATGACATCCTGGGTAGAGTGATCGCATTTGGGCGTCCAAGTTCAGGTTGCTCAGTAATACGAGCAATAAATTTTTGACTAGGACCATATGCCAAAGGAACTTTCATCCTCTGATATACTGATCCATCTTCATTGTTTTTACGAATTTCTAAGTTATTAAAAAGTGTGCCAAATCCAATGACACATTTTCTAATGACTTGATTATAATTATAAGTTCCTAACATGATTATCTATTTCCAAATTCTCCAAAGGGGTTGATTTCCGTAAAGTCCAAAATGCCATCACCAAATTTTTCAAATTCAATGTTATCAGCAAAGCTATCTTTCATATCAAGTTCATCAAAGTTAGAAATATTTATAGAAAAACCACTGCTACTGCCAACAAGGTTCTCTCCAACTTTAAATTCACCATGGTCAGAACTACCAGTAGGTGCTCTTAGTTCAATATATCTTTCCTTAGGATTCCAAGAATTGATATATGCTGTCAGACCAGTTTCAGAACCTGTTACTAGTTCACCAACTTCAGGACTGCCACTGAGAGATGATTGCTCATAAAAATACTTGACGATAAATCCTTCGTCTTTTTGAGTATCAAAGATGCCATCACCTGTAACTTCGTTTGAATATTCAAACAATTCACATTTTAATTTGTATGTGTATAACTTTCCAAATTGATAAAATGGTGCTTCGTGTTCTACAAATTTAACTTCAAATATATTATCAGACAGTGGGAAATAAATTAAATCTCCTTCTGCAGGTCTTCCAGGAAGTTGAACATCATTCACTAACTGCATTGGGAGAGAAACAAAATCTTCAAACTGATGTCTAGAAATCACTAAAGTAATTTCATCAGTAGATCTAATTCCAAACTTAGTAAGAATATCTCCTGCACCTTGAAATCCTTCAAAGTTTTCAAGGTATGCTTCTAGTGTAAATGAATCTTCAAATTCAGAAATAATTTCTTCATTTAAAATTGTATCTTGACGAATTAATTTTCTTGGAATATAATTGGTAGTAATTCCAAACATATTAATAAACTCATCCACAAGGGATTGTTGGAGCATTTGCTCCTCTCTTGTTCCATGAGTAAAATAAGTATTTTTTGCCATTTTACCCGATCATGTCTAGTGGTGGAATTTCATAAGTTGATGCAATTTCTGCTTCAATTTCTTTGAGTTCTGTTACAGCATCTTCATAAATTTGTCTACCATTTAAAGTAATACCACCAGGTAAT
>OLHW01000005.1_pt1 | contig 22107 bp, 38 predicted proteins | sample 1609531 | NCBI WGS metagenome assembly OLHW01 (sample SAMN05416868, study PRJEB24817) | seawater metagenome | isolation source: Sea water | place: Canada:Atlantic | collected 2013-11
TCGGCAGCGTCAGATGTGTATAAGAGACAGAAATTAAGCTATTTACCCACATATGACCTAGAATATGAATTACCAGAAGAAAGACAAGAAGCTCAAAAAGAAGCAGTAGAAACTTTACAAGGTAGACGTAACTTCGTAGATGGTGCAGCAGTATCAAAAGACTATCCAGTTCCTTTTGCTTCGGAAGTGCCTGCTGAAAGAGAGGATGTTATGAGTGATCAAAGTTATGAAACTCAAGCAAATGCAGAGCCTATAAATCCTTTTACTGGTAAGCCATATACAGATATATATAAAAAATGAAATACAATCATTTCCTAGAACACCTTGAACTTAGAGAAGGTAACGTAGAATATGTTTATCTTGACAGTCTTGGTAAACCTACCTGTGGTGTAGGACACTTGTTGACTGAAAGAGAACGTCAAGTCTACCAAGTAGGTGATAGAGTTTCGCAGAAGCAGAGAGATGAATGGCTTAGACAAGATGCTGCAATGGCATGGGAAGCTGCTGCTCAACAGATGCAAGACTTACGTATAGAAGACACAGACTTTATAATTGCACTAGGCTCAGTAAACTTTCAACTAGGCACTAGATGGATGAATAAATTTCCGTCAGCCTATAGAGCTTTAGGAAATAAAGACTATGCTGAAGCAATTCGTCAAGTCTCAACAGGTTCAGGCAAGGATGGACAATCTAAATGGAAAGAACAAACACCAGTTAGAGTAGAAGATTTTGTTCTAGCTATTGACAAATTAACATAACAACCCTATAATGATATTATATTTAGAAGATCAATTAGAAGGATGCTACAGACAGTATTGCATTCATCAAGTAAAACAAGATATGCCTTTCATGAGCTTAGACGATTTTAGAAACATGTTTGAGGATTTAATGGCAGTAATATATAAGGACGAAGAAGTATGAAAGATATGTTAAAGGGTTTAATAGGAGCAGTTGCACCTACAATAGGTACTGCACTAGGCGGTCCTATGGGCGGTATGGCTGCGAATATGATAGCTGATGTACTTGGAGTACCCAATACACCTAAAGCTATTGAGAAAGCGATACAAGAAGCTACACCTGAACAGATGCTTGAGCTTAAAAAAGCTGAACAAGACTTTGAACTTCAGATGAAAGAGCTTGACGTAGATGTGTTTAAGCTTGAGACAGCAGACATACAAGATGCTAGAGGTAAGTTTAGTAAAGACTGGACCGCACGTATAATGGGTGTGGCTGTAGTGGGTGGCTTTATGGGTTATATATTTTTAGTCACTATCCAACCCCCCGAGCAAAATTCAGAGGCTCTAATCAATTTGGTTCTCGGATACCTAGGTGGTCTTGCTAGTGCAGTTATTAGCTTTTACTTTGGAGCATCACATAAACAAGACTAATGAAACAGAAAATAAAAGACGTGGCAGACGGAAGATGGAATTGGTACGGACTCGCAAACGAAGAAGAGTCGCAAGATAATTGTTATAAAGGATTGTTCTGGGATTTAGAGACAAGATCGTTTCTAAGGTGGAACGAATTAAAAAAGGAAGGAAAATCAACTGAAAGGAAAAGCACAGAGTAGCATCTGCGTTGTATGTATTGTTGGTTGGATGTATTTAGTAGTTTCGGGATACTACTATTTTTTCTAACCACTACTTAGACTAGAAAAAGCAAGACCCTAAAAGAACGCTATTGTTAGCTTCACAGGGAAACTGCACGTTAAAATTGGAGAAGCATGAAAAAATTATTAGGCACAATAGTTTTAGGGTTATTAAGTATGTCTGTACTGTCAGACCAAACAGGTGATTGTACTGCAGGTGAACAGTACTGTGAGCAGAATAGTTTAGATACTACTAACACAACGACTACAGCAAACACCAACACTAATACAAATACAAACACCAATACAAATAACAATACAAACGTAAATACAAATACTAATAACAATACAAACACTAATACGAATACAAATGACAATACAAATGTTAATACTAATACCAGTACTAACACTAATACAAATGCTAACACGAATGTAAATACAAATACTTCTAATGCAACTTCTGAAAATACTAATTCAAATACAAACGTCAGTACATCTACTAGTACTAACAACTCAACAGTTAATCAAACTGTAAACAATACTAGTAACAATACAAACAATAATAACTCAACATCTACAAGCACAAACAATAACACAAACGTAAACAAATCTACTTCCGATTCCAATGTCCAGACTAATAACACGAATAGTAATACCAACAGCAACAATTCCGTATCTGATAATACTAACAGAAATATTAACCAATCAAATTCTACCCAGACTATAAATCAAAATGTCAAAACTAAAGCACCTCCTGCATCTGCTATAGCTCCTAGTATCATGTCATACTCTCAAGACCTGTGTACAGTAGGACGTTCAGGAGCATATCAAGGACAAGTGTTTGGTTTTTCTACAGGTGGTACAGTAACAGATGAGAACTGTGAGCGACTTAAACTTTCCAAGTACTTATACGACACAGGTATGAAGGTAGCTTCTGTATCTATCCTTTGTCAAGATGAAAGAGTGTTTAGTGCAATGGAAATGGCAGGAACTCCATGTCCTTATCAGGGTAAGATAGGTAAGGAAGCTTCTAAAGCATGGAAAGAAAATAGACAAGATAGACCTGACTATGAGCAGTTAAAAGATAAATATATTAAGCATTGTAAAACTACAAGAAATGAAAAGGGTAAAAAGAAATCAGGCAGAACCTGTGCAAATGAGTTCTATGCCTCAAACTAAAAGTGTTTGGCAACAACTACTTGAACTTTCGGCAGCACTTACAGTTAGTATTAGCTTACTATTACTTTCTTTAAACTTAACAGCTTCATATATTTATGAAGGTAATCAAAGTCTTATAGACTTAACAGGTGTAAGCGGTACAACATCACTAGCAGCAGGAGACGACCAAGTCTCTAATGCTTTCAATCTTGGCTTTACGTTTGACTACTATGGTCAAGCATTTACACAAGCTAGAGTAGCCACAAATGGTTGCTTACATTTTAAAACTTCAGGTGCTTACTGTTATGACTACACACCTGACCCTCTAACAGGACAACACACATACACCTTGTATCCTCTATGGACAGATTTAATTAGGGATAATGACTCACAAGTATTAGCTAAAAGCTTTACAGATAAAACAGTCTTTGGTTGGTACAACATGAGAGAATATAATCGTAGTGGTTCAGACAATAGCTTTGAAGTTATCCTTTGGACAAACGACACCTTTGAATTTAGATATGGTGCATTAGATGTTATCAATCATGATGTACTTATAGGTGAGATAGGTTCTTCTTCAGAAGTATATCAGTACCTTTTTCATGATGAATGTAATACAGGTACAACTAATGTTGCAGGTACATGTGTTAATACAAATTGGAACGACACCTCTAGCAATACTTTGTTGGAAAATGGTGGTAGTTTATATGGGTTAGGTTCAGGAAATGCTACAGATTGTAGTGACCCGTTAAATGATGCAAGTTGTTCAGGGTATGCCTCTGCTTACTTGACTCAGCAGTGTGATTTAGATTCACTGTATGATATGAATTGTCCTAGATACTGGGAAGCCTATGACGACCAACAGTGTCAAGAAGATTCACAGTATGCTCCATTCTGTGCAGGGTATACACAAGAAGACTCAGTAGCTTTCTTTGATGATAGTAATGTAGATTATGGATATGAAGAAGAACAGCATCATGACGGAGGAGGTTATGATGAAGACCCATATGCAGGTATGGAACTAACAGATGAAGAGTGGTACGAAATAGACGTAGAAGAATTTGGACAAGAACAAGTAGACGAATGGTTTGGTGACGACTTACAGTTTAACGAAGACGGAATGGTTGACTGGGATTCTACACCACACGAAGACTACATAGACATAGAACCTTTAATGGATGTGTGGGATATAGAACAAGAACATCACGAAGTTGTCACATACGACTTACTTCCTATTGATGAAGTACTGTTTATAAATGAATTAATAATAAGAGAGGAAATAGAAAATGAAATTGTACATGAAGAAATGGAAAGGGAAAGCTTTGAAACTTTGGAAGAGTTGGAAGAGTGGTTTGAAGAAGAAGTACTCGAAGCTGAAGAAAGTATTGAAGAAATACTGGCAGTTACTAACGAAGAGATTGAAGAAACTATTCGTGAAGAAACCCGTGAAGAGGAAGTACACGAAGAAAGCGAAGTAGTCGAAGAGTTATTTGCAGAAGAAGACGAGAGTAAACCTGATGATGAGCGTAGAAGTTCTGTTAGAATCTCTGCATTGGACGTTGTAGCCGGAACAATAAGAACAGCTTCTAATAGCGTGAGTTCTTCTAGCTACACAAGTACTAGTTCAAATAGCTTAAGTTCCTCTACGGGCACGTATGGAGCTTCTAGCGGTACTTCTGGAGGGGGTGTAAGTACATCTAATTCTCCTAGTGTATCGGACCAAATAGCCTCTGCTAACGTGCAGACTAACCAAGTCTTATCAATGAGTGCAGGAGGAGAGTCTTCTATTGGAGGTTCATCATCCTTTAGTATTACACCGATGCCAACACTAGACGATTCTCCACAGGTTATGATGGCTGATGTACAGGTACAAGACATGCAGGGTGAGATTGATACTGCTGTGTCAGGAGTCATGACAGCTTCTGAAGCCGACCAAGTAGCCGACCAAATTGTAGCAAACAACATTAAAGAACAACAGGAAGAAGCAGAACAAGAACAAGGAGAGACAGGAGAGTACGCTGATAGCACAACTCTTGTAGCTTATCTTGGTTATGTTGCAGGGTTTGACACGTACAGAGATGCACAGATACCACAACAAGATACGTGGTATGAGCCTAGAGCAATCTATGCAGGTGCAATATTAGATGATAACACACAGGCTTTTTATGGATTAGCAGGTGCTAGTCTTAATACACTAGGTAGCATGATAAGTATGCAACCTAACTTATAACGGAGAAAGATATGGAATGGTTTGAAAATAAAACTACACAGCTAATAGCTTTGGTAGGAATTGTAGGTACGCTCGCAGGTTTTGGGTACACTGGTGCAGAATATGTTAATAGGTTAGAGAACCTTGAAGATAAGATAGGTGGTGTAGAAGATACGGAAGATGCACAACAAATTATTGAAGAAAGATTTGTGGCTATAGAAACTTCAGTTACATATATTAACAAGAATATTGATGAGGATATAAATCCTTCACTAAAAATAATAGCAGAAAAATCTAATGTAACTAGTCAAGTTGTTGCAGGATTACAAGCAGAAATAGAGTACCTACAAAACGATGTAGATACTCTTAAGTACGAGAATCAGAATCCTTTAGCTAACTAGAAAACAGAATTTAATTGAGTCTCTATTTTTTTATGTAGAGGCTCTAGAACTATCTTAGCTTCTTGTAAAGCATTAAGGATAACTACTCTATCGTCTTTCTGAAATCGATGTATCTCTTCTTCGGGGAAGCTAGATATTTCTGTAACTAATTTGTTATCAGAATCAATCACTAACTTCCAACTAATAAGATTAGCTTCCGTTGCTTTCATTATTTATCTCCGTAAAGTTTACAACATCCTGTTTCCCACGAAGTCCTGCTTTCATGTAGGACGTTGCTCGACCTTCGAAAAAGTTCTGGTGTTCAACACCCATTACTTCATCAATCCAACCTAAAGGATTTTCTCGTTGGTCATAATTTGTTTTTAATCCTAGCTGTAATAATCTTCTATCAGCTATATATCTATTATAGGCATACATATCTTTCTTTGTCAACCCTTGTAAGTCTCCCATTTCAAATACTAAATCAAGAAATTTATCTTCTAACTCTACCATTTCTCTACAGATTTGATAAAGCTCTCCTTTAAAATCATCTGTCCATATGTCTAAGTTTTCTTTTATAAACTCTCTAAATAATTTAGTCATAGCTTCAACATGCATAGACTCATCACGTATAGAGTATGTAACTATCTGCCCCATGCCTTTCATCTTTCCAAATCTAGGAAAGTTTAATAAGATTGCAAAGCTACTAAAGAGTTGTAAGCCTTCTGTAAAAGCTGAGTAAACTGCAAGAGTTTTTGCAATAGTTCTTTTATTATTCTTACGTGGTTTAAATGTAGAAACATAGTCATGTTTTGCTGACATCTCTTCATACTCTGCAAAAGCTTTGTATTCTATTTCAGGCATACCAACTGTATCAAGAAGAACACTGTAAGCATCTTGATGAATTGACTCCATATTAGCAAAAGACGACATCATCATTCTTGCTTCTGGTTTTTTAAACATAGGCATATACTTATCTATGTACCCCGAAGCTACATCTACGTCTGATTGAGTAAATAGTCTAAAGATTTGTGTTAATAAGTTTTTTTCTGCAGGTGGTATATCTTGCCAGTCTTTTACATCTGTGTGTAAAGGAACAGACTCAGTCATCCAATGCATTTGATTTTGTAATTTAAAATAATCATACATCCACGGATACTCAAAAGGTTTGTAATAATTTCTAGTTTTTAATAGGCTCATATTTTCTCCATGTGTTCGGCATACTTTTCAAGTAGCCACTTGTTAAATTCTTTTTTATATTCTTTTTCTGTGTAGGTTGTAGAGTGTGCAGTTTTATTTTCATCACAATGGTCTAACCATTTACGTCTACAAAACTGACTAAACAAATCATCCATATTAAAACTCCTTTAAAAGTAATTCTAATTTTTCTTGAGCAGTAGCCATTTGTTCTAGCAATGCATCCATTGATTCGATTATGTGCGGATGCTCTGCTACTCCAACACTTACAACAAAGTAAGTTTCTAATTCTGTTTTAGCAATAGCAATTTCAGCTTCATATTTTTTTTGAAGGGCATCGAATCTACCCTCATACATATTATCAAATTTATCTTCTTTCATATTTTATCCTTCACAGGCTATACATTCTGTGTCTTCTAAGTTTATTCTTGGTATCTTAATGTTTACATTCTCTGCATCTCTTGCAGATTCAGACCTAAAGTAATATAAAGACTTTAGTTTATGCATGGCATACCAATGGACATCATTTAAGTACTGTAAGTATTCATCGTGTACATCTTGATTCTCTGTAGCTTTAGGAGATACAAAGAATAAATTAACACTTTGACTTTGACAAACATACTGTTGTCTCATGTGGGCATGTTCAACTATCCATATTTGATTTAGTTCATCTGCAGTTTTAAATATTTCTTTTTCTTTATCTGTAAAGATATCCATGCTTTGAATAGAACCTTTGTTTGCAGTTATCTCTTTCCAAATTTCTGTTTTGTTTCCTTTCTTTTTAGAAATAACTTTATCTAAGTATTTATTTTTAACTTGGTACGAACCTGATAAAGTTTTGTGTGTAAATATGTTTGCACGATACGGTTCAATACTAGGGGAAGTGCCACCGCATATAATAGAACTACTGGCATTAGGAGCAATAGCCATAAGGTGAGCGTTACGCATACCTGAACCAGTAATATCAGGAGCTTCACCACGAGTCTCCGCAAGAACTTTACTCGCATCCACGGACTTACTTTTAATATGACTAAAAGCTTTGTTATTAAATCCTGTAGCAAAGATTCCTTCAAACGTAATATTATTCTTTTGAAGATAGGCATGGAAGCCCATTGCTCCCAAACCAAGCGACCTTTCTCTATAAGCAGAAAAGCTAGACTTAGTGAAGCCTTCTTTACCTTCTCGTATGTGACTCTTAAACCTTTTAAAGTTTGCATTGTAATCTCCTAATTCTGTGGTATCTATTGCGTTATCTATAAAGTGTTGAATAACATTATCCAACATTGTAATTAAATCTTTTATAAAGTTTTCATCTGTTGACCAATCATCATAGTGTTCTAAATTAACACTTGATAAACAGCACACGGCAGTTCGTTCTTCGTTAGTCGGTAAAGTTATTTCAGAACAAAGATTGCTTTGTTTAATATCTAAGCCTAATGCTTTCTGTTCTTTAGGCAAGAACTCATTACAAGTATCTATATTAATCATGTAAGGCTCACCTGTTTCTGCTCTAGCATTTATTATCTGCCACCATAAATCTCTAGCACTAACAGTCTTAACAGCTTCCCCTGTCTTAGGGTCTATTAATCTCCAGTCGTTGTCTTCCTGAACTGCTTGTAAAAATTCATTAGTAAGATTAACTCCGTTGTGTATGTTCAAACACTTTCTATTTATGTCACCACCTGACTCTTTGCGTATGTTTATAAACTCCTCTATCTCAGGGTGGTCTATGTCCATGTATGAAGCATAGCTTCCTCGTCTTGTAACTCCCTGATTGAATGCTAACATCTGAGAGTCAACTACTTTCATGAATGGTATTGAACCAGTAGAACGACTATTGTTAGCAGTAGCAATCCCATTGCTTCTAATATCTCCCCAATATCCACCAATACCTCCACCTGAACTAGCGAGCCATATGTTCTCATCATAGTGAGAAGATAACCCGTCACGACTATCAGGTACGTAATTGAGAAAGCAACTAATAGGTAAACCCCGATTTGTTCCCCCATTGCTAAGAATAGGAGTGCTAAACATGAACCATAAGTCGGAAGAGTACTCATAAAGTCTCTGAGCCAACTCAAAATCTGTGACCCCTTTGAAGGTTGCTCCGAATACGGAGGCTCTGGCGAAGGCTTCTTGTGCATGTGTTTCTCCTGATGCTTCGTATAGATACCTATCTTTTAATGTATCTAAACTAAATTTATTTAATTTGTTTTCTTTGTTGTAGTCTATTTTAATACCTAAGTATTCTTTCTGACCGACCTTGTCTTCAACCATTACTTTTTCTCCTTATCGTTTAAATGTAGTGCAATCAATGAGTAGTGTATAATTTTTAACAGGTCTGCATCAGACTTACCATTCTTTTTACCATACCGCATAGCGTACTTCATGATGTTACCTATACAAAAACCTTCACCATGTCCTGCATCAATAATCATATCGGTTGCTTGATACTTAGAATGAGCGTAGTGTTGTGTATAGGTGCTATCAATGTATTGTTTAACACCATGTAAATTTATGTTCTCGTCAAATTTATATTCCATATTTATATCCAATCTTTAGGTAGTGTGTGTTCAGAGAACCACCTAAAATTATTCTTTTCTGCCCACTCTGAATGACTTCTTTTACTTCCGTCTTTTCTTCTTTTAGCCTGAGGCATAGGAGAACTAGGACTAGAAAACAAAAAGACTAACTCCTGATTATCTTTAAGACACTTGCGTATCCAGATATATTTATTGTATTCGTTGTAATCCCAGAACCTGCCTTTAGCTTCTAGTAAGTATTCTACACCATTAATAACTTTTGTAAAGTCAGGTTCATATTTATGCTCTACGACATAAGCAATTTTATCAGAGTGATGTGACCACTTAGTTAAAACATTAGTGTGTAATTTATATTCCCACCCTGAATCATATCCTTTAGGAATATCTTTTTCAACAGGTCTAATCTTACGAGGCTTACGATATCCTTTTCTCATAAAATTCCTTTTTTAATTTTTTATTAAACCACCTTTGAGAAAAAGAAGAAAGCATTATCTTATTGTTTGCGAACACATGAGTCTGTTCAGGCATGTGGTCTTGAAAGTTATTTATATTTACTTTAGATGCTTCTTCATCAGGTAACAATGAATGAATCCAATCTACTGTTAATTGTTTAGCTCTTCTTCTTAATTGTTTAGCTTTACTACCATTCATAATATCTCTCTTACATTAGGTAGTTTTTCTACCTTACTTAAATATACATTTCCTTTTGCATATGCAAATGTACGCAACCCTTGACCTTCATTAGAGTCTTTATAGCATACAAATTTATGGGGGCAGTAGTTACATCCCATAGGTAATTTCATATTACCTGAGACACCTTCCGCTATAACATTATAGCACCTGTTCGGAGGACTGTCAAGAGAAATTGCTTTTTTAACTTCTTTTATTTTATGTACGATGTTAGGCTTCTCTAAATCATCAGGTATAAACGTGGTTAGCTCGCCTGTTTCTTTATTCATTACTAAGAAACCACCCTTAGAAGTTTGCTCCGCTTCTTCGTACCCTGCTAACTGTGAGAGGTATCCAAAGCTATCGTTCTGTGCCAGAGTACCTTCTCTAAACTTCTTAAAAGCATAACCCGATGCAGTCTTAACATCAATAACTTCTCCGTCTATAATAGAATCCATGTGCCCTTTAATACCTTCAACTGATATTTCTTTTTGTTCTCCTGACACAACATGTCCAGACAAACGAACAAAGAATAAAAGTAGAACCTCAAGTAAATGCCCATATAAAAACTTAATAAAAGTAGGTGGGTCTATCTTTTCTTGATGTGCATCTGATAGATTTAAATCATACCAAAGCCTACGTAGTGGTCTACCAATGTTCGACATTCTTAAACCACTCTTAGGTCTAGGTTGAGGGGTTGCCCAACCTTTTAAAGCATCAGCCATGTCCTGACCAAACTTTTCATACTCTTTTTCAGAAATATTAATAGCTTTATCTTCTGATAAAACACTAATGGTTTTATAGATATCCTCTACAAGCGTATCTAGTTTAGGCAACTTCTTTTTTGTCTGTTTCTTTGTCATCTTTAATTTCTTTAAAAGCTTTAATAACATCTGACGAGAATAGTTTCTGTAAGTTTACTAGAAACATACGACTCGCATTGTTATCTCCACCCGATACAGTTTTAAAAGTATCTAGTTTATCTACTATCTTTCTGAGAGTATCTGTATGGAACACAAGAGTACAGTACTCGTCTTTACCTATACAGAGGTTATGAAACCAGTAGTCTGATTCAGTTGCTCTGATACCTGAGGGCTTACCCCATGACTCATACTCTATACAAATGTTACCTGTCTTCTGCCAGATATCTCTTTCGGATTTGACTTCTATCTTTTTATTGGTAAGCATTTCTGCTATCTTATCCTCACGGATACTACCATACTGTAAATCTAAATCAAACTTCTTCCTATCTTTTTTAGTGGGTTTCATACCAACTGTCTCCTATATTAAACTCGCCCGTCAATGGACATCTTAAGTTATATTCTGTAGATGCTTGTTCTATACATCTAACTGCTAATGCACCTACTCCGTTTGCATGGGATTCAGGTACTTCTATCTGCCATTCGTCATGAATGTTAGCGACTATTTTAGCAGGGATAGTTTGAAATTGTAACATATCCGATAAAATAATTAAAGCTTTTTTCATAACTATTGCTCCTGCTCCTTGTAACAATGTGTTTAAAGAAGCGTGTCTGTGTCTAATAAATATCTTCCGTCCGTCTAACCCTTTTAAATATCCTCTCGAAGCCGCTCTCTCAACCCTGTCTCTAAGAGTTTTGAATGAAGGATTATTATTGATAAAAGACTCTCTAAGTTGTTTACCATGTTTTCTACTTCCTTGCACGATTGTACCAAGCTTCTCGTCTCCTGCACCGTAAATGAGTGCATAGATGAATGTCTTAGCCTGATTTCTTGATTCAAGTCCTGCAGACTTTTGGTTAGTTGTGTGAATGTCTCCGTTGATAATTTCATTTATATATTCCTCGTCAGCCATATAGTGTGCTAACAATCTTAATTCTAAACCACTAGCATCTATACCTACTAGTTTGTTTCCTTTGTCTACTATCCAACAGGCTCTACATTCCTTACCATAAGGACTACTAACACTAGGAACTTGTGCCATGTTAGGATTCCTGTGTGCCATTCTACCTGTGATTGCACCTGTAGACAACACCGCACCATGTACTCTATCATCATCTTCTACTGAATCTAACCATGAACTAATTTGTGCAATTCTCTTTTGATACAACAAAAAGTCTGCAATTAGTTTGGCTTCTTTAATGTGAGTAATGTTTTTTAATGTACCTTCATCTACAATGGGTTGACCTGTAGGTGTAAACTTATTAGGCTCCCACCCAAAACTAATTAGGTATTCACCTATCTGTTTACGAGAGCCTAAGTTAAATTCTACTAACTCTTTACGCATAAAAGGTTTCATGTTGCCTGATGCTTGTATGTCCTCGTACTCGTAGTCTGTTAGACCAGATTTAGAAAGAGTATTATCTTGTTTTAGTTTAGGAGTTACTTCTTTTACATCAACCCATTTAGGTTTGAATGTTGTGTGTACCTCGTCTTGAACTTGTTTAATCTTACAATTTAATTCTGATAATAAATTTGTAGCAAATTCTATATCTATTTTAAATCCATTACTTTTTTGTTCTTCTAAGATATAGGTTACTTGATGTTCTAAGTCTATACTTTCTTTTGAAAAGCCTGCTGATTCTTTTTTAAGATACTCAAACAAAAGTTTATTTAAAACAACATCTTTAATACAATACTTTAAAGTATCTTTAGTATAAATATGAAAGTCTTCGGGTGGTAAATCTTTTGCTACACCTAACTTAGAACCCCAAACTTTTAGTGAATGTCCTTTCTCTCGTACAGGATTTAAAAGCCTAGACAATACTAAAGTATCTACTACTTTACTTGGATTCCACAAGTCAATGCCATGTAGTTTTTTAATCACAGGTATATCAAACCCTATAATATTATGACCTATAAGCTTATCAGCTTCTGCTAAAAAGTCTAGACCTTTTAAAATATTATCATCTATAATGTCAAAGGTATATTGTTTGTTGTTCTCATCTATTGCTACAATACAATGTATCTCTGTAGCATTTAAATCATCTGTCTCTATATCAAATACTAATTCCACATACCTTCTCCTTTAAAATGGTATTATATCATCTGAGCTAAAACTATTCAAGATTTCTTCGTCTTCATATTCGGATAGCCTACCAGTATCTTTGTTATAAACTAATGCAGTTGCCAATCCTACATCCCCTGTATAACGTGATTTAAGTACACGCAATCTTGTCGTCCTAGATTCTAATTCATCTTCTGATTGTTGATTCCTTTCTAAAGCTATTACACAGTCTGATAGTTGAGCGATAGCATTAGAACCTCTAAGATGAGATAGACTTACACTTACTCCGTTCTCATGCCCTTTGTCACCTTGAACTCTACGCAGGTGAGAGACGAGTATAATACCTGCACCTGTTTCTTCAACTAAACTTCTAAGTCTGGTCATGATATTATCTATTGCCCTACGCTCATCACCCTCTGTCATGGAACTAACTAGCATATGAAGGTGGTCTACAACCACCCATTTACAATCACAGCCTACAATAAGATAGCGAAGCTTAGAAAATATATCTTCTATGTCATTCGTACCAAAGTGAGCATGGATAAATACTTTATCAGTACTAAATGTTTTGTCGTACATTTTGATTAAGTCTTGCTCTTTATATTTATCCCTGATGTCATCAATGTAAAGCCTATCATTCGCTTCTATAGATAAGATGCCGTCTACTGTACGTCTCCAATCTTCTTCTAAAGCTATGACTCCTACGTTGTCTTCGGTCTGATGTATAAGCCAATGCTCTAGCTCTCTAGTCACACTAGACTTACCAAGACCTGTACCACCTGTAAGGGTTAGTAACTCGCCTTGTCGTAAGCCAATTAGTTTCTTGTTAAGACCATGCCACGGATAAGGGACACTGCTTTTCTTCTCTCGTTCTAAAAAATCTTTTTGTTTCTCTGAAACTCTAATGATACCACTAGGAGTATACACCTTTGCATCCCACCATGCCTGAGTAAATTCTTTGTGCAGGTTTTTACGGAGCATGTCGTTGGCATCTTTGTAACCATTAGGTATTGACACTATCTTAGCCTTACGAGGCTTGATAATACTTGCTACCTTTTGTGAGGCTTCTATACCCTGCTTGTCGTTGTCAAAACAAATGACTACATTATCAAAGCTTTCTACATATTCTATGTTTTCTTTGATATCTCTAACTGCACTTTGAGCCCCATTTTTTATAGAAACTACTGCCCATTTACTGCCTAGTAATTCATAGCCTGCCATTGCATCACATTCCCCTTCAACTATAGTCAAGTATTTACCACCTTCTTTAAAGAGCTGTTGACCAAACAAGCCTGTCCCTGCAGTCGTACCTTCAAACTTAAAGTTTTTATCTTTAACAAATCTAATCTTTGTACCTGTCTGTTCGTTGTTTATGTGGTAAGGGTATCTGTGTTGAGCTAGTACACCCTGAGAGTCATACACAACCTTGACTCCATACTTAGTAGCAGTCTCTTTAGATATACTCCTGTCTGTAAGGGGTGCATAAGTACCACTGTGTACTGTTTCCGTTGGTTTAATTGGAGGTTTATAATTATTATTCATAGGTACTATGTTTGGCTTGGGGGTAAACTTTCCACAACTAAAACATTTAGTTGACCTGTCTTCATTAATACATAGTGCATCGCTACTGTTACAGTCAGGACAGGGTTGGTGAGTTTTATAAAAAGGACTTCTGTGATTGTTCATATTTGTTCCATAAAAAAGGCTAGACACTATACACAGTAATGCCTAGCCAACTTTTAAATAAACTTAACTTTCTTCTGTGCTATCGTCAAGTTCAGTTTCTGAGGGAGCACTTTCATCATTGTAGATTGCTACGATTCTATTTGAAAAGAAATTAATGCCTGCTTGTAACTCTTCCAAGTCAAGTGTGACATTAGCTTTCTTTTGATTGAGTCGTTGAAGTCTTCCAAAGATTTGCTGACCTTCATCAGGCAAATCCTCTACAAAAACTTGTACATCATCAATAGTAATGAAAGGTTTATTAGGTTCTTCTAACATGATATCTTCATCAGTCATTAGAATTCCTCCCCGTCACCAAACGGATTCAATTCGTCTCCGTCTTGTGACTTTACAGGTACTAAGTCTAGCACTTGCATGGCTTGAAAGTCTAGGCTAACACCTGATTTACCTGCGTAATCCCAAGCAAATTCATTGTATTGTACCTTGACTGCAGAGCCATTACCTACTGTAGTATCCATAGGCTCTTTATTTAGATTGTAGAGCTTTGGAGCAGGTCTTCTGCCATTCTTAGCATTCACTTTTCTTTTGATAGTCACAGCTTTCCCTATGTATTGGGGTTCACCGCTCTCATCTTTCAATGAAAAGTCTTTGACTTTAACTCCTCGTGAGCTAAAATCTTGAGCGTCTTCTTCACTAATTACTAGGTCTACTGTGTAGACTGGTTCAAAAGTTTCGTTAGGTACTAGTACGCTCGCCCAGTACGCTATCCCTGTTGCTACTGCCATATTTTTATCTCCTATATATAGTAGTGGTTAATGTGAAGTTATTATACTTCAATTTTCTAGAAAGTGTCAAGCACTTTTTCTAAAAACTTTATGATTCCTGATTGTTCTGTTTGAGATACACGCACACTAAATGTTTTAGTTTCTTCATTGTATTCATTCATGTAAGCATCTCCGTGTTCATACATAGCTTTACCATTGTCTAAACAAAAATTATCCCATTGATTAAACTGTGTTTGTGTTAAAATAAATGTTTGCATTTTAGTTTCCTAATATTTTAATTGGTATGTAGCAATCCTTGATGTTGCCTTTTAAAACTAAAGAGTTTAAATAACTATCCATGCCTTTCTTTAGTTTGTTGGGGACAGAGGGTGCATACCTTGTGTTAATAATTGTAGAGTCTTCTACATCATAGGTTATTGTAAAAGAATAATCTCTTCTTAGAGAAATGTTTTCTATGTAAGGAAGAAGATTTGTATTAGGGGTGGGGCAAGAAGCAGTAGTTGTTATCTTAACGACAGGCACTTCGACAGGTAATTCTACGACCTCTTGCTCCTTAGTTTCTGATACTATTTCCTCAGTTGGAACTTTATCTTCTACTAATTCTTTCTCAACTCTTTGTGATTGAGTATCAAAAAACATCTGATAAAATGTATCAGCAGATTCTTGAGTTTGTTTTAATTGTCTTTGAATTTCGTCTATCTTCACCGAATTGTTATACAAATTCCTTTCTAAATATTCAAAGTCTGTTAAATTGCTTTCAACATATTGTGATATTTTTAATAAATCATTATTTAATTTATTAATTTTTTTAAATTGTTCATCTTGATACGTGAGTTCTTCTACTAATGTAGTCATGAAGAATCCAAAGAACAATATGTAAGCTCCGATATAAATGTAATCTTTACGTTGCATCTTTTCTCCTTTTAATTTTTTTAAGTTTTCCTCGCCAATTTAGTTTCCATACTTCCATTGTACCATCCCCGTAGTAAACTGTCAACACCCCATTGTCTGCATAAAGAGAAGTTACTTTATCTTTTTCTTGTTGGTCTGAGAATATTTTGTGTATGTCGTACTCTGTCATGCTACAGGTTTAAGTGTATACATAATAGGTTCAGCACTATCTAATAGTTCATGTAATTCTTCTGCTACTTCTTTATCAGTAGGATAACCTATAACCTCTAGTTCTACAAAGACTTTATAGTTTACAGGTACACCTTGCCACTCTGTTACTCTGTCAAAACTAAACCTTCTGAATCTATCTTTGTCGTGAGATTCTGCTCCTTCAAAGCCATAGAAGTCTCCATAAAAACCTGTTGGTTTTATTGTTCTGAGTCCGTCATGACTCCCATATTTAAACTGTACTACGTTTTGGTTTCGTATAGCTTCAATAATCTCTAGTGTTACATTTGATACGTCAATCATTTGCCTTGCCCTCTATATGCTTTGTAGGTTTGTCGTTTTCTTTTAGGCATAGTGGAGTAACTTACATTCCCTCTTCCTATGTGTGTCTTCTTACCTCTTGAACCTACCTTTGAAGAATGTTCTATTTGTTGTTTACCTGTCCTCATAATGTAAGTAACCTCTCTTTCTCAGCTAGTGCCATGAAATCTATATCTTGTGAAGAGACTGCATCTCTGCAATGATTAGATAAGAACTGTATGACTAAATACTTAATGAAGTCATCATCTTTTGAGTACCCGTCATCATCAAATTTATCTACTACATAATCAACACAATCTTTTTCTAAGTCAGGTCTTGTTTCTAACTGCCACACGTCACCAACTGTATCACTAATGTATTCTAATACTTGTTCTTTAAATTCATTACTCATTACTCTACCTCACTAATTAAATCATCTACCATTGTAACCCCTGCAAAAAACTCTCTAGTTCCAGTACCTCTTGGGTCATGTGGTCTATTACAACCTGAAAATCTACCATTGCTTTTATACTCTTCACCAAAGAAAGAAGTCTCAGTATACCTCAATGGCTTACCAATATTTTCTTTTAATTGTTTTTTACTTTCATAATTTAATATCATCATGCTACTAACCTCACTTCTATTTTCTCGTTATCAATTACAAAACCTGAATAATCTTTCTTGGCTTTGCCCTTTGCTTTTAGTCCAACAACTACGTTGTCTTTATCTAAAAATCTCATGTCGTGTTCATCACCATTAATAACCTCTAACCCTTTAAAGGTTTTAGGTATATCTTTTCTGAACACTACTGCTTTATTTTCTATTACTGTATTAAATAGTTTAGCATACTTTTTGTTTGCTTCTGAATAACTCCATGTCAAGTGATAGTTATCAATACCATTTATCTTTCTTGTAGGTATCTTAGTATAGTCATAGAACTGTATGTTAGGGAACATATCAAATACATGCTTACCATTTACTTCTTGATACTCCCATTGAATATCTGATGTACCATTCAATCTAAGACTAGGTTGCTTACCTAAATTATCGCATTCTCTTTCAAACTTAGTAATGTCTGAGACTAACTGCCCCATAAAATTATCATACTCGTTGAAGTAAAGCAATGTCTTTCTTATCCTAGAATTCTGAATACTAGAATATACTCCACCTAATCCTGCAGTATTTAAGCAAGGCTCTTCACACATAGCAATCTTAGAATAAGGACAAGTAGTCTTTACTCCGTCAGCTAAATCTGAGGGAGCAAGATACATAATCCTACTAAAGTATTTGTCTTGTATCTTATTGCTTTTGTCAATCTTAGGACTAGAGCTTGATAGTAGTTTATATGTAGGCATAGTTTTTCCAGTTAAAAATTAAACAGACTCCTGAGTTATTTCATTTATAATCTGAGGAAGTCTATCTGTTGAATCTTTTTGAAGTAAAGCTATTGCAAGTTTATCAGAGATTTCTTGATTTAGTTCATAGCCATTATCAACAAAATCTAAATCATTGTTATAACCTAAAACTAAATTCACATTATTGTTATGATTAAAAGAATTAATATGAGTTTTAAGTTCTTTCTGTAATTCTCTATGTTTACTATAGATTTTTTGTTCTTGTTCTTTTAATTTTTCAATAGATTCAATTTGTTTTTCAAAAGATAAATAATCTCTTTTACTAACTAACTGTCTAGCTTTTATTTTTCTATTGATATTAATTTTTTTAGTTATTATATTAACAATAGCATCTTGTTCAAATTTTCTTAGTTGTTTCATAATTTTTCCTTATTTAGTAATTGTAAAAACATATTTATTATCAAGTTCAGGATGTTGATATAAAGAGTATCTACCTCTAGCATACTTACTTATTCCTGCACCTACTTTATGTTTATCCTCTTCATCAAGTACAAACCAATCACCTGCTGACATACTACCTACTAAATCTCTCCAAAAAGATTTAGGTGTAGTTTTTCTAGGTGGTGCTTTTTTATTTGTTACAATTTCAAAAGTTGGCATTGTTCTTCTTTTAATAATTTTAGTTTTATATGGCATAATATTTCCTTAAATAGTTGGTTAAAAAATGTGAGAGTTTTTAATTATAATAGAGAACTCACAAACTCATGTAGGTTTTTTAAAGAGAACCATTAAACTCTAAAGGTGTTACTTACTCTAGTCTCAAGTGTATATGTATATATTATTATTAAAGTATGTTATTTTTTTACTGAATCAAATAACTGCTTTTATTTTTTTGTCCTTGAAAAACTAAAGATGAAATAACTCTAACGGATTACCTGTATTTGATATTTAGTAGGCTCATAAGTTTGTCTGTATGGTGTAACAGAAACTAACTTGAAACCTTTTTTATGAATCTCAAATATATCTTCTCTATGAGAATAATTCTCTAAGTATCTGTATTTGTTATCTTTTAAATATCTTTTGGCACTTTCTAAAGTGTTGAATATTTTCATAATCAATTCCTTAATTGGTTATCGTTTGTCTTGTTGGAGTATTATACGCTCAACCCCGAATCGAAGTCAAGCGTAAGTAACAAGTAAGACTATATAACGCTATATAAAAATCTTTTTAAGATAGAGCTTTCACCAACTCTGTTAAGCTTTAAAGATTTAAAAGCACTGTCCACATTTCTTTCAAAATCTGCAGGACTAGACATATAAGTATTAGGTACTCTTAAGATAGTCATAGTAGGATTCTTTTCACCTACTTTAATTTTCTCATTAAATCTAACTTCATCTTGAATGTGTCCTGTCCTAAGATGTTTAGGTAAGACTTCATTAAGACTAACTTTACCATAGTTATGTACTCTAAAAGATGTTCCGTCTTTGGTCTCATATCTTTCTTTATACTTTCTAACTTTAATCATAGAGATTCCTTCTTCATTTCCTCTATTCCATAAGTCTTGTAACTCTTTTGGAGCAGAACTTATAGGTCTAGTAGTTTCAGAACCTCGTCTACTGTATTCTAGCACAGTAGAAGCTAATTGTTTATTGGTCATATCTTATATTCCAATTATTGAGTTTAAATAAAAGTGGTAAACTCATTCCACTATTCGTTTCTTGTTGAGCATTTTACACTTGACCATTTGCACAGTCAAGCGTAAGTAACAAGTAAGACTTTATCTCCAAATTAAATGTTTATGATTAAGAGTAATATCTACTGGGTTGCTTTCAAAACCATAATCAGTCCACCAACCCTTAGGTTTAGTATTATTATTAAACTTTAAAGTGTCGCTGATTGCTGACTCTTTCCATTCTTTAAAAGCTATAGTTTTATATTTATCTAAAGAGATTCTTGCTCGGTGATTGTTGGAACGCATAGTTACCCACTTGCGACCAATCTTAATTGTATAAATTCTATAACCATATTTACCACAAATAAAAGTTTTAAAGTGGTCAGACATTCTAGGATTTAATAATCTTTCTTGTCTTTCAGAACTAATAGGTTCTAATAAATCTTCAATGAGTTTCATGTGTATTCTCCTTAACTTTTCTTAAAACCTGAATGATTTCTTTGCGGTCACAAAATCCAACTGACCACACATCAGCTTGTTCATAAAGATTAAAGTAAGCATCAACATCAGGTGCAACACTTTCTTGATTAGTATCTGTATAGACATTAAAGTCATACAATCCTTTGTCTCGGTTATATACCTCGACCACAACATCATTATTAAAATATAATGTTTTCATAATAAACCTCCGTAGGTTTGTTTTAACTCCGCACAATTGCGTTGTTTGTTGAGCATTCTAGCGACTGAAGTTTTCGGTGTCAAGCGTAATCGCACGCGTGATTATAATTATAATAGAATTTGCTTGCTCTCAATCCTTGCAATCCTTAAAAATAATTGTTATAATGCCTTGCAATCCTTAATATTAAAGTAAAATAATGCTTATAAGAGAGGTGTGTTGGTGTAGTAATACACTAAAAATACTGTATTAGAACAGTAACACACTAAAACAGACGAGGAGGAAAAATAATTGTTGACAGGTTGAATTTTTTAAGAATGAGAAATTTTAGGAATATTGTAGTTATGTATTTTTTATGGTAGCTAGAGAAAAATAATTCTAGGTGATTTTGTCCGTTGGGTGTATTTTGTGTCTCAAGCGTTGGAAATGGTTTCAACGTAATAACTTAAAAAGGATATAAAATGGTTAATAAAACTAAAAAAACTTTTAAAGAATGGGTGGCTTCAAGCAAAGAAAACTTAGAAGCTTTATTGAAACAGTCGAAAGAAGAGCAAAACAAAAATATCTCTTATGGCGAAGTTAAATCTCTTGCTACTCACTTGAGCAGTAGCGATATAAAAAATAAACCTAAAGAGGCGGTTTATAAGAGAGTGAATGCTTTTCTTCTCAACGAGGTAAATAATGGGAAAGGTTTCACTAAACTGCAGGTACTCAAAATAAAATCCTCTGAGACATTTCCAAAAACATTCGAGAAGAAATTTTTAGATAGTTTTAAGAAGTGGGAAACTGAAAATCTAGGGTAGCATCATGGGACAAGTTAAACAGTCAATAAATGAAAAGTATTTTATGACTAAATACAGCAAGCCTAAACTTTCTTTTTTTTGGGCAAAGTATACGGACATGAAAGCAGAGCGTTTTTACTTTAGGCAAGAAAATCCATATGAAGATTTTCAAGACTATTTAGAAAAAAATAAAGCTTATCTTTATGCTGAATATTGGAAAGATTATTTTCAAAGATTGAAGGAGATTATTAGACACTAACAGAGAACAAAAAAAGAGATTCAAGAACCCCAACTTGAATTAAATTTTTTAAGGAGGTTAAGAGCCTCCTTTTTTTTATTTAAAATAAATTTGACTTTATAATATTACTTATGCTTATAATTGCAGGGACGAAAACAAAAACAGCCTAAGGAGGCACAGAAATGAAAAAATTTGAATCAGTAAAAATAACAGTATCAGTACAGTTTGAGCCTAAAGAGGGGTTTCACACAAAGTGGATTGAGATAGTTCATAGTCTAAAAGACTTAAATAACTTAATGATTGAACAACAGGAAAAATATCAGCATGCTAACTGGGTAGATTTCTCAATTGAAAAAGAGAATCCTAAGGAGGGTATTTCTTATTCAGAATGGTTTAGAGAAGAAGAAATTAAGTTTGAACAATCACAAATGGCTGAAGCTTTTTAGTAACTAAATAAACTTTTAAAAGGGGTACTTTAATCAGTACCCTTTTTTTATGCCTGTAAGGTTTTGATAGGCTCTGTTAACTCCAAATGAATTTAAGACGTTCTAAGCTCTGAAAACTACCCTACCCCTTACGATACCATTAGAAGCTTGTGAAAGTCTCTCTAAGTGCCTGTAATTGCGTTAGAAGTGTACTTAACTCTGTGAAGTGTAACCCGTATAACGTACATTGATTATTTCCCTATATTCTAAGTAAACTTCATAAACTATTAAAACTGTCTCTTATACACATCTCCGAGCCCACGAGACCGTACTAGATCTCGT
>OLHW01000006.1_pt1 | contig 21376 bp, 33 predicted proteins | sample 1609531 | NCBI WGS metagenome assembly OLHW01 (sample SAMN05416868, study PRJEB24817) | seawater metagenome | isolation source: Sea water | place: Canada:Atlantic | collected 2013-11
GCATTCAACTCTGACGGAACTAAAATGTTCATTACAGGAGTGAGTACAGATGCTATATACGAATACAACGTAGGCGCAACAGCCATCCCAACAGGCTACCAACCAGTACACACCACAGCCTCAACAGACACTACCTACTGGACTGACATCAACTCGATGACAGCAGACCAAGCCGCAGGTGACGGTAATGTCTACTACGCTATCTCTACAGACGACAGAACAACGTGGACTGTTATAGATAACACAGATGGCGAGAGAGACATTGTTCGTAACAACGCAGGGACTTGGCAGTACAACTCTAACGGCACATACGCTTCAGAGACTTGGACTAACGGCACGACTAACACAGAGTTAGCTACGTTGGCTGAGGCTATGGAAACAGCTCAGAACAGAATGGACAAGACTCAACTAGACGCAGTAACAGACCCGAACCACATAGCCTTGGGTAACGATTTAGATTTGGCGATAGTCTTCAACATGACATCGGGTTCTACAGTACCTTCGTCAGACGGTGTAGCGATTAACTACGATGCTAACATCTTGAACCAAGGTGCTGTCTTAGGTACTGACTATAACTTTGACGCTCCTGCGGGTAACAAGGTTAGGATTACGGCGATAAATGCTGCCAACTATAAAGTGCGTGTAGTTTAAGAGCGTGGCGAGTGATTCACGTATTCGTTTTAATTATGACCATAGGTGGTTTGGAAGTAGCTAACGATAACTGCTCTGAGGCTATGTGCTTTCGTAGCGTTGACACTTGTAACAGTTTTGCTGCTAAGTTAAGACGCAGAGGAAGTCCAAGCACTTTAGTAATAACGACATATTGTAAGCCAATATTAATTAATCCAAATGAGGATGGAATAAAGGTGTATTAAAATGCCAGCAGAAATAATAGCAGCGGTTGCAGCAGCTAACCAGGCATTTAACTTTATTAAAAAGGCTGTCCACAAAGGAAAAGAAGTACAAGACTTAACAAAAGCAATTAGTAAGTTTTGGGACGCTAGGGAACAAGTTAGCGTTTTAGAACAAAAATCAAAGACTACAAGTAAGATAAGCAAGTTACTAGGTAGTAGTTCAATAGAAAGCCAAGCACTAGAAGCTACCCTTCAAAAACAGAAGGCACAACAACTAGAAAAAGAATTGAAGGATATATTCTATTGGACAGGTAACGCAAACCTTTGGCACGATATGTTAAGGGAGCGTTCAAGGATAAGGAATTTAAGGATAGCGGAGGCAAAGAAAGCGGCAGAAACTAGAGCAGCTATAATAGATATATCAGTATTATTTGGTTGTTTTTTAACAGTTATGTTTGTTTTCTATTTGGTAAGTTTAATTGGAAAATAGAATAGACAGAATAGAAAGCAAGATAGATGACCTACAAGAAGCTGTTGTTTCTTTAGCGCGTGTAGAGGAAAGGATTGCGACTATATTTAATCGTCAAACTTTGATTGAAAATAAAATTAGTACAATGGATGAAAAGTTACAGAATATATCTCCATCTGTTGTGTTTGGAGAGCGGGTATTTTGGATAATCATTGTTGCGACTGCAACTGTAATAGGAAGAATGCTATGAAAAAAATAGGTAAGTGGGTAAGAAATCTGGTTCAAACTGCTACTGAAAAGCAGGTGGGCATAGCAGTGGTAGTTCTTGTCATTGTTCTAATAGGGCTTGGCGCGGCATGATTAGTGCGTTAATAGGCCCAGTTAGTGCCATACTAGACAAGGTTATTCCTGACACAAACTTGAAAGAAAAGTTGTCTCATGAAATAGCTACGATGGCCGAACGTCATACCCAAGAACAGGTTATGGCGCAGATTGAGGTTAATAAAATTGAAGCAGCTCATAATAGTATGTTTGTTGCTGGCTGGCGACCTGCTATTGGTTGGATATGCGCTTTGGGCATGGCTGGCAACTTTTTAATTATACCGTTTGTAAACATGGCTCTTGAGTTATTTGAAACGGGTGTAGAGATACCATTAATAGCACTAAGTGAGATGATGCCTGTTCTAATGGGCATGTTGGGTTTAGGCGCAATGAGAACCTTTGAGAAAACTAAAGGTGTTTCGAGAGAAAAATAATGAGTATTAAGGAAACGTAATGGCTAGTATTTATAATCCTAATGTTTATACAGAAGGTGCTCCTCCTCTTGCCTCTGCTCTTTGGGATGACCTTTTAGACTCTATTGCCAAAGAAAGCACTGAAGGCTCTGAATCAGAAATAGCCAGCATCTTGGCTGACCAGGCTAGAGGTCAGCTAGATTTATTATATGGCTCTGAATTGCCCGAAAGCGAAAAAGCAGCAGCTCTGGCGGATTATTTGCAAAGGTCTGGATTTAGTGCAGACATTGTTCCGCAACTAAGTGGTGGTCAGTTTACTAAAGAAGACGTAGTTTCAACTTTAGCCAAATATGGCTACGGCTCTAGCGGTCAACAGTTACCAAGCACAGAAGAAAGAGGGGCAATTTTAGGAGGAGATTATCCATTTGCTAATCAAGCTATGGGAACTACAGAAGTTACCCAAGATACCGTTAATCAAATTCTTTCTGGGGCTATGGCAGCCCGTCAAGAAATTATGGGAGACACTGCCTTCCCTACAAGTGAGCAAGAGTTAGCTGTACAAGCAGCAGTTGCTGATTTGTTTGCTGATGCAGGTATTGGAGTCGACCAAAGCACAATTAATCCGTACAGTTTAGAGGGAGATTCTCTTGGTCGGTTTGTAGACCGGATTACAGTTGTAGATGAAGCTGACAAAGCTGCTGCTGCAGATTCTTCTGCCGATTCTTCTGATGATTCTACGGACTCATTAGATAACGAGCTTTTAAAAACAGATTCTTCTCTAGAAGATACTACACTATCAGACGATTCTTCAATAATTGATGGCGTAACAATTACAGACGCATCTGAGACTATAAGCACATCTGGGCCTACAAATACAGCAACTACAAGCACAACAACAGATTCTAAATCTGCGTCTTCTTATTCATGGATATACGAAAACGGTGAGTTTGTTTACGCTCCTTTTGATATTAATGGCAATAGACTTCCTGGTGGAGAAAAAGTTTCTGTAGGAGATGTTAGTGGCACTGAAGGAAAAGTTTTTACAGAAGGAGAAACTGTAAGTATTTTAGACTTGGGAGATGGATTTGAATTAGAGCATGGAGGAACTGCAAAAGATACAGGTAATGTAGCTACAAGCACAGCAGTTGACCTATCTGGATTATTAGACATAACTGGCCCTACTATTGGCTCTACTATTGGCCCTACTATTGGCCCTACAACTACAACTACAACTAGCCCTACAACTACAACTACAACTAGCATGCCAACAATTACTGGCACTGTCGGCCCTACTGTCGGGCCTACTATTGGCCCTACAAGTACGCCTACAACTACAACTACACCTACAACTACTGGCACAGGAACAGGGACAGGTACTGGCACAGGAACCGGCACAGGCACAGGTACGGGAACAGGAACAGGCACAGGTACAGGTACTGGTACGGGTACAGGAACAGGCACAGGTACTGGCACAGGTACAGGTACTGGGACAGGTACTGGGACAGGAACCGGAACTGGCACTGGAACTGGCACTGGAACGGGTACAGGCACGGGTACAGGCACGGGTACAGGTACAGGAACGGGAACGGGGACGGGCACAGGAACTGGAACGGGGACTGGTACAGGAACGGGAACCGGAACAGGTACGGGCACTGGTACTGGGACAGGGACAGGAACTGGTACAGGAAGAAACGGATTGATTATTGGTTTAGCTCAACAAGCACCAATTACCGAACAAATGTTTTCAAGAGAGTTATTTGAGCCAAAGTTTACAGAGCTAGATAACGTAGCTAAGGCTTTGGGAATGCTTCAATCTATAGGAAGACGATTCTAATGACATACTTAGATTTAATTAATAGCGTTCTACGAAGATTACGAGAGGACACTGTAGATACAGCTAATGGTACTGACTATTCTCATCTTATAGGTGATTTGGTTAATGACGCTAAAAAGATTGTAGAAAACTCTTTTGACTGGACTTCTTTGCGAGACTCTATAACTATTAACACTGTAAGTGGAACAGATACCTACTCACTTACTAACAGTGGTGATTTAGCTGTAATTAAAGATGTAATGAACACTACGTCTAAAAGGTTCATGAATTTAAGAAGTAAAGAATATTTTAACAACGTAACTTACAACACCACGCCACAATCAGGCTCTCCTGATTATTTTACATTTGTGGGTACGGATGCTAATAGAGATTTAGAAGTTCAAGTCTATCCAAAGCCTGATGCGGCATACGCTTTAAGGTTTGATGTTGTTAAACCACAGACTGACTTGACCACTGACTCAGATAGTTTGTTAGCACCTACTAACCCTGTAATACAACTAGCTTACGCTATGGCTTTAAGAGAAAGAGGTGAGACTGGCGGTCAAAGTGCAGCAGAACAATTTGCTGTAGCTTCTACTGCTTTATCTGACGCTATTGCATTTGATGCTAACAGATACCCTTCTGAGTTAACTTTTCAGGTACGATAATGGCCCAGAAACTACAAAGCATAACTATTACGGCTCCAGGGTTTGCGGGTATAAACACCCAAGATGCCCCGTTAGCACAAGACCCTACCTTTGCGTCAGTTGCAGATAACTGCATTATTGACAAAGAGGGGCGAGTAGCTGCGCGTAAGGGTTACGATATGGTATCTACCAATGGCCCTGCTGTACTAGGAAGCTCTGACGGAATAGAGGCTATACATCAATATAGGGATTCAGGTGGTAACACTAAAATATTTTCTGCTGGTAACAACAAGATATTTTACGGTACGTCTACTTTAACAGACGATACTCCTGGCAGTTATACAATTAGTGCCAATAACTGGAAGATAATTAACTTTAATGACCATGCTTACTTTTTTCAAAGAGCGCATGAGCCATTGATATATACAAATTCTATCGCTGATGTTGAAACAATGTCTTCTCATGCTCACGCCACAGGCACACCACCACAGGGCAATGAAGTTTTAGCCGCATTTGGTAGGTTGTTTGTTGCAGACTTTGCAACGGATAAGTCCACTATATATTGGAGCGACCTATTAAACGGTCATGCTTGGAGTGGTGGCTCTACAGGTTCTATAGACATATCTAAGGTATGGCCTAATGGATATGATGAGATTGTAGCTCTGGCAGCTCATAACGGGTTTCTTGTTATTTTTGGCAAAGACTCTATAGTTGTTTATGAGGGTGCTGACTCTCCTGCTTCTATGTCTCTAGCTGATACCATATCAAATATAGGATGTGTCTCTAGGGACGCGGTTGTATCTACGGGTAAGGATTTAATCTTTTTAGACCGTTCAGGCGTAAGAAGTCTGGCAAGAACAATTCAGGAAAAGTCCTCACCTATTGGAGACATATCTAAGAATGTTAACAATGACATTAAAAATCTGACAGCCAGTGAAACAGGCAATATTTCATTACATTATTCGCCTAAAGAGGCTTTTGTCCTTGTTAATTTTCCTGTCCTTCAGACGGTGTATGTCTTTGATACCAGGTTTCCTCTCCAAGATGGTTCATACAGAGCTACCACTTGGTCTAGTATCTCACCATTACGTTTTACTAATTTGGTGGATGACACTATTTATATTGGAAACGCAACTGGCATTGCTGAATATGATAGCTATACAGACGGGACAGGCTCATATCAACTAAGTTACTTCTCGCATCCTCTGGCATTTGGGGATAGCTCTATTCTTAAATTTTTAAAGAAGGTTAACTTAACTACTTTTGATGGCTCTGAAGCCACAGTTGTGTTGAACTGGGCTTACGATTATTCAAATGCTTATAAAAAACAAGCATACGTTTTACCTGCTAATAACGCAGCACAATATAATATATCTGAGTTTAACACTACGGCTGAATACTCTAGCTCATTAAGTTTAATTAACAGACAGAAAATTAATACTTCTGGTTCTGGAGCTGTTGTGTCCGTAGGAGTAGAAACAACTGTGAACGGCAAATCTATTGCTATTCAACAATTTAACATTCATGCACTACTTGGAAGGATTGTCTAATGACTGACTATACAAAGACAACAAACTTTGCTGCCAAGGATTCTCTGGTGTCAGGAAATCCTGCCAAAGTGGTAAAGGGAACCGAAGTGAACACGGAATTTGATAACATAGCAACAGCCGTATCTACTAAGGCTAATCTAGCTGCCCCAACATTTACTGGGACAACAACTGCTGCAAACCTCACGGTGTCAGGAACATTTACTGGCACTATTGATGGAGGTACTTACTAATGGCTTTAGAAGATTTTCAAAATATGCTGGGCAACTTTCTTGGTAGCCCTACTGCTGGACTTATAGGAGCTATAGGTCAAGGTGTCTTAACCGAACGTGGAATTAAAGACATAGACAAAGCCCGTGAAACAGCCAACATATTTTTTGGTGGTCAGTCTCAGTTACCTACTTATGAAGGCGGTTTACTAGGTCAAGTATCAAGACAGTCTCAGTTTAAACCATTTACTGTTACTGGAGCTAACGTCTATGGTCAGCCTTCTACTGCAAGTATATCTCAAACAGGTACTGAGTTAGCTTTAAGCCCTGAAGAAGCCGCATTGCAAAGGTCTTTAACTGGTTTTGGGCAACAGGTTTTTGATTTTTTAGGCGACCCAGCACAAAGAGGGCAAGAACAGTCTGCTTTGATAGGTATGTTGACTCAAGACCCTGCGGCAAGAGCTGCGCGAGAGCAGGAGTTATACAACCGTATTCGACAAACTCAAAAACCCGAAGAACAAAGAAATGCTTTAGCTCTTGAAGAGAGATTGTTTAATCAAGGTCGAACAGGTGTGCGAACAGCAATGTTTGGGGGGACTTCTGAACAGTTAGCGCAAGCTAAGGCAGTAGAGGAGGCTCAAGCAGGGGCATCTTTAGACGCTATTAGTCAAGCAAGGCTTGAGCAAGCTTTAGGGTCAGAGCAAACTCTTGCAGGTTTAACCGAGACACGGCAAAGGCTAGGCTTGGCTGGTGACTTGGGATTAAGGGCTATACCTACAGCTTACACCCCGCAGCAAGAGCTGTTAAGGACGTTAACTCCACAACTAGAGGCTTCACGCCTAGCATCCACTTTACAGTCCACTGGGCTAGGCTTAGGGGCTGGTTTGGCAGAATCTGCAATAGAGTCCCAGTTGGGATTTGAAGGGCTTAGAAACGCTCTGAGACAGCAGCAGTACCAAGGTCTGTTTGACTTATTAAGGTCTGAAAAATCGGGTCAATCCGAGCCTGAAGGAACTCGTGTTGTAATGAGTGACGGAACTGTAGTTTATTTATAGGAGCTAGTAATGGCAATTAACATACAATCTTTATTCAGCGACATTATTGAGACTCCTGCACAACGTCAAGAACGTATGCTTGGTGAGGGAATACTCAGGGGGCGAGAGTTAACTGGAGGTCTTACAGGACTGGCTAGGACTCAAGCTCCTCTAGTATCTGCCCTATCTATGCAGATGCCCCAAAGACAAGAAGCACTCCGTAGGGGTGTTGGTGGAATGTTGGGACTAGACGTTAGAACTGAGTCTGAGAAGGTTCAGGAAGCCCTTCAGGGTGTAGACCCTAATGACCCGCAAAGTCTCCTTCAGGCTGCACAAGCTGTAGGTAATCTAGGACTAGGCGCTCAATCTGCTCAGATGCGAGCTATGGCTGCTGATGTGACTAGGCAGAAGCAAGCTGATTTGATGGCCCAACAAGACTTTGCAATGCGTCAAGCTCAAGCCGCAGAAAGTATATTTGACAGTCAATTTAGAAGAGACTTAGCTGAAAGAGCGGAAGAAAGGGCGGTTGGTGCAGAAGAAAGAACTCAAGCAGAGTTTTTAATTAACCAACAAGCCAATGTTTTACAGATAAATCAGCTTGCCGAACAAATATCTACAGCTAGAAATATAAAAGCTAACTTAGATTCTTTTGCTACTTCAATAGAAGATATTGCTCCAGGGTATGAAACAATTGCGGAATTAGTAAAGAGCGAAGCAATGACTCCTGCTGCTGCAATCTCTCAAATATATTCTAATGAGGCAAAACGATTTACTTTATCTAAGTTTAAACAGCTTCCCACAACCAGAGCAGAAGAAATATATGCTTTGGCTAAAGAAAGCGATGTATTAAAAGACGCTTTGGGCAGAGGTTTTTTTAGTGGAGAAGCTGAAATATCTGAAACAAGATTTAATAACTTAGCTTCAAAAATAGCAAGTGCTTATCCTTCTATGGATAACGAACAAATAGTAAAAACCATTGAAGCTCAACAAACTATAGGATTAATGGAACCTCTTGCTCAAACAGACACAGAGTCAATAGCAGAACAGATTGCTGGCGGTGAGGCCCAAGGTGGTATAGACTCTGAAACTATGGCAGGCGCAGCAGCAGCTCTAGCTGGCTCAGATGAAACAGTAAGCGCAGAGTTAGCAATGCCCAGCCCAGAAGATTATTTGTCTGACCAACCCCAAAGAACTGGCCTTGAGGCTTCTCAGCAAACCGCAGAGGTTTTATCTGGTCTTATGCAGCCATCCGATATAGTTGCCCAAAGGCAGCAAGAGCAGCAAGAGATTGAGCAAGCAACAAGAAATGCTGTAGAAAAAGGTCTTAGAGGAACAGACCTAAGAAGATATTTGGATGATTTTAGGGATTATCAAGAAAGCAAAAGACAATAGGTTTTTAGATGGCTGACTTTTCTAAACTTAGCGAGTCTGATAGACAAGCTATATTAAATCAAGACATATCCTCTCTATCTCCAGAGGGTAAGTTGTTTGTGTCTGAAAACTTTGGCACTCCAAAGGAAGAGCCTTCTACATTAAGAAAGTTTCAGTATGCTTATGAAAGCGCAGAAACAGATGTAGGAAATGCTTTTACATACCTTCAGAGCGTATACCCAATAGGCAAACTTTCATTTAGTTTTTCCGAAGGAATTGAGTATAAGCCTCCAGAAGAGGCTTTTGGTTCTGACTACATGAGGGCTACCCCTCAACAAAGAAGGGACATTCTTAATAGAGCTAGAGAGATAAGGCTTGAAAAAGAGTTTCCTGAAATGCAAGGACAGGAAGGTTTTGGTGGCATTGCTGGCATTGCTGGAACTATAGCTGGCTCCTTAATGTCTCCTACTACTTTGATTCCTATATCCAAAGCATACCAGGGGTACAAAGGTCTTGCTGCTGTTGGTGCTGCATTTGGTGCTGAATACAGCGTATTAGAACAGCTTGCTGAGAGAGGACAGATAGACCCAGCAACTACGTTGGGTGCTGCTGGAATAGGTGCCATAGCTGCTCCTGCTACCTCTGCTGTAATTAAAACCCTCACTCCTGCTTCAAGAAGGGCTTTGATTGAAAGAAACAATCCGCAGAAAAAACTAGAAGCTCAGACTCAGTTTGAAGAAATCCAAGATATATACATTGATGAGATAGCTAAAGGCAAATCGGCTGACGAGGTAAAGCAAACTGTATTAAACAGAATGGCTTTAACCCAAGAGCAAGTTGATGACATTCTTATTAAGTCTGACGGAAAGATTCAAACACCAACACCAGAAGAAGCTAAAAATTTACAGCAGTTAAGAGCTGCTGATGTTGTATCTATGTCACCTGCTGGTTACTCAAAGGGAATACAAGACATATTCGGAACTCTCTGGACTGAAGTAAACAACATATCTCCTGATGCTGCCGCTGCTTTAACTAGATACGACCATAATTTAGCTGCTGATACCAGCAAGTATTTAACTAAAGCAAAGCCAATCATGGACACCATGAGGAAAGTTAAGGGTGAGGAGGCTAATTATTTAACTGTTCATCTTAGAAATGGTGACCTTGACAGCGCCTTAAATATTCTTAAAAAATATTCCCAAACTGCTGAAGAAGATTTTGCTCAAGTAACAGCAAAAAAAGATGGAATTCTTGACGAAATACATGGGCGCTTAACTTCCAAACAAGAAGGTAACTACAAGGACATAGGTTATATAGAAAAATACTGGCCCTCTAGTCTTAAAAATTTTGAGGATTTTTTAGAAGGAGTTGGTGCTGAAAACAAAACAGCTCTTACTAGAGAGCTACAAAAAAGAGCGACAGAGCTTAAACTTGGGCAGTGGAGAAATCTTCCTTCTGAGGAAAGAGACAACATAGTTAACCTTGTAATGCGTGGATATAGACCAAAGCCAGGAGAAGGCAAGCTAGGTTACTACAAAGAGCGTGGGCCAAGAGTCGGTCTTAGTATGGCTAAGTATTATAAGAGGCCAGAAGAGGCTCTTGCAGAATACATTACTAAAACTTCTACCGATATTAACAAGAGAGTTTTCTTTGGCAGAAGCTCAGTTGACAAAGCTATAGCAACAACTGACGTAGAAAAGTCCATTGGCAGCTATGTTGGAGAAGCAATAACAACTGGCAAAATGTCAGACAAAGACATGGTTAGGTTAAAAGACCTATTAGAGATTCGTTTTGGGGCGGGAGAGCAATCTTCTTCTGCGCTAATGCAGAAGCTTAGAAACATAGGATACTCAACCACTCTTGCTAACCCTTTATCAGCACTAACTCAGATAGGTGATTTGGGTATGTCTGTATATGCTAATGGTATGAGAAATACCATAGGGGCGATGGTTGGTAAGAAAGACTTTACTCTTGATGACATATATCTAAATGACCTGATTGCTACAGAGCTAGGCTCAGTTGGCAAGACTGCTAAGTTTTTGGATTTCACCTTGAAGTGGTCTGGCTTCAAGACAATAGATAAGCTAGGCAAGGAAACAATTATCAATGGAGCTTATAAGCGATATAAAAATCTAGCTAAGTCTGACTCTGGTGTTGAAAAGATACGAAAGAAGTATGGAACTTTGTACGGTAATGAGTTTGCTTCTTTGGTAAATGACCTGCGTTCTGGTGCTAAGTCAGAAAATATTAAGATGATGCTTGGTGCTGAACTAGCTAACTATCAGCCTACAACTCTTAGTCAGATGCCAGTTAAGTATCTTCAGATTCCTAATGGAAGAACTCTCTATATGTTAAAGACGTTTGCCATAAAGCAGCTAGACGTAATGAGAAGAGATGTAGTTCAAGAGTTCAAGAAGGGCGATAGAAGAGAGGCTGGCAAGAAGCTATTGGCCTATATGACCATCATGCCTATGATGGGCGCTACTGTTCAGGAAGCTAAAGACTTGATGCTTGGGCGTGGTGCGGATATGGAAGACATTGTTAAAGATAACTATGTTGAAAACATATTCAAGATGTTTGGCGGTAGCGAATACCTAATGGAAAGATATGTAGGGAGAGGCAATGTAGGCTCTGCCCTGGGTGAAATGGTAGCGCCACCGTTAGACTGGGTTGACGCTATAGGTTCAGATGTTGCCAAAGCTATCAAGGGTGACTTTGTTGGGGAGGAGTCCAAGACAATGCGGCAAGCACCTGTTGTTGGAAGGATTTGGTACAACTTCTTTGGCGGCGGTTTAGAGAAATACTTAGAAGAGAACGATTAGCTTTGAGGCAGTGCGGCATCCTGGGTTTCCTCCACCCCCGCCTTTGGGTGTCGTACTGACCTCTCCTAACTTTCTATAAACTTATCACACAGCGTTGACACAGGAAGATTTGTGTCGCGCCACTTTTTCTTATATCTATACTTAGTGGCTATACAGTCTCCAACCATTATGTCTCCTTTTCCATCATGCGAGGCTATGATTAAGATAGCCTTCTTCTGATTACCTACAACATCAACCAGTCTTTCTAATGCTATCCTCTGGCCCGTAGGGAGTTCAGAGTCTTTATATTTACACTCAATGAATATAAACTTTTCATTTCCTATCTCTATAAAGCCATCAATGTCTGTAGGAGATATTTTGCCCCATCTGAGACTGCCAAAGTCTTTAATCTTAGCAGCGTTTTCTCTGTTCTTAATTAGAGGGGCGTACTCATCAACCACTAATGCAGCTCCTTGTCCATCAGCTCTTTGTACCGCATAGAGATGAACATACTGAATAACTCATCTACAGTGCTATTCTCCTCCATGAAGTCTGAGTAATCCCTCACCATCATTGCCAGAGTCCCTATCGCCCTCTGCTCCGTCCCCTCCAGAAGGGGTAAATTGTCGTTCACCCATCTCGCCAGTTCCTCTGGCTCCATAGGGTCTATCTCTACACTCTGGGTTTCCTGTTTCAAGCCAGCATACTCCTCGTATTATTCTTCTATTGGCTTCCAACTTAATACATCAATTGGAGGCGTTAAACTCTTAGCAAATACCCTAGAAAAATTACATATATGTCTGGTAGGACAGGTATTACATGGGCCTATCCCAGTATAGGCGTGTTCTCCTTGATTATGGTATCCGTAGAGAACAAAGGGAACCCTGGCAAATACAAACTTCTCTGCAATCTGCATAAATATATCTGCATCTTCACAAGGGTAGGCTAAGTCAACATTGTATCCACTGGTCTTGTCGTAGGCACTTCTTCTAAACATTCCAAAGTGTCTCCACCCATACTGACTAAGCGGCTCTCCGTAATTCTTATGAGCTATGTAACCAGAAGGAAGATTGTCTTCAATGTATGCCATGTCGCTATAAGCAAAACCTATCTCTGAATTTCTTTCAAAAGCATCTACCATTAATTTAACTGCGTCTGGATATAAAAAGTCATCATTATCTAAATGGGCTATTAAATCCCCAGTTGTATTTTTGAAAGCCTCAAGCCTGTTCTTTGATATGCCAAGATTTTTTTTGTTCCTGTACACCTTTATTCTTTTGTCTGTCATGGCTAGTCCAACCGCCATTTCATAAGTGCCATCTGTAGAATGGTCATCTTGCAAGATAAGCTCCCAATAAGGATAGCTTTGATTAATAACGCTTTGAACAGCCCTTTTAAGTAATTCAGTTCTGCCGTTATACATTATGGTAATGATAGATACTCTTGGTTTGTCTTCTGGCCTAAATGGCATCTTCTAATTCCCTGTTCTTTTCTCTCAAGTCTTTAATCATATCCTTTAAGTCAGGTCTAAAGTATTTAATCGGTTTTCTGGAATCTATTAACATCTGGTCACAGAAATCATCCCCGTACATATCCCTCATGTATTTAGAGTAACCTTCTCTAACGTGAGTCCTGTGCCGCATACCGTACTGGTTACAGCCAGCACACTGAGGATGTATGTTCTCCTCCATTATCTTAGTGGCTTGCTTTCCTCTTTCTATCCAGTGTCCACCCTGCATATTCTTCCAGTGATGCCACTTGCCACAGGATACACACTCTATAAAGCCATCCTTCTTAGCAGCTACAGCCGCCTTTAATCTAACGTGTTTTTGTAATAACTTAGCTACATCATCTATCAAAGCTCTAAGTGTTTTCTTCCGCATATCACTCTCTTAAATATTTTAAGTTAGGCTCTATAACCTCACTCTCCATGAGCAGGTCTATGTAGTGTTTAGCTTTTTTCAAGTCCTCAATACCATTCTTGCTCCTCCATCTAGTAACATACTTAACCACGTTGGCTTCGCAGTAACTTAAATTGTTAGCCTGGATATACTCTATGGGCTGGATTTTAAAATCCTTATAATGATTCCCACCTACTTGTATGTCTTTTGCTTTCATAAGTAATCTAGGTTATCAGTAACCTCTCCGTTTCTTTTCTTCTGTTGGTGTTCCGTAGCCCTCTTCATGGCTAGTATCTTGTTGGACTCGTCATAGGTATTCCAATTAATCACATCTTTGTAATACCTGCCACAACCAACACACCAGATACTCCCCACGGTAGAGGTAGAGCATATACCTCTACAGGGATTCCTAACCTTAGCTACACCTTCGGTAAAGGGCATAGGATTGGAAAGTGTTTGTTCACACATATCTCTACGGGCCTCCCGTATCTTTCCTCTAACTTTCCGCAGTAAGTGCGAAAAGAATTAATTTCATCTTTCTTGTGATGGATACACTGCTCACAGTGTTCAAGGATATTTAGCTCGTCAAGTCGTCTCATGGTGTTACCGTCACTCTACTAATCTCGCCTTTTTCTTTATCATAAGTGATTGCCAATGCGCCTCTTTGAGAATGCTCAAATCCTCTAGCACCGTAGGCATCTCTAGCGTTTAATGTGGGGTGTCTCTCTATCACCACTCCAGACACCTCTACTACTTCTTTGGTGTGGTAGTGTCCTGTACTAATGTAGATATGCTCAGTGTTAGCCATCTGACCACGGAACCTTGGCTCAGAAAAGAACTTCCCAGCCAGCCCCCTAATCTTAGTTAGGTGTCCATGATGCCATCCCAAGAAGACATTGCCCCAAGTAAATGAGTAGTATGGGAACACACTATCATCTACAGTGACCCTCTTGTTCTTTTTAAATGCCATCTTCATTATGGCTTGCAACCAGACAGACCCAGTCAAATCGTGATTACCCTCGCACATTACTACATGAACGTGCTTATGCTTATGTAATAGCATTTCTACCGCCCTTACACAGGTTTCTACGGCGACTTGGACTAACTTAGGGTATCTACCATCTGAATCAAGAACGTGCCTATTTAGGGGCGTTACAGAGGTCAAACCGTCCCAGTGGAGAAAGTCTCCCATTTGAACGAATACTGCCTGTTCAGAGTCTGGGGTTCCGTTAATCATATCCCCAAATGCTTTGTATAGAGTATCCTCTGCTATCTTAATATCCCAGTCAGCACCAGTCTCTTCGTTCCAAGAATATGCGCCTATGTGATAATCAGTGATTGTGTAAACTGAGCATAAATCTGCATTAACTTTTTTAGGAGCTTTGACTACGGGCCAGGGTTTTATATTCTCTTTGAGGTTGTCACATAACTCCCTCATCATTTCTTCTTGTCTTTCTTTATCTACCTCTGTCTTGACCCATTGAATTTTGGCATTTCCGTCAGAGTCAAGAAGTGTAGACTTGCCTTTTAATTTATATCCGTCAGGTATGTGATTGTCTGATTTTTGCCAGCCTTTCTTAGCTGCGTTACTTTCTACTAATTTCTTACACGCTCTTACATTATAATCATTACATCCAAGCTCCTTTGCAGCAGCAGCAGAAGTTCCAAATTCTATCCATGCTGAAATGTATTCTTTTTGCTTATCTGATTCGCAATACTCTAATAGTTGCGGGTCTGGAGTTGCCCTAGCATTTACATTATCCCATTTAGTGCCCATATCTATTCCTTAATTGGCTTCAATGTGTCGAAGTAAAGGCCATTCATTAAGCAGTCCCTTGTCCTCAATGACCTAACTCTTAAATCTTGTGCTGTATCAACATTTTTTCCTATGAACATGGTTTGGTAAAAAGCAAATCTTCTGGAAAGAAGCTCAATACTAAATTCCTTAGACATCAAAGGAAAACCACTGTTAATAATTTCTCTTATGTCTTCTTTTTGATTAGACGCAAGAAGGTATGGCTTGTTCTTTTCTATGTATGATATTTCTTTATTAGTAAACGCCTTCCTACTCTGATTAAGATTCTTAATCTCGTATGGGGTTAGCTCATCAGTCAAGGATTCTTTAACCTTTTGTCTGTCAAATATTCTGAGCTTTGGTATTTTCAAGGTATTCTCCTTTTGCCTCTAAAATAAGTCCATCCTTGGCGCAAAAGTTTTGCATCCAGTCCAGGAAAAAAGTCATCTCCCCTACTGTCCAGTTAGCAGAACTTGTAACCTCTGCCTTCTCGCCTCCCTCTGGGTTTTTAATAAACCTTAGAAGGAACTTCTCTTTAGTGTCAGTGTAACACTTAGTTTTAAGCCACCGATTCATGCCCTCATACATGGCATCATCAATGTCTTCTGTCTTCCAGTTATGCTTTGCAGCCTCTCTTATCCAAATGGCTTTAAGGGCTTTCTGAGACAGGGAAGAGAGGGTGAAGTCCTCCACCTTCATCCCCCCGTCAGAGTAAGCTATGTTAGCAAAACCAGTCTTTTTGATTAGCTTATCAATGTCCTTAAAGATTTTCTTTAAATCTGAAAGGTCACTAGCTACCGCAGATACTGGCATATATCCTCCGCTTTATAACCCATTGCCTCACAAACACTAAAGAACGTAGAGCACCTCATATCTTTTCTATTCAGCATAGCATTGTAGTTAGATGAAGCCATTCCAATATCTTTAGCGATTTTGTATTGTGAGACTCCAGAAGATTCGTGGAGACTCCTTAGCACATTCCCAAAATGGTCTACCACGGAACATCCTCGAAGCTATCAGTAGATTCAGGGGCTTTAGCTTTAGCTTGCTTCTTTTCAAAAGAAAAACTAAGCACTGGTCTTTTGGGATTATCTGAAGTGTCGTTCTTCCAGGCACTCACTAGATAGTCAGTCCCTCCTATGTTGCACTCGCCTTTTAGTGCTGGTGCTTTAGGGTTATCGGTTTCATTCTTCCAAACTGCACCTCTGTTAGTGTTATCGTATTCCATTTATTCCTCCGAATATGTATTGACTAATTTTTCAATTTCATCCACTACTTTTCTTAGAGTTTTATCAAGACAAGATATAAAATATTCGTCTCTATCCACTCTAACTATCAAGGGCTTCATGTCGGGATGGTATGCCATGAAGTCCCACCACTTCCTACCAGTGATATACATACAGCCTTGAACCTGCTGAAAGTATTTACTGGGCAATTTACCACCTCTTAAATAAGATACCATAGTACCTCCCAGAGGCGACTTAATTTCCAAGCCTCCATCGTCACCAACCAAAGCATCTGGGCTTGCACCAGCTTGATAATCATCATGAAGACAAAAGCCTACTTCCTGAACTTGGTTCCCAGTCTCTATGATGTACCTGTCTCTAGCGTAGGGTTCCAACTCAGTGCCACGTTGCATAGCATCAGTTACCTTTACATAAGTAGATTCACCTGTAATAGCCTCTGCTACCAGCGCATCAACATAAGCCTTGGCCTGAGTTGACGGTGTTCCGTTTATTTTTAAAACTTTAGAGAAGTTAGAGGCAGACGGTACTCCCAATCTAGCCTTTAACCACTCCTCACTACCCTGTTCGCAGTCTATTAATCTCATCTCCCCATTGCCCTTTCGCCATCATCGTCATCATAGGCCCGTAATCCACAAATGGACTGCAAACCATACCGCCTCGCATAAGTAATCGCAGCAGTGCCTTCTTGTGGCTTAGGACTCGCTATAGGCAAAGTGTAAGACTCTTGTATCCACTCACCCGAATCGTGCATCAGGATAGTTGTAACGCCTACCCCTCGCTCCGTAGACACCGGATGCTGTGAAAAGGACAGGTAATTTTTATTTAGAATTGGCGTAACACAGTCAATAATTGACTCAATATTTGCGTATTTAGATTTAAAAAATGGATTGGATTGGTCTTTTTTAACCGCCTCCATCTCGCTTTGCGCCTTTCTAAAAGCTGGCGCAAAATGTCTTAGTGATTCGCTAGTTTTCATTTTTCCTCCTAATACGACTCATCTCTGTCAGATAGTCTATTATTTGCTCTTCGGCATACTCTTTTGAGTAGTTGTCTTGCCACTCCTCTAGAAGCCCTTCAAAAGCCAAATCATCTAGGATGTAAGCTAAGTATGACTTCATGCCTTTTTTTACCATGCCTAAATATTTTAGGTTTGCCTCAAAGTCACCGTTCACTGCCTTAGTAAGCAGTATCTGGGCTTCTGCGGCATCTTCAATGTGATGATTCACCTCATCCAGGAAGCTCTCATCGTGACTGAGAATGGTTAGCTCCTCTTCCACATTTTTGTCTTCGATGTCTGCGTAGCCGTTTTTGATAACGTAGTCAGCAATATTTTTTTCTATGTAATCTTGTAATTTACTCATTGTTTTTCCTCCTATGGAATTTAAATTATTATGGATAATACTATTTTTGTCAACAGCTAAAACTCAATTTGGTGAATTATTTTCTCTTCAGTGTTTTCTTCTTTAATATCAAACACTTGGTCTATTTTGTAGTCTATTGGCTTGCCCTCCCTGGACACAAATTGCAGACTTTGATGATGATAAAGGCCTACTTTACCCTCCCATCTACCATGTCTTTGCTTTGCCATCACTAAGAGCTGGTCAAAAGTTTTGTCAAAATACTCCTGCTCTTTCTCGTCTAATTGACCTAGTTCTTTCAGTGACTCCCGCTTCTTATTAGCCCAACAGATAACTAGGTTATCAACTAAATCCACTAGGGCACTTGAACCCTTCACATCAAACTTTGTGGGGATATATTCTTCTCCCGCGCTCTGGGGCTTTCTCACGTGAGAGACTAAATGGATGTGAGTATTTAAGTGTTTTGCCGACCAAGCCAGTCGGTTGATAATGTCTGCCTCACCCTCGCGATTCTCAACTCCTATGCCACACTTAGCTAGGGAATCAATCATGATGTGGTCACACTTTAAAACTTGGCCGCAGTAATTCACAAAGCCTAGAATTTTCTCAGTCTTAACTGAGTCAAGCTGGTCATAGATAACAAGATGCTCATTAGCTAAGTCCATGAATGTATTAATAAATTCCTGACTCGGTTGACCCTCCGTAAGCCCTGCTGCTTGCTGGCACATCCTCCACAGAGTTTCCTCTGGCTTCATTTCAAGTGACGCAATAGCAATCTTCTTACCCTGACACATTAAACAAAGTGCCCATTGGCCTAAAACCATTGATTTTTTGTGACCGTTCATGCCAGCAACGAGGGTGATTTCACCAGGCCTTAGCTTGAAACCCGTAACTTTACTCCAGGGCAGAAAGTCGCCAGAAAGCTCAAGATTCTTTGCCCTCTCATGTATCTGCTCACGCCAGAATCCAGCATGGTGTATCTCTTGGGCTTCGGCTTCGCCAATGATTGATATGTAGTCTCTAAAATCCACGTTATGGGGGATATTCATATTATTATCTCCCTCGGCTTGAATTCTTTATCTTCTCTGCGGTTTCTTTTCCACGTTCTAACCGCAGCTTTCCAACTTTTCATTGGCCCTGTATTTAGCTGCCAGCCTCTGGCTTCGTAGTAATCGCAGAAATGATTACCATCAAGTGAGAACCCTATTTGTTGTGCATAGTCTTCAACCTCATCAGGTTTTGGCCTACTAAATACTTTGGTCTTGGTCTTGGTAATGGTATTGGTATTGGTATTGGTATTGGTAGCATTGCCTTCGCATTGCGTTCGCATTGCGTTCGCATTACCACCGGATTGCCATCGCTTGTTTGCTGATTCTCTGGCCTTTATTGACTTCTCTTGGTACTTGGCGATTTCAGAATCGGCGCGTGAACTGTGCCAATGCTTGTCAATTAGCGTGAAAAACTCAGCAAGCACATATTGAATGGCTTGGATATCGTCTAGCCTAATTCGCTTGGATAGAAAATCGGCATCATCTGGCAATGGCTTTTCATGAAGATAGTAGTAATCCAGCAATCGCCGATACGTTATATCTTCAATCGGGGATAAATGGTCTGTGTGCGATTTAAAATCGCCAATATGGAACGGATAGAAGTTCATAAATCTCTCCAAGTAAGTCTCCCCAATTAGAATGCGCCAGCAGGGAGAGTGGCTGTTTTCACTACGGGAGCTACCCGCAGCTAGGCGCAAGCACATAATATCAAGTGCTGTGCTGGATAACTAGTTAACGCAACAAAACTGCAATTGCAATTTTTAAGCATTTAAACTTAACAAAATCAAAGACATAAGTTTATTTTTATCCTATCGCTCTAAGCTTTGCTTGAATTAGGGCTTGCTTGTCAACCTCATTGAGCCGCTCACCCTTGTCGCGCCTAGCCTGAGCAATGGCGATTATCATGTCATCAATGGCTTTCTGCTCAGTATTAGACCGCCACATAGGGCGATAGCTCTCTTGTTCATCTGGATATAGCGCAGACCAATCTAGCGAAATAGACTGGAGCACGTCCAATGCCCCGCATCCCCCGTGGCAATGGATTAAAACTCGGTTCCCGCTCTCAATCTCAGTGACTGATAGACTTGGTGTGCCGTCATCATGAGCAGGACAACGGGCAATCCATTTACTACTGCCAGTTTTCCGCACCATTTCCAATCTCTCAAGAATGGTTTCCGCCTTACTCATCTAATATCCCCCAAAATGTACCCCTTGGCAGTGTTCTAAGCACTAATGTTGTAGTACTACCCTTCGGCGTGGTGATTATATGCCTCTCAGAGCCTCCCAAGTGTATGCAGGAGCGATTTTCTGCATGTACCCCTACCCTATGTATATCAAATGCTTTTATTCCTGAAAAAGCCTCTCCGCAGGTTGGACATCTACAGATTCTCCCTCCGACCTTTAGCTTGTAATTAGTTTTCGGCATGATTACCCCTATAGATTAAATTATTGCCCCCGCTTGGGGGGCTTTTTTTACCGCCTGTCGTCACACATTTGGCAGAATACAAAGTCACCCCTTTGGATATCCTCGTCTATAGGTATCTCGTCACCGCAAAAATCACACTCTTTGCCACAGCAATCGGGGCAGCAATCTCCGAGGCTATTCTTTTGGCTACAGTTCACGCATTCAAACATAATCACCCCCTAAATATTAATAAAAATAATCGTTGTAATGAACACGGCAATAACGCAACACAAAACAGCGTAAATACCTTCCTCTAGTTGTTCTTTTCTTTTCTTATTCATTGTTAATTATCCTTTTTAAATTTGCTAGATTGTCGAATTCTCTGCTTAAAACAGATGAAGCGATTTCGGACAATTCTTCATTGTCTAGGTCGTTGCGTAAATTCTCATAGGCCACCAAAACCAATGCTCTTAGACTTTCGTATTCACTTTCACTGACACAAAATGATATATTCATGGTATAATTCCCCTTTCCCCTTGGATTTAGCCCCCGTAATTTGGGGGCGCTCTTTTACAATTTATAAAATCGGCTGCTGGTTCATTTTAAGTGTTTGATTGTGTTATACTTAACTCAGTGCAGCATGCGTCTCATGGCAAGCGTTTAACAGTGTCGCATAGGCTAATTTAGTAGCATGCTCGCCGAATGAGCTAAACTCTTTACCGAAATCTTCAAGGTATTCTTCTCCCGCGCTAGTGTCGCATTCAGCGCATAGGAGTATGGCTTTGTAGGTATAGATTACCCATTGATGACCATCGCAAGCTTGCTGCGCGTATTCTAAGGCCGGAACGCCATATTCCTTTTCTTCAATGATGCCTTGCGTAATAATCTCCTTTGCTTCTTGTTCTAGTATGTAGTCGTTTATTTTGAATTCGCTCATGGTGTTATCCCCTTTTGTTAGTGGTCTGCCTAAGCAGTGATATAGATACTATTGTATATAATAGCTATTGTCCAGAATAATTTTGATTATTTTTACTGTGTTTTTATACAGTAGTTTATTGGTGGCAATTGCTATAGATGAAGGTAGATTGATTGGGTATTGGGTACCTGTCTCTTATACACATCTGACGCTGCCGACGAAGAGG
>OLHW01000007.1_pt1 | contig 19186 bp, 3 predicted proteins | sample 1609531 | NCBI WGS metagenome assembly OLHW01 (sample SAMN05416868, study PRJEB24817) | seawater metagenome | isolation source: Sea water | place: Canada:Atlantic | collected 2013-11
TCTACACTATCCTCTTCGTCGGCAGCGTCAGATGTGTATAAGAGACAGATACAATGCAAGTCCAGTAGTACCTGTTGCTCATGACACTGCATGGCCAGATACTATAGCACCATTTTATAGTCATACTAAACTTACTATTTTTGAATATGCATCATTGCATGATCTGCATGTATTCTATAGAAAAGTGGCAGATTCTGTCCTAACAGTTCTTCCTGATAAGATTGAACCTAAGATTCAAGAAAACAGAATTGTTGGTCCTCTTGCTGATCAAGTTAAAGTAACTAAGGTTCAAAGAAATGCAACTACAGTTACTGTAACGCTTGCAGAAGAATTGAATTTAACTGCTGGTAATTTTGTCTCAATTAAAGGTGAGGGTAATTTTATTACTGGATCTGCTAATACCAATGGATTTTACTCTGGTGAAAAGAGAGTTTCTTCTGTTATTAGTAGAAGTCAATTTACTTACGTATTATCTTCCACAGAAGTACAAGGACTGGATGTATATGAAACAGCAGATGAAGATTTAGTTCTTGGTGGAACTCAAATTACTTATCAGGCATCAATTGGTTCTAGTGCAGTAGTAGAAATTGAAATTGATACTGTTGAATCTGCATCTCCATATATCTTTAATATTTCTTTGAGATCTACTCAGGGAACCTGTGGAATGCACGCTGATGGATCCAGGGCGACCGGATTTAAGTCAATGGTCGTAGCTCAATATACTGGAATTTCTCTTCAAAAAAATGATGAGGCATTTGTTAAGTATGATGGTGGTACATATGTTGCTGCTGGATCTGGTGGACATACAGATATTAATGCAATTTATAAACCAGCAGCAAGAAGTTATCATGTTAAAGCATCTAATCGTGCAGTAATCCAGGCAGTTTCTGTTTTCGCTGTTGGTTATGCTGACCACTTCATTGCTGAAGATGGTGGAGATATGAGTATTACGAACTCTAACTCCAATTTTGGATCAAATGCAATGAGATCTATTGGATTTAGTGATACTGCATTTGGTAAAGATTCTCTTGGTGAAATCACTCATATTATTCCTCCAAGAAATATTGAATCTGCACCAACTAATGTTTATTGGGAATCTATTGATACTGTACTTACTCAATCGGTAGCAAATAATACTAGATTGTATCTTGAAGAAAGAACTGAGGAACTTTCAATCTCTGCACCTGGATCAGGATTTACTGGAGGAGATTATGAAGCATTCCAAGATGGGTTTCCCACTGGAAAAAATCTTACTATTACTGAAACTAATGGTCAAGTTGTAACTGCAACCTTTGTTAGTGGTGATTATGGTAATTTACAACCTGGAGATAAAGTAATTATCAATTCAGCTACAACTGGTGGACTTCCTGCTGAAATTACTGTTGGTGGTAGTTTAACATCATTTGCTGCAGAATTCAGGATTGGATACAAAACTCTTGATCAAAATGGTGCTGCTCAATCTGAACTTCTATATGTTCCTCTATTTGCAACTGGTCCAGCATTAGAGCAAACAACTCAAACATCAAGAATTAATAAAGATCAAACTACTGGAAAAGTATTTGAGTATGATTATACTAACAACAATTGGTATATTAGAGTAAGTAGTTCCTTCAATAATATCTACAATGTTATAGTCACCAATACTACAAAGTATGGTGCAGGAAAGATTGAATCAACTCCAACATCATACATTACAAGAATTGTAGATGAAAGAATTGATGATGATAAAATCTTTAGATTGCGTTATGTAACTCGTCGTGGTCCAACTGGTACTATTCCATCATTCCCACAGGCAGGTTATGTTATTCAACCTAAGAAAGGAACTACAAGGGGTATTGGTGATAGATTTACTGATGCTTCAAACCTTTTGCTACTTAACAAAGAAGTTATGGCAGAAGATCTTGTAAGTAGATACAAGACATATATTGGAACTGGTTCTACCCCACCATTGCAAAATGCTGCGGGTACGACTAGTTGTGAAGAAGATATCATTAGAATTATTGAAACTGTTGCCTATGATTTAAGGTATGGTGGCAACGCTAGAACTTATGATGGTGCTAATCTCTACACATCAGGAACAGGTGCCACTGGAATTACTGGTGAAAGAAGTGAGACCGTACAAATGATTAATTCGATATCAGCATTAAATGGTGGTACAGATCTATTTGATGGTTTGAAAATGATGTTTAACAATGTCATTAATAATGGTGTTGTTGGAACAGATGCAAATGGTGGTCCATCAGGAACAGAAAATGGTGTTGCTGTTGGAGCAAAAGTATGGGGCAACTCACCAACAAACTTAACTCCTGAATATATTATTGGGGAAGAGCAGTTAATTAATGTAGTTGGTGGATGTACTAATGTACTTAGTGCTGCTGACACATTATTAAATGTGTATACGACTGCTTTAGGTAGCGATGCTTCTCCAGGAAATCTTAGTGGTGTAACTAGAGTTACATATGATTCTACTAGATTGTCAGAAGCAGAAGGTGCATCATTCTTTAACATCTATAGTAAGATTAGTGGTCATGAGTATAATGATGTCTACTACATTTATGAAGTAGAAGAGGAACAAGCCTTTAATTATAATGAAGCAAGTGATGTAGAAACACCAGGAATTTATTATCTAACTGTTCTTAAGGGATCTGTTTATATTAATGGTAGTCAAAGTGCGAGTGATAGTGCTCTTGCTGGCAATACATTTAAATTTAGTCAAGAAGTTGCTGATCTATATCCACAAATTGATATTGATAATATTGTAAGTGATCCTAAAATTGCAAAAAGTATTGCAGATGCAGTAGTTCTTGGTCGTGTTAATACACAAGATGGTACAAATACAAATGTTTCAATAGAAGTCAATAAAGAGTTCAGTATTACTAAAGAATCAATTGCATATTTCTTAGATGAATATTTAAATAATGAAGTAGAATGGGATTGGGATGGAGTAGGTGATAATACTGTAGTCCATACAAGAGTTCCTAATTTAAATTCTGGATCCAATGGAAGCATTGTAGTTGGAATGGCATCTAAAAGTGGTGATAATGAAGTAAGGAAGATTGATATTAATCCTCGTGAAGCTGGTTGGAGTATTGAAGTAGAACTTCGTAGACCGTCTACGATTAGATCTGGTAACCATACATTTGAGTATGTTGGTTTTGGACCTGGTAACTATTCAACTGCATTCCCAATTAGACAGACCAAAGTTCTTAGTCCTGAGGAGCAAAAGTATTCTCAATCTCTTAAAGAAGCGGGTGGTATTGCATTCTATTCAGGTCTTAATTCTAACGGTGATTTGTATATTGGTAACACAGTTATTAATGCTGTTTCTGGTAAAACTACTAGTAACGAAATCAGTGAACTTACCACGTTAACAATTAAGAATAATCTTAATGTACTTGGAGGAACTGGAAATAGCATTGCATCAAACTTCCAGGGACCAACTAATTTCATTGGTAGTATCAATGCTGATGGTGGTAAATATGTATTCTCCAACCTTCAGTTAAGAAATACTGCTGGATTTGTTACTAAAGTAACGAATGGAACTTTGTCGGCACTCCCAGCAACTGCTACTAAGAGTGACATTCAATTAAATCTAGATCCAAATGATGGTGGATATGTTGGTCATGTTTATACTGAACAACTAGAATGGAGAAAGTTTGGTTTAGTTGGAACCGAAGATATTCATTCTTATAAGCACCCTGCAGTCAATGGACAGAGTGAGCATACTTTCCAGGTTGGTAGTGCTTATGATGCTGCTGCATATAATACTCAAACATCATATAATTATCGTTACAATGTTGATGTAACTGAAAGTGCTAGGATCGGCAATAGATTAAGCATCGGAACTACCACTGGATATAATGGAGCATTTGAACTTTCTTCCAGTCCAACAACGGGTAGAAAAACTAATTTGCACATCTCCAGTGATTGGACTGCAGAATCTAATCATCCATTGAAGACAGGTATTCTGTTATCATTGACTAATGCAGGTTCTGGTAAATACATCGATTGTTTAAATAGTAGCAATGGAAGTGTATTTAATGTTGATGAGGTAGGTAATGTTTCGATTCCAGTAAATGCTAGTTATGGACTTTCTGCTAAAGCATGGTCTATAACATTGACTGTAGTTTCTCCAGGAACTGCGGCAACCGGTGCTAATATTAGTTTTTCTACAATTGCTGGAAATTACTTTGGTTTAAATGGTGTTGATGTTGATCAATATCAAGGCGCTTCTTTGAGTGGCACATTTGTTCCTGGTAGTTCTGGTCAATCTGGAACTGCATTTGTATGGCAATCAACTACTACACTTGATTCAAAAACATTCTATGATGCTCCAGGGCAACTTTCACAATATAAAGGAAAGTCAAATTCGGTCATGATCTTTATTAATGGTGTCATGCAAGATCCATATCTTGATTCTCATTTTGCATCAGATGGTAAATTGTATTTCACTGGACAACCGCAAGTTGGCGATATAATCACAATTCGTGGTTTCGCAACCTAATAAATAAAATATAGGGAAAAACCAAAAGTAAATGGCGTTAACCAGAATTACATCAAATGTTATCAAGGATAACACGATTGAAGAGGGTAAGTTTAATAAACCTTATCTAGATTCTTCTAATGCAGATACGGCACAACAGGCAATTACATTCCAATCGAATGTAGATATTCAATCTGGTGCTGGTCCAGTTTATTTTTCTGCTTCTAATAATTTAGTATCTCTTACTGGAAGTAATGTAAACGCTGCAGTTTTAAGTGTTGTAGCGGGTGGAATTACTTTAACTAATGGCGACATTACATTAGTAGAACCAGGTCGTAAAATTACGACACCAATTTTAGATGTTGGTAGTGGAACTGTAACTAATCCTGGTCTTTATTTTAGTGGAGTAAGTGGAACCGGATTTTATAGAACTGCTAATCCAACAGAATCTGTTAGTATTACTATTGCTGGTACTGAGGTTTTTACAGTAGAACCAGCAGAGTTTAAATTTGGTACTAATAATCTTAAAATTCTCACAACAGGTACTACTTACACTGAATTTGCTGGATTTGATAGTGCGACATCTTCCCTTACATATGGTTCTAGTAATGCAAAATTAGAATTTAAGGTAAGTAATTCACCAGTTGTTTATGTAAGATCTGAAGATACTAATGGTGATCCTTATGCTGCTAATGAAAAAAGGGTAGGAATTAACACTGACACTCCAGCAGCAACTCTGGATGTTAATGGAACAATTAGAGCAACTAATTTTTCAGGACCTTCTGGGGCAATTCCTTCAGGTGACTTACCTATTATCCCAATTGCAAAAGGTGGTCTTAATATTAGTGCTATTGGATCTCCAGGTCAATTGCTTCGTGTTAATGAGGCTGCTTCTGCGTATGAATTTTTTGATCAATCAAGTGGAGATCCTAACAATTTAAAATCTTTTGGTGTTGCTGGTGATGGTACTTTATATGCTGTAACAAATAGAGATATTGGTACTGCTAGTAAAGTACGTTTAAAAATTTCTAATGCTTTAACATTTGCAGTAAATCAACAAGTTAAAATTTTTGGATTAAACACAACAAATTATACAAGTTATGATATTGATGGTCCTGCCGGGTCTACTTTTGATGGTTGGGCATCACTTATTGATTCTGAGCAATTAAATTTAATTAGTTCTCAAGGTCCTGCTGGAGGAACTGTACAATATACATATTATGCATCTTTGATGAATACAAAAACTGGAGTAATCTCTAGTCCTAAAAAGTTAAAGCATAGTGGACCCCAGACGAATGAATATATTATAAATTATCCTTTAGGTAATTTCAATGATACAATTTATAATACAGTTCCCTTAAGAAGACCAACTATTGGTGATCCTCATGCAATTCTTCTTTATAGAAGAGTTAATTATGGTGTAACAGATATTCCAGTATATGATAGAAATGAGGCACTAGTTGTTGATCATAATGATAAAGTTAATTTAATTGCAATTCTTGGCAATAGAGACATTGGTGCTAGTACAACTGATAGTTTCACTTATAATGATTATGGTCCGTTTAATAGGACAAGTTGGGGTGATTTTAACACCGATGGTACGTATAACCAACAGTTCCAAGAAATAGGCAATGTTCCATGTTCGCTATTACTAAGTAATATTACTAAGAGAAAAGCACGTCCAGGTTGGTCTTATAGAACAGTAGATGAAGTAAATTATACTAGTAATAAGATTACAATTTCAGATGCATCTGAATCTACGGATTCAACAGACACTGCAATTTTAACTACTCTAGATTTGAATGGATTTGATGCCAATAATAAAGGATTCTTTAATTCAGTACAGGTAGTTCATGATGATACAGTTCCTTTACAAACTGCTATTGATGAGCAAGTAGAAAAAGGATTAAATTCTCTATATGTTATTGGTGGAACTTATCTTGTAAAACGGTTAGTTATTCCATCTTCTTTCTCATTTGTTGGTTCTGGTAAGGCAACAAAAATTAAGAAGCAATATTTTGATACAGAATACCAAAAGACAACTGGATCTTTGGAATATAGTAGATTCTATGCAGCATTGTGGTTAAGAAAGAGTTTAACTGATAGTACATCTGAATCCGTCAAAGATATTACCATGAGAGACATGGTTATTGATGGTAATTATAATTCTCAAACAAGATTGGGATTATCTACTACACCTCAGGCGAATGCATTAATTTATTGTGAAGATATCGAAAATGCAAATTTCTCAAGTTTAGACATTAAAAACTCTATTGGTGATGGAATTTATGCCGAAACTGCAAATAGATTATCAATTCAAAACTGTAGTGTTTTTGATAATTCTATTACATATGCAACATTTGATAGTCCACTTAATGCAACTAATTCTACAGTATTAAAAGTTTCTGACTCTGCATTCCTTGCATCTCCTGGACCAGTTGATATTACAACATCAGAAGTTGTGGCATTTAATTCATGTATTATTAGAAATTGTGGAACTGGTATTAGAATTTATGGTGCCAAGAGTGCAAACACTGAAAATAATTTAGTTCTTGGTCCAGATGATGAATGGATTCCAACTGAGGACATCTACGATAGTGATTATAACTCTGTAAATATTATATGTTATAAAACAGTTGGTACTGGAACTAATGGTTCAATTAAATTTACCTTTGTTGAAGACAACCTTGCTAAAGATTTAACAAATACCACTGTTTCTGCATCTGTATATAAAATTCTGGTTGATAACTTGGGAAATGAAACAATTGCTGGTACTCTAACATATAGGCAGGATGGAAATCCAGCAAATCCAGAAATATCTGTTCTTGCTGCAAGTGTTTATGATGGTGATAATGGAGGAGTTCAAGTTCAAATTGTATCAGCAATTGATGCTAATGGAAACTATGAAATCTTCCCAGCAACAAATACACAAGCAGTTCATTCGATTCCATATAGAACTACATTAAGTGGTGGTAATATTACTAGCAATTATAATTATCTTGCATATAGTGTTATTGGTCAAGAATCATTAGCAATTGGAGCTGCCAATGAATATATTATTGATGGTGTAGTTGATTATGATTCAACCAATGAAAGATATCAAATTAAAATTGATACAGCTACTACATCTGATTTTGAAACAGGAGATTTAGTTACCCTTAAAGAACATGCTACAGCATATGGATTGCCGGAAAATATGACCGTTGTTGGTTTTGGATTCGCAGAACAGTCCTTTACATTAATTTTATCTTATGTTGGAGGATTTAATACATATCATGACCAAAACAATACTGGTAATGGTTGGAATTCTGCAACTAACGTCTTGACAATTGATGCAGGCGCTAGAGGATATATAGAAAAGAAAAGATCATTTACAATCGCAAAAGGTATCATCGGAGTCGAGTAAACTATGCCATCCAATACTAACGTAAACAATAACTCTGCTGTTGTTGTTGTCGGCAGGACAGCTCCAGTACCTACTGGTCAGCAATCTGCAGCAAAATCCATTCCCGTTGTTATTGCTTCTGACCAGGAAGCAATTCCTGTTGAAGAACAGAATAAACAACAATCTGAAGTTGCCCTATCTCTGCTAGGTATTCCTAGATCTGAAGTTGCTCTAGGTATCTTTGCTGATGTTAACACATATGATGTTAACCCATCCGAATGGTCTGCAGAACCAATTCAATTAAAAACTGTATTAAGTAATGAAAGATCAGATTTTCTTGGATATCTTGGACAACAGGACTGGGGGTTAAGTCATGTTCCTGCAGAAGCTGGGGCATTAATTGAGGCACCTGCTACTGAATATTCTGTTTTAACTTCAAAGAGATTCTTTAGATATCAACCAGGTCGTGTTTCTGCTGGTACGTTTGGTGTTAAGTTTGGACGTGCCCCTAATACTACATTAACTACTTCTGGTGCATATCCTTCAGGAACTAATACTGAAGATTTTATGCTTGCTGAGCAAAATAAGCAAGTAAGACATCCATCAATTAAGAAGTATGGTGTATTTGACAATTTTGATGGATATTACTATGAGAGTATTAATGAAAGTCGTGGTGATAATTTTTGTTGTGTAAGAAGAACCCAATCATTGATTACCCAGAAGTCAAAATTCTTCTTCTTTGATCCAAATAATGCGAATAATCCCAAGCAATATGGATCTGCTCAATATGAGGATTATGGCAATTTTGAACTCCCTGGAATTTATTACAAATATCATGGAGACGCAGTTGTTCTTCGTGATGGATTAGTTAATATTCATGCAGGTCTTTTTGATCCATCTTTGTTGAAAGAAAAGAGAAATATTGGTATTTCTCAAATTAATGGAAACACTAGTGGTGGAGAAATTATTCTTGACACTATTGAGCGTGAAATCTCTAATTTTGAGTATAACAATGTAACTGGTAGGGCAACTGTTACTACTATTGGCGATCATGGATTTAAAGATGGCGATAGTATTACCTTAAAAGATATTCTCCTTTCCTGTAATACAGGACAGAAACTTTATCCTAATAAGTATTCCAGAAAGTTTTTTACTGTTGAGGCAGTTGCTGGTAATACAATTACAGTTCATGTGGGTATCTCCAATTATGATGGTGTAGGAGCAACACCTGCATTTACTTCTGACGCATTCACTGGTGGTAATGTAACTCAAGTTGGATATACTTTTGCTACTGCTGATCAAAGTATTACTAAGATTGAACGTGTTGCTGGTGGGCAGTTAGAAATTACTACATCTGCAAATCATAATATGATTGAAGGTGATATTGTACAATTTAAAAATGCTGTCTGGAGTACTGGAACTTGGCCAGATTCTACTGATACCGATCATCAAAAGATGTATCAGGTTAGAAGAGCAAAGAATAGTAAAATCTTTGTTATTGCAATTGGTGATCAAGAATTTGCTGGATTAACTGATGCAGCAACATATACTAGTGGCGGAACTTATAGAAAAGTTACTGTAGTAACTAATGATAGTGCTGCTAATAGTATCACTACTGTAGGTTATGTACCTGCTACAGGTAAAATGACCATTAACTTTGGTCAAAGTGCATCTGGTCTTGGATATATTGTTGGAGAAGAGATTCAAATCTCAAGTATTGATACTTCCTGTAGTTATAATGAATCTACTGGCGAAGGATCTCATAATACTGCAAATCCATCTAAAACCTATCCGGCAAAGGATGATGAGGACACATTCCCAATTAGTAATGTAACTAGTAATACCTTTACTTTTGAACTGTTTCAGTCAACTATTGTACATAATTATGTTGCTGGTGGTAGAGCAACAAATCTTGGACTTAGGAAAGGTTCCTCGGTTTATTACTATAAGAATGGTCAAACTACTAATGGTGTAGATGGTGGCATTTACTATATTGATGAAATTGTAGGACCAAAAGTCAAGATGACTAAGGTTCCATCAAATGGTGCTGTTACTAGTGTATTTTCTGCTGCTAAACTAACTCCAGTTGAGTTTAATACTGGTACTAATGCTGATAATTATAAGTTAACTCCTACTAATGCTGTTTATCTTCCATCTACTGGAATTATGACAGTCACTACGAGTGCTCCTCATGGATTATCTAGTGGTGATAAAGTTAGAATTGGTGATTATTCATTAGGATTTACATGTGATCTTGATGGTAATACTGCAACTAAGTATTATCCAAGACCAATTAATCCTACTCCAGCAGCAGGACTTAGTGCGTTTGACCCTATTCAAGGTAAGTTTGTAACTGTAACAGTTACAAGTACGACAGCATTTGAGGTACAGGTTCTTGCAACAGTACCATCATCAAATACAGATGCACATACTTTCGTATATGGTTCTCCAAATAGCATTACGGTAGAGAAAGTAAGACCATATTTGGTAACTCCTGCTCCATTTATTCTTCCTGATACTGTAGAGGGTCAGTATAACGGAACATTTAATGCTCTTGAACCAGATAAAGTTGAGGATTGGACTAATAATGCTTTTGGTGCATTCCCATATAAGTATACTTTTGGTGATACTTCCTATGGTTATGTTGGAACTGATGTTGCAGCAACAACCGCTGCTGGTGCCGCTTCAATTAAAACTGATATTGATTATGTTAATAATAATTTATTGAAAGATTGGATTTATAATCATGTCAAACCTCAATATTGGCCAGTATATGAGTATAGAGTTCCAAGATCTAGATTCTCAGGAGAGAAAATTGACGGTCAACTCGATCAAAGTGTTCAATATTCTGATGTAGTTTACTCACAAGGATCTCAGAAGTTCCCTGGAGAGGGTGTTGTAGATGCTGCAACTGGTAGTGGATTAACAAGGTCATCAAATTGGAACCTTAATCCTGAGAACGTTACCATGTATAAGATTGAATTCTCATGGTATGGTGCTGTTGGTGCTCTGTTCCTTGCATACGTCCCTCTGGACTCTGGAGAGGCACGTTGGGTGCGTGTACACCATCTGAGGGCATCGAACCAGTTGAAGGTGTCTTCCTTGGGCAATCCGACGCTTCCTATCACTTATATGGTTTATGGTGGTGGTACTGAATACTCTTATGGATATAAGAATGCTTTAAGACAACAAAATTATATTAGTGACTCTTCTTCACGTTCAGAATATCTTGTTAAGTATGGTGCTTCATACTATATTGATGGTGGTGACCGAGGTACGGTTAGATTGTTTAACTATGCGACACCAACAACTGATGAAGTATATGGTTCTAAATTAACATTTGATATTATTTCAGGTAATGATTATAGTGATGGTAGTGATAGCGGTGGTGGTGACTTTGCAAATGTTCCTTACATTGATATTACAGGAGCAACAGTTGCCGGAACTAATACCTTATCAGTGAATGATTATACATTCTATATGGGAGCAACTGTAATTACTCCTGGCAGAGATCCTGGTGTGAAAGTTGTTTGGGTAGATACTGCTCAGCAAAAACTTTATATTAATAGGAAATTGCCAAATGCCGGTGGTGGTGATTATCATCTTATTCTAGATAGACCAAAAATTCTTATCGGTTTGAAGTGTAGAGAAGAAGTCAATAGTGTAAGAAATCGTATTCAGGTTTATCCCACTAGATTATCGATTGGTAACTCTGGAAACTTTGCAACAATTAAACTTGTCAAGAGTCCTGTATTCCAAACTGAAGATGTTGTTAATGGTACTTTTACTTCTAGTTACAACAAAGGTAATGCATTAAATATTGGTTCTATTGGTAAACCTGTAGCACTTGATAGTACATTAGTTGGTAATCTTCCTTATCTAAATGAACTTGGAAGTACATTTGGATACTTTAGAGGATTCTTTGATGGTGATAGTAGTAATATTATCACGATCTTTGGAAAACTTCAAAAAGATGCTAGTGGAGTGTATCTCTTTAATTCAAATGAAAAAACCAATGTTAATCTTCAGATCTTTGGTGACTTCTTAAGAGCAGGTGAATTCTACGAACCAAATCCAACATCTATTAATATTCCAAACACGTATGCACCAAGTGATACTCCACTTGCTGCACTCTCTGCAATTTCTATTAGTACTGAACAGAGAACGCCAATTCCTGGAACTGGTCAACAAATTACAACATTGTATACTCCTTCTAATAGTGGGGAACAGTTTGAATTGCAGCAATTCTTTGACTATAATAAGGATTACCTATCCTTCCCATTGACTAACGAAATTGAGACCTTATTTGTCCTTGGTAGCGAAACTAATACATATAATAACACTAGTGCTGCAACTACAATCACTGCAGCAATTACTTGGGAGGAGCAATAGTCAATGGCTGGAGGAAATGACTTCGATGTCAAAATTGGATACAATAAAAGAGCTGCTGCTACCAGAGATCTAACAACTATTCTTCAAGACATTGAAGGCGTTCCTCTAACAGATGAGACAGGTGCTTCATTAATTACTGAAATTGAAGGATTTGTTACTTCTGAATTAACTTCAGATAAAGCATTATCTGTTGGACTGCCAATTGAGATAAGAGATGTTAATACATTCTTCTCTTTCTTATTTGGTGGGTCATTTGAAACGAAAAAAAGAGTACTTGATGCTAATAATAACATTGTTGTTGAATCTTTTATAAAAATTGTTGATCCAAATCCAACTTGGAAATATATTCAACGAGGATTTCAAATTGATGCCGCAACTGGAGATCCTCTCTTCGATGCAGATGGTACTACTGTCAAAGGCAATTCTTTTGAGACATTTTTTGTTAAAAATGTAGTTGAAGAAGGAAATGTTGGACCAAATGGAGAATTTGTAGTTAGGTTTGAACTTGAGAGTGATCCTTTAAATGATGATGACACACCTAATAGACAACCAATCTCATATATTAGAAGAAAGATTGTTAAAGAAAGAACTGGTGTTCTTCCAGTTGCAGAAAGATTTGCTGCTACATCTGAAGTAAGTTCTAGTTTACTTGGCATTGATCGTGCTGAGACACAACTAGGACTATTTTCTAATGTATCAACATATGGATTTAATACTGATGATTTTGTATTCTATACTGATAATCCTAGAAACGGTCCTAATGTATGGGTTTATAGAGAAAGTGCTTCTGGAGAGAGTCATTATCCAGCAAGAATTGAAGAAGTCCAGAATGAAGGTGCATTAAGAATTGCATCTTTCCCCGTACCATATAACTTCCCATATCCTCCACTTTCTCAAAACATAGTTAATGATGTAGATATTGCTGGACTTTTTAATGAAACTAGTTGGGGTAAGTGGCAAAATTTCCTTAGAATAGGTAAGGCATTATATGAGTATTATCTTGCTAGGAGAGATCAGAATACACCATCATCTGATCCAAATTCAAACTATGTAAAATATAATATTCTATTAGGTAGATTCTTACCAGCTATTAATATTTGGGATGATACAACTTACTATAATAGTAGATTTTATGGTGGTAGATCTGATAGGTATTATAGAATAATTTCTATTTGGACTGATACTTGGCATTTAATTGAAAATGCAGAGTTGCAAGATCCTGTATCTGGGGAACCAATTAGTTTTAGTTTTTTATCTCTTCAAGAAATACCTTTAAGGGGAACTGGATTAAACACGGCATTAGGCGCTGGAAGTGTTGATAATGCGGGTGCTGTAGATATTCCTAATGGAAAAATATTAAATCCTTTTGAGGAGAATTGGCTTAATGCTCCATGGACAGATGCATCATCTTCTGGTGCAGTGCCTGATTTAGTTGATTTCCAACCAGGTTATGGTCCAACAGGTGGACACTTTGCCCTCTTACAATCTAGACAATCATTTAGATATCAACCTGGTCGTATTAGTGGATATACTTTTGGTACTAGAGCAACCTTAGAAAAGAATCAAGGAGACAATTATGCAGAATGGGGTATCTTTAATGATTTCGATGAATATATTTTTAGAAGAGAAGGTGCAAACTTCTATATTGTAAGAAGATCTAATATCCCATATCCATCATCATTCCTAAGAGAATTAGGTGCTGTAGATGAATTTGGCAATGAAGATCCAGAAATTGTTACAAATTATACTAAGGTAATTAGTAATGTAACATATAATATGCAGGAAGTTAAACTTAGTAAAGAAAAGTTTAATGGTGATAGTTTGAATGGTAATGGTCCTAGTGAATATCTGTTGACCACAGATGAAATTACCATGTATAAAATTGAGTTTGGATGGTATGGTGCTATTGGTCTTAGATTGTATGCATATATTCCTATTGATAATGGGCAGGCACGTTGGGTAGTTATTCATACGTTTGTTATTGAAAATAAATTAAATCTTCCTTCAATGGGAGATCCATTCTTTAAATTTAAATATGAAATTAGAATTGGTTCTGGGCAGGGACCAGACATTTCAACACCTCAAGTACTTTACAAGTATGGTACATCAATGTATATTGATGGTGGTGATGAAGGAACTGTAAGTGTTTTTACTGAAACTTCTGATCTTAAATTGCTCCCTTCTGATGGTAATTATGTATCATTGTTTGGGGTTTATCCAAAGAAAAACATTGTTAGTGGTGGTGGAGATCTTGTTCCAAACAAAAAGATTATTATCCCTAAGCAGATGTCAATTACTGCTAATGGATTTGCTGAGATTAATGTATTTAAGTGTCGTGCATGTGTTGGTAGTCAATTCCTATATTTGCCCAATGCTCAGGCATTGACATTTGGAGACACCCGTAAACTTCAAAAGTTAGATATTAATGGTGGAGCATTAAATTCTCAAATTACCCTTGCTCCCATTACAATTACTACATCTGCAGTAGGTGGTGGATTGACAACTGTTACAACAACAGATAGCAATATACAATATTTACGTAAAGGTGACTATATGTTAGACACCGATATTAGTGGGAGTTTAATTACTGGTGTTGATAGTGGTAGAATAACAGATATTGTTGAATCTACTGGAACTTATACAATTACTGTTAAAAATCTAGACAGTGTTCCAGAAGATACCACTCAAAACTTTACAAATGCTGCTACTGAATTAGTATTTCAACCAACCTTTATTACTACGGATGAGGAAAGAAAACTCTATAACTTAGAATATAATGATTTCAATGCAAAAATAATTTATCCAAATCTCTATAATTCTTATATTGGTAATGTTAGGAGTGGAACTGAATTAAATACTGTTAACTTACTTCAATATATTAATGGTAATAGACATGAACTTCTCACTGAAAGAATATTAGATCCTACTAAAATTATTGTTAATACTGTCGATTTTACACCACGTGATTTCTTTGGTGATCCTGCCACAGATACTTTTGATGTAAGATTGTCTCAACGTAAATCTATAATTGCGTCTTCTAATCCTGTATCGGGACCGGATGCTGCTCTTAAATGGTTGAATAATGATAGAAGAGATGGAAGTCATGTAGCAGATTGGAGGATGGGATTTACACCTAATAGACCTGAATTTGATGTAGCTACTGGTGAAATTACAGGATGGAGAAAACCAGATGGGAATCTTTTAACTGAAAGTAGAGGTCCAGCATCTAGTCCAACCATTACTAATGTAACTAATCTTCCTGAATCTGAATATGTATCATTAGATTATCATGCATATCAAACTTCATTAACTCTTCAAGGATTTGAAGTTGGTGAAGATTGGGCAACAAGAATTCGTCCATTTACATTAGATTTTAGAATACCATCTCCTCCAGGATCAAATTCTGGAAGATGTAGTGAGATGGTGTTAACCAAACAGGATCCTATCTCAGTATCAGTTACTGAAGTTGATGGTGCAACAATGCAAGCATTATCTCCAGTGAGTGGTTCTATTCCATTTCAAAATTGGAGTGGATTTGCTACTGCTGCTGAAGTTGATACATATCTATCATCATATTCATACTTTCTTACTTCAAATTCACCAATTATTGGTGGATCACGTAATCCTAAAGGTGGTCAATTTGCAATTAATAAGGATAATGTATTTGATATTAATTTTTATGATTCGACACCAACTGCTCAAAGTGGTAGATTTGAAGATGTTCAAATTTCATATTCTATCACTAATAATGCTGGAGACACACAAGTATTTTACATTGTTCCAATCAACATTAGTGTATATGGATCATTCACTTCAGATGGAGTAACACCAATTGTTACAAATGGTGCTGAATTTTTGATTGCTTATAATAAAGTTACATTAAAAGCATGGTTTAGTCAAGGTGATAAGTATGATACTCCTAATGGTTATAGTACTGGTCCAAATAGTGATGGTATTTTTGAATTTAATGCGTTCCCATTATATGCATTCGCACTTATGAGAGATACTGCTGAGATTAGATCACTTGAGATTCATAACACTGACTTATTAGGAAATAGAAATACTTATAATCCAGAGTGGAAATATTCATATTTAGATGGAAATCCTATGATTGATTATGGTGTTGGGACCAACCTTAGGACTGGTCAACTTAATGTTGATGGGATTGGATCTAATCAACAAACACCTAGTGGTAATGATAACTTAGTGCCGTCTTCATTCACTCAAGTAAGTAGATTGTCATCTTCTCAGGTGGATAAGCAAGGTGAATCATTATTAAGACCGGGGGATAATTTAACGACCCTATATATTAATGATGAAACTAAAACCTTTGATCTGACTGATGTTTTTGGATTTGATAGAAAAGTCATTACTCCAGATATTGTGAACACTGAAGCAGTTTATTTCATAGGAAGATCTCTTGATGGTTCTCCTGTTGATATTCAGATCAACCTAACTTACGTAGAGCAATTATAAGATATGTCGATTAGAAATCCAGTCCTTTTTGGATTAAAGGTTGCATTTAACTTTTCTGATGCAGAATCTAAAATTGAATGTCTAGACAATTTAGGATTAGATATCAGAGATTTAGATGTAATTCGTGGTATCAACACTAGTGTTGTGAAACTTGATTTGCAAAATGTTTCTGGATTGGATGTCAACCTAACTAGATATCTAGATCGATTAAAAAGTGACACCTCACTATACTCTGGTATTATTAATAACCTTGGGGGGTATCAGTATACCCTACAAGGTAATTTAGAGGCGTTTGGACCCCTCTCAGGGGGTGCTGTGAGGTATCAATACATACCATCGGATAAAGGTAGTGGACTAACTAGATCTGATTTAAAATATGGTGATATTTCTACCTCTAGAGTAAGTTCATGGAGTGGATCTTCTGCTGATGAAACTGATACTGATCAAGCAATTTCCTATGGTGCATCTGTTCAAGTAAAAGGTATAGTTAAGGTTGGACAACGAGCTGGTTGGAGTGGTCCTGGAACTACAGAAGCAATTATTAACGTATTAGATACTCCAGAACCAATCAGATTTCCAACTGAAGTTGCTACAGATGTCTTAGAAGTAGATTTTAATGGTAGTACAAGGTATATGTACGCAATGCGTGGAATACCTATTATCTTCACCACAGCATTTAAAAATATTGCTATGGATTTTGAATTTATTACAATTTCTAGTGGAAATCCAATATTTACTCTTCAAGCAACAGATAAATCTGAATCTGAGATTCAATCAACTCCACCGACTTCGGGAAATGTATCAAGATTGAGATATAATGGTCCATCATATAAAGAAAGATTTGTAAAACTATACTATCCACCTAATAATATTACAGGAATTACTGCTAATTCTTTAAATATTCGTTATTTGCCTAGAGTAAAGTTCTTCAACTTAACAAAAATCACAATCAGTAATAATTTACTTGGTGAAATGCCAGATTGGAGAAATATTACTTATGATTATGATAGAGATACTCCAACAAATTCCCCAGAAACAAACTTAACATCAGTTATTATTAATACTAATCCACTTTCTCAAACTGACGATGAGGGATTACAAAACTTTGGAACTAATGTTATAGAAAGATTGCCTAAGAAATTGATTACTTTCTCTGCTACAGGAACATATAATGCACATACTACGTTTAAACTAATCCATGAGTCATGTGTACTTGTATGCAGTCAATCGGAATATTCATCTATTATAGTTGATCCAACAGTTACGCAAACTTTTAATTTTGCTCAGACCTTAAGCACGGGATCTGGTGCATCTGCAGAGACAACGTATATTGAAGGATATTATTGGGACAAGCAAGTTCATCCTATTACAGGAGAATATTATGTTTATATTAAAGAACCTGTAATAACTAAAGATTCTTCATGGACTTCTTCTAATCTTAAAACTGAAACTGAATGGCGTAATACAATTTTAAATTCAAATCTTGATAACTACGGTGCATATTTTAAACCATTGAATTTGGCAACTAGATGTCCGGGTCTTCAATCGTTTACAATGAGAAATGGTTCTGGTAGAAGAATTTACAAAAATACCAATACAAAAGGACCTATTCCATCAGGTAATGAGGCAAATATTAGTTATCAAACTTCAAATGAATTTACTCCAACAGTTGATTTGGAAACTATAAGAACTTATGATGTATATGATAATTCGTATACTAAACTTGCTGATATCTTCAAAAGTCCTGGAACATATATTTCTGGATCTAGTACGCTGAGAACTTTTAATGTTGGTGAAAATGAAGGATTATCTGAACCTGCAGATAGTATTGATTTTGCCAAGATGACTAATGTCAGTGCAATTCAAATTAATGATACTGGACTTCCGATTCCATCTTCACTTGCAGGTAATACTTCATTATCTTCTTTAACATGTTCTTATACTAGATTTCCATCTAGATCTAGTAATACGGTCCCAACAGCATATCAAATCTCACATCCAGACGGTGGATATGTAGATGGTGATGGAAATGGCAATCCAAGTAATAGAACAAATCATTTATTTAATAACAAATTTCCAACTCTAGAGAGTGAATATGAATTAAATGGTTGTTCCAATTTATCTTCTTTGAGTTTTTATAATTCTAGATTAGATGGAATGATTCCTAAATTTCTAGGAAATAGTAACTTATCCAGCATTGACTTTAGAAATACTAGTATTGAAGGTGGTAGACCTAAAGATCCTAGTTCATCTCTTTCAGGCAGAAGATATGTCATGTGGGATGATACTTTTGAAGATGCTCAAAATATTAAAAACATTAGAATTAGAAGTGGTTCTTTAGGTAAAAATATTGGAATTTATAATCCTGCAACTCAGGAATATACTGAAGCAGGTTTTGAGGGCTGTCTCTTATACACATCTCCGAGCCCACGAGACCGTACTAGATCTCG
>OLHW01000008.1_pt1 | contig 18301 bp, 18 predicted proteins | sample 1609531 | NCBI WGS metagenome assembly OLHW01 (sample SAMN05416868, study PRJEB24817) | seawater metagenome | isolation source: Sea water | place: Canada:Atlantic | collected 2013-11
ACGAGATCTAGTACGGTCTCGTGGGCTCGGAGATGTGTATAAGAGACAGTCTTAGGTCTTTTAAATTCCACTCTTGCCAATCTTTACCAAATGAATCTTTAAAGTTATCTAACTCTTCTGATACTACTTCAATCTGTTCTGAATTAATATCATTATAGTTTGTAAACTCTTGATACTTTTGAACTTCTCGTGGTTCGTAATTACTTAAATCTATCTTGTAATACATTTTCTATACTTCTGCTCGGTGTCATCTTCTGTAATTATCCACTCTGGTAAATAATAGGTATCGTGTTTCTCGATATAACCATTTTGTTTATCATTTGGAACTTTACCATCTATCTCGTAGAGTTTTATCTTATCTTTATCAAAAAATCTCGGTGTCCAAATAGTCGTTGGTTCCCATAAATGATTAAAGAAAGTAAGTATTGTTCCAACTTTACAATACCTTAGAATATCTATTGGAAATAGAGCCATTAACTTATCTATAACGTGAGCGTCAAAGAATATAGCATCAAACTTTCTATCAAGTTCTACCGATTTCCAATCACCAGAAACTATCTCTGTGTTTGGTTTATCTTTTGCCCACTCAACTGCTTTCTCATATATCTCATCATTCAATTCGATAATTGTATGTGATTTTATATCTTGTTCTTGAATATAATCTGCACTAATACCCATACCGAATCCAACCTCTAAGATATCACCACCATTACGACAAGTTATTTCTGCGTGAGCTTTCATAATTGGGTCTTCCCAATCACCCATTATATAATGTTCATCCTTTTCATCAAACAATATTCTATTGTCATAATGATTGAGTTTCTTTTCTTTCCATTCTTTATCGTGTGGATTCATATGCCCTACTTGTCCCTGTCTTATAAACTTCGAATTTTTCTTTCATTATTTTCTTTAATCTTTCTGCATAATATTTATGTGCCTTTGGACCTGGATGTAAATCATCATCTGTTTTATCTTCAACCTTATCCCAAATGACATCAAACATATCTTGTGGTAAATCTCCATCCCAAGTTCCCCATATAATTTTATCACGACCTACAAAAGTATTTAGTAATTCATAGTTATGTAGAAAATTGAAATAATTATTATACTCATTGATATCGACTTTTTCTTTTACTTGCCAAGGTCTCATAACAACTCCGTCATCATCAAACCAAGTTCTTCTAAAATAATGTGGAACCGTGATGATAAATATTTGTCTTGTTGATTCTGGTATGTAAACTTCTGATAAAGTCTTGACTGCAAAATCTAAACCTGTTCCACCTGCTCCGTAATTATGAACTGCTGTGTTTTCATCTCCGAGTAAATGAGTAAAGGTTTGAGTTTGTGGTATATCCCAACCATAAGTCCAACTACAACCAAAGGTGTAGATTTGATTACTGACATTTTCATCATTGTAGATTGGGTCGTGTTGTCTTCCACCCTCTAATTTACCATTATTATTTTGGTATATATTTAGGGCTTGTGTTTTTCCGTTTGGATACTCACGATAGTTTTCATAATAAAACTTTTCAACTTTTTTGTTCATTATACCAACCACTTTTTCTCATTATATCTTTAATTTTTTCTGCGTATAATTTGTGAGATTCTACTCCTGGGTGTCTTCCTGCCAAGTCGTGTAAATCAAAAAATATATCAATCATATGTTTTGGTATTTCGTCATCCCAAGTTCCCCATATTATTTTTTCTCTACCGATTAAACGATTTAGAATTTCATAATGGTGGTAGAAATATAAGAAGTGATTATATTCGTTTTGTTCTGCGGCAGTTGGTTTGTCCCAACATCTACGAGCTACTCCGTTGTCTTCAATGTACATTCTTCTAAAACTATGTGGAATCGTTATAACATATACGAAGTTCTGATTTTCTTTATGATTAAAATCTCTATAAACTTCTGTTATTTTTTTCACACAATAATCTAAACCTGTTTTTCCTGCTCCGTAATTCCATACTGATGTCTTGTCATCACCCAATAAATGTGGAAATGCCTCTTCTTGTTCAACATCCCACCCGTATGTCCAACTATCTCCGAAACAATGTATTTGTAATGGAGCGTTTTTGTCGTTATACTTTGGGTCCTCAATTCTACTTCCGTCTAAATAGTATGCAGAATCTAAATTAACTTTTGCTGCTATGGTGTTTTTGCCAGGTCGATTGTATCGTAAATCAGTTTCAGGTATTGTTCCGTCTGCGTTGACATTTATAATTCTATCATTATGATTGTAATACATATCAACATAACCAATAGTTTTATCAGAGTATAATGTATCTGCGTCTGTAATTCCACTTTGTTTACTTGAAGGTGGTTTCCATCCCATTACCTTATCAATGATTCCCATAATTATACTCCTGGTTTTGCTAATCCGGCTGATTCTAACATATTTTGTGGAACTTTACCACAACTACCACAAGTAAAAACTTGAATCGGAACGATTGATTCTTTACCCGTTGGTGATACTAATGCGGATAACTTCTTTAAGAAGAAAGCCGGTGTAAATGCTGCGTTTCCACATTCTTCACACATAATTGTATCTGTTTCTGTTAAGTCAATCTGTGGTTGTGCTTTTGGCATTGGTCCATTTGGATTACTCATTTAATACTCCCTATTAATTCAACAAACATAGCCATAATGTTGATTTCTTTATCAACTACTACTGCGTCTGATTGTTGGTATTTACTTAAAATCAATATACACTCAGCGATATGTCCTGCTCCCCAATCATCTACGGTATCAAACATCAATCTGAATAAATCAGAGAAGTCTGTTACTTTTGAATCTGCTAACAATTGTCTAATGTTTTTAAATGAATTCTTCTTATCTTGTGTTTTCAATATATCCATCACTTGATTTTTATAATCATTTTGAACAATAGTATTTTCGTCAATTGTTAATTGAGAGTTTACAACTTGTCTTTGAGCGCCATTGATTACTCTTCTGATATCTGGATAACCACCATTCACTATGGTTGCGATATCTTTAATATCATACTCTACACTTTCATTTGTCAATATATTTGCCAGATGTTGTGCAACTTGCTTTCTATCAGGTGGAACTATTTGGAAAGACTGACAACGACTTTGTATCGGGTCAATTATTCTTTCCACATAATTACAAGTCAATATAAAACGACAATGTTTTGAGAAAGTTTCCATAAGATTACGAAGTGCTGCTTGAGCGTTTGGTGTAATGTAATCACACTCGTCCAAGATTATGACTTTCATATCTTTGAAACCTAATGTTGATGCGAAGTTCTTGACTTTCTCACGAACTACATCCACACTATTCTCGTCTGATGCGTTGATATAAAGGTAATCACACTCAATATTATTAATTAATAGTTTAGCAAGAGTAGTTTTACCTGTTCCTGCTCTACCAAATAATAACAAATGTGGTATATCGCCTGATTCAAGATATACCGACACCTTACTTTTCAAATGGTCATTACCTATGTAATTTTCCAATGATGTCGGTCTATATTTTTCAACCCATAAGCTATGTTTCAAGCTTTCCATTAGTTAACTGCTTGTGTTGATACCAAGAAGTATTCTGAATCGTAATTATCGATTTCAAATTTAATTCTTGATAACCCTTGTGAACTAACTTCCAATGTTGCACTTTCACAATCTTTATTTGCATTTAAGATTGATGCGAACATATTAGCATTAAATGATATTGGTTCCATCATTTTATACTGAGTAGTTTCAACTGGAATCGTAACACGATTAGATGCGATACTCGCATATCCAATCACGATACTTGTTTTATCGTTTTCAGTTAATATCGTAAAGGTTTCTGCTTCTGATAAAGCTCCCTTACCACTAATAAATGTATTGATGAAATGTGCGTCTACCTTGATACCTAACTCAAATGAATCTGGTAGATTCTTAAGTTCTGGTGGTGTTGGTATAACTGACAAATCACTCAACATATATTTAGATTTTGTTTTTCTTTTTGTATCTTCTAATTCCATTGAGATAAATTTATCACCTGAACGTGATAGATTGATATCAACATCATCACCTAATACTGATAGTAGTGAACCTAATTGTGCAGTATTGTATACTCCAAGTTCACAAGGTTCTAAGTGTTTAAATTTACTTAAAACTACTCTACCAACAACTGATTTATCACCCGAGATAAATCTTGTTGCTAAGCTATCACCATTAGAGACCCATTTAGTAGATTTAATTTCTCCACCCAATGTGTATTTGTTAATGAAATTAGTTAATTGAGATTTGTTCATTGTAACTCCTGTTTGGTTTATCTATAAATATCATTTAATAATCCGAAAATCAAAAATATCTTTCCATAGATTTTTTTCTGTTTATATTCTCCACCTCATATTTCTCAATTGGTGGTATGAATTCTTCTTTGTTCTTTGGGTATGCTTTACAATCGTGTTTCAATTGTTTTCTCATCTTTTTGTTTTCTCTTGATGAACCCAAGAAATATAAATATCTGTGTTTAGGTGCTTCTTTCTTACGATAAAAGGTCTGTCCTATATGCTTTTTTAAATGTTCTACATTATGACTACCCCACTTAGAAAATACCGTACGACTATGTATCCATTTGTGTGGTTCACCTAATGATACCGAGTAATTTGGCATTAATTGTATGTCACGACAATCTTGATACAACCAATTTGTTGCCTGATAGATTGTTCCTAAGTGCATTTGTTCCGGGTCTGCATAACTAATTAACATTCTGATGTTTGGTGCATTCTGTTTCAACCATTTAAATGATTTACCCATACTCAAAGACTCAATGTTCTTTCCGTATCCGTCATCAATGTATAGTCTTGTCAACTCTAATACTTGTTCCTTTTCCAATGTAGGAATCATAGACTTGATTGCTGAACGACCAACTGGATATCCATAAGTCATACAACCAATTAGTTTCTTTTCTTTTTCATCATAGAACTTGTGGTCTTTCTCACCAATATAATAAATACCCAAAGCATATCTACACATACTGAATGCGTGAGTATAGTGTTTTTCAATAATCATCTTCTTGGCTACTGAACTCGGTATCTCTTCTATGAATACTGAACCTGCGTTTACATATTCTTCCACTAAAAAAACCTATTCATTGATGTTGTCTTGTCCTCTACGCCACCCCAATGCATTGCTTTATAAAACATACCGAGTTTCTTTGACATCGCCTGTTCATACATTTTGTTGTGGTCTATGTGGTTTTTAATTAATTCTAATATTTCTTTTGGGTCTTCGTGTCCTTTGAATGCAATTGCGTCAAATCCAAATGTATTCTCTTTCAAATACACCCACTTAATCTTTGTTCCGTTAGATATCTTTTCATATCGTTTACCCTCATACCAATGGTCAATCAATGAATTGTAATTGATTGCTGCTTTAACGTGGACTGGTGCACCCTTTTTGTATTTAGCAAATGATGTTTCTGAATCTTTGGAAATATATTTACCAATACCCTTTACTCCGATAGGATTTGCCATTACCTCATAGGATAGCAGGTGCATATTTCTTTTAAATAATGATACTCGTTCATCAATCTTTTCTTTTGGAACATTTGCCAGTATGTCATCCAATACATTTGATAGTAATTCTTTCATAGCTACTGCGAAATTACTTCTGACGGTATCTAATCCTTTTACATGCGTCTTGTTTACTTTTCTACCAGCGTCATTGATGATTCGTAATCCATATCGTTTCTTCGTAATGAATAAACCTGTCTTTGCAATTACCTCTTGTTTAATGTCAAACACGTGGTCATCTATATTACAAAACTTCTTAGCAAAGTAATTGTAACTTTCATTCAAGTAATCTTGAACCTCTGCACAAATCTCCATAATTCTTTGTGTCATCATTGTTTCAGATAGTTCTTGGTTTGGAAATCTTTTCTCAATCAATGGAACTGCTGATGCAAAAATAGAGTCTGTATCAATGTAGATAACATAGTCTTCGTTGGTTCCGAGTTCATTATTGTAGAAATGATTAGTAATTCTTTTACTGAACTTAATCAATTGTTGACCCGTTAATGTAGTGGCTTCTGCATTATCCAAATCATAGAATCTAAATACTGGCAATCCCAACACACCATACAACGAATTCAATACAATCTTTTGAATGTGTTGTCTTCTATCAAAGTATTCTTCCTTTTCTGTATCACCTTGTTCATTATACTTCTTCACAAGTTTTCTCATCTCTACTCGTTCGTTGAACCATTTCTCCAACAATGCGGGAATCAATCCTTGTTTGTCTGTTCTGTACATTACTCCGTTGGATGCGATTGATACTTTTGATTTGTCTAAATAATCTTTTAATTCTGTTTCGGTCATCTTACCGATTTCTTTACCCTCTTTATTGTTGAGTGAATATGTTTTCTTGTTCGTGGACTTTAAGAATTGTTCTTCGTTCCAACCCTCAACTTTACCAATCTTAGTTTCTGGTGATATATTTAAGGACCTAATTACACTTGGATACATACTCGTGATATCCAAGTCATAAACCCAATCGTGTTTGCCTGATTGTGGTTCTTGAACATATGCTCCTGCAAACTTCTCATCTCCCAATTTCTTTTGTTTTCTTGGTTTGTTTGGTGCAACCACCCCAATCTTCTTTAAATAAACTAAGATAGCTCCCTCTAACCAACGACTTGACATATTGATATCTTCATAAGGTATGTGTCCGAGATGAGCAATACCTCTGGCAATTTCAATAAAGTTTAGTTTCTTATCTAATTCAACCAAGATTTTTACATCTCGGATATTATAATCGATAAATGTCTGTAAGTCATTGTCGTATAAGTCATTGAGTGTTCCCTCATAGGAAACCTTTTTCATTCCGACTTCCACTTCACCAATGTAATCTAATCTATAACTTGACTGCATTGTAAATGTAAATTGTCTATATAATTGTAAATAATCTAATGATGATACACCAGCGATTGTGTGCTTCTTTTTGTAATCTGAATAAATAACTTTTGATATTGGTGACATCAAGTTTGCTAATTCAGGTCCTAATACTCTAACTGCTCTATTATATAAATAAGGAATATCAAAGAACTCTGAATTCCACCCACTAATAATTGTTGGTCTGATTTCTAAATACTTTTGAAAGAACTTATTCAACATCTCGTATTCAGTTTCATAAAACTCTACAAGTTCTTCACCCTTTTCATAATTTTCAATTCTTTTGTGTGGGTCAAAACAATAAGTGAAATACTTTTCTGTTGTACAATCGTATAATGCGATTGATGTGATTGGGTTGTATGCTTTCTGAACATCAGGGAATCCCTCTGTAACCTCTACCTCAATATCAAAGAACATAACTCTATGGCCTGTAGATGATTCATCTGAATCTGTGTATTGGTCGACCAAGAATCTGGTCATTGGTGGTATATCTGATTCGTGTAATGTTGGGTCATCTTTATCGAATGAAGTAACTCGTTTTAATCTGTCACCATATAAACTAATCTGGTGTCCATTTCTGTCTTTTACATACGCATACTTCTTGTATGGTATTTGTAGATAACCTTTTTTGTCATCCCATAAATGCATTTTGTTTTTGCGAACGTCATACCAGATTGATTGATAAATAATAAACTCCTTTTGATTGTAACTTTATGTATATAAATATACAAATTAATTTTGTAAATGTCAAGTATTTTTTTTTAAGAAAGGGGCGAACTTAATCGCCCCTCTATAATTAGAATCCGATAGATAATCCAATGTTAGCGTATCTTGGTGTTCCCAAAAATACTTCTGCGTTATGCGGTAAGTGTTGCTTACTCCCATAACCATTGTATTGACTATTGTCAACTGCGTCTTGTACATAAACTTCATCAAGAACATTGAATATATTTGCTGTTAGCATCATATCCAAGTCTTTGACTTTTGGAAGTTTATAAGACATATGTAAGTCAAGTCTGTTATAGCTTGGTGCTTCCCAAACTTGAGCTCTGTCTGCGTCATCATTAGTTCCGTCAAATTCACGAGCGGATGGTGACCAATCAGAATAGTTCTTATCATACATTTTGTGTATTGCTTGTATTCTTAAGTCCTTGATAGGTTTAAGAGTTACTCCTAATACGTATGATGTTTGTGGCATATCTCCCACATACAAACCATCAAGTGCGTAAGCGTATTCAGTTGTTGTGTATCCGATTGCTTGTCCTTCAGAATTATATTCAGTTTCCTGATAATTTCCGTTAGCGTCTCCGTCGAATTTCCAATTACCGAATGATGCTACGAACATTAAATCTAACATATCGTTTACCATATAGTTAGTTTCAAGTTCTACACCTGAGTGCTTTTGATTAACACCTGTTAGGAAGATAACATCAGTATCACCTGAATCTCCTTGACCAGTCGTTACTGACTTAGTTAAGTTTCTATCTTGCCAATCTGTGTTATAAGCACTTGCATTTATTCCAAGTTTACCAAACCTGTAGTTTACACCAAACTCATTGTGTAAGAACTTTTCGTTCGCTGGGTCTGATGCTACGGTTCCGTCAAAGTAAATTACATTATCCATAATAGGTGCTTTCTCAACCATTCCTGTATTGAAAAATACACTCACATCTGAATTAATGTCATACATCATTCCACCTTTAACTTGGTATGTTGAAATTGGTTCTGCTTTGATGACTTCATCTTCTATGGTGAAGTGGTCTTGGTAAGAGTATTCTATACTTGATAGTCCACCCATTCCATACACGTTCATCTTGTCAGTAGTGTAATTTGCTTGTACAAATCCACCTAACCAATCTACGGTTGTATCATTATGGTATGCTATTTCATCTCCTAAACGAACGACTTTACCTTCTTCAAAGTTATCGTCTGAATAGTCAACATAATAATCACCACCTAATAAATCACGAACTTCACGAGCGTGTTCAATAGATGCTGTTCGCCAATCAATACCTGCTTGTAGTTCTAATTCATCATTCACAATGTAGTTTACTTTACTAATTAAACCATATGTGTCTTGACGATTAATAGAATTACGAAGTATTCCTGTTGAACGATTTTCAGTTGATGAGAAGTTTTCATCCACGTTGTCAGAATTTTGTGCAATTTCTGCATTCCAATCCCAAGTCCACGGCGAAGATGCGTACCATCTTTCTCCTTCAACTGCTGGCATTCTGCTTACACTTCCGTAAGTTCCTGTTCCACCACCTGAACCACCACTCCAATAAAGAACTGAACTCATACGAGTCTTGTCATTTATTTCTAAGAAGTGATTAATGTTCACTAATGGTTTGTGGAAATAGTTTTCTCTTTCATTTAAGAAAGTTGAACTATATCTCTTAGTTGTGTTTGCTCCATACATATACCAGTATTGTTCGCCTGTGTATGATGGGTCAATAGGTGCGACATTTTGATTGAACAATCTACCTGCTTCGGTTTCGAACTTTTCACCTTCTGCGAAAGCGTCAGTATCGTATCCTTCAACATCACCAGCTAACTCTTGTGAGTAAGTAGCGATATTTTGCTTGTATAGATTTTGTCCGTGTCGTTGTGGTGCACCGATTGCGTACATTTCAAAACGTTGTTTGTCACTTATTGCGTAACTTGCTCCCAAGTTATATGCCCAAGCGTCTGTCCACGTTCCGTTAATGATACCATCACCTGTTTTACGAACAACAGTTCCACTCAAAGCTAATCTGTCATTAAGAATAAGACCAGTATTATAGTTGAAAGTAGTTTTTAGAAAACCACCATCTCCTGCTTCTTGTTTGAATCTGCCACCTTTATCAAAGGCCGTCGGGTCAGTTAAGACATTCATTGTTCCACCGATTGATGGCGTTGCTAGATTTACTGCTGATAGTCCTCTTTGAACTTGAATTGAAGCCGCTGTGTCTCCTACTCCGTCCCAATTAGACCAGTATACCCAACCATTTTCCATATCGTTTTGTGGTACTCCGTTTATCATTACTGCGATGTTTCTTTGATTAAAACCACGAATGTTGATACGAGCATCACCCGCACCACCACCTTGTTGAGTTGCATATACACTTGGTGTAGTGTTAAGAATCATTGGAAGGTCTTGTGAACCAAGTCTTAATTCCATATCTTCTTTTGTTACATTAGTGAAAGCAACTGGTGTTTTACCAGATGCTCTTGAAGCCAAAACTTCAACATCTGATAATGCAACAACTCCAACTTCTAAAATGAAGTGGGCCATTACGTCTTCATCACCAACAACAACTGATTTAGTTATTGGTGTATACCCTATGAAAGAAGCTGTCAAGTCATATGTTCCGGCTGGTACACTTATCATTGCGTAAGCACCCGCTTCATTAGCGATGTCACCCAAATCTGTACCTACAAGAACGACATTAGCGCCTTCAAGTGGTCTTGAGTTAGCATCATATACGGTTCCCATTATTGATTGTGCGAACAATCCTGTGGTTACCATAAACAATACTATAAGATTACGAATATTCATAATCGTTTCTCCTTGTTTGTTTTCTGTGATGACACATTTTTATACTGGTGTGTCGTCTGCCAGTTAAGAAAATTTAATTCTCACTTGTTAATTCTTCTCCAGGTATTTCACAACTATCGTTGTTGCAGAACTTATCAACTTCTGCTTCTTCATTGTGGATTACTCCAAATGTTAGTTTACCTAATTTTTTAACTTGTTTATTGTATTCCTTTTCTTCAATTGCTTCATAAGGCATTTGTGGATATGCTCCGTAATCGTGTCTTGGTAGTAACGATATTCCTTTAAGGTGGTATTGGAAGTAATTTAATACAAATGGAATTTCTTTTCCTTCTGTTTCAGGGTCGAATGTCACAGTGCAACTAACCTGATTGTCTGCCCAATGTCTTTGTAGGAATGCTGCTAAACTGAATTGTTCCCAAATGGATAATTCTGCTGCAGTTCTTATTCCCTCACCGACATCTACTGGCACCTCAACAACTAATGTTGAGTCTTCTGAACCGAATGCTGGCTCAATCTTATAACCTGCTTTTTTTAGGGGTTCTATCAATTCCGAATTAACTGATATTCTAATTCGTCTTGTGTAAAATCTTGATTCTGGATAATGTAAACCTGGTGTTGCTCCGGCTAATAAAGAAACCGTACCACTTGGTTTAACTGATGTAGTCTTGATACTTCTTGGTATTGCGAACCAATCACTATACATCTTATCCCACTCTTGAATGGTATCGTATCCACCCTCTAACCAATCTCTAAATTCATTTAGACCACGATTAGTAATGAATTGTGCGACACCACTTACTGAACAACCAATTCGTCTGTTTCTCAACATAACTCTGTTGGTATCGGACCAATGTGTTCGTCCTAATGTTACAGTTTTTGCATATAAATATGCATATTTAAGTGTTCTTTTGTAATCTTCTAAGTCATCGTGGTTGTCTGGAAATGTTTCTACTAAACAACATAACTCATATGATTCTAATGATTGTTCCAAACAAGGATTACCACCCATAACTCTATGGTCTTTGTTATCTCCACCATTCTTCATACGAGAATAATGTCTCATATTATCCAACCAAGCAAGACCTGGTTCTCCGTTGTCCTCAATTCGTTTTGCTACTTCAGTATAATCCATACCGAGTTCTGCAAATACTGAATTGTTTGATGTCCAACCATATTGGTCTCTGTGTGGATTTACTTTATAATTCTTTAAATCTAAGTATTCTTCTGAATCAGGGTCTCCGAACACAATTTCTGCTGTTCGTCTAACATTTCCTGCCACTACACACTTACCGATTAAATTCATAATATCTACGATTGTTGTGATTGTGATTGGTTGTCCTGAATTTCCCTCTAATACTTGTCTAATACTTTCGTGGACTTCTTCCAATGGGTCTGGTCCTGATGATACTCCACCAAAGCCCTTGATTGGTTCACCCTCTGCTCTGATTAAACTATAATCAAATACAACTGCTCCCTGTCCGTGAAAGTAACTTTCTAATAAGTGTTGTAATGATTCAACCCAACCCTCACGAGTGTCTGGTATTTGGAAATTTTGTTCATCTCGTTTGATATCAACACCTTTAACAAGAATTTCTCCGGCTCCTTTAGTATCGAATCCTACACCAACACCTAACATTGAGGCGTCCATTAAGAAACAAAATGGTTTAGAATAATCATCTTTTAATGTTTTTGTTGATACGAATGCACAATTGTTTAGTGCGGCATACAATCCTTTTTCTTCTGTGATTGCTGTTCCCATAGCCCATAAACCACGACCTGGTGGTAAGAACTTCATATTGAATATTCTGTCATACATATCTTGTGCAGACTTTTGTGCTTGCCAAGGATTCCAACCTAATTGGTGTGATTCAATATGGTTCATTTGCATAGAATAAGTTCCTTCTACAACCCTTTGAACGGTTTCCCACCAACGTTCGTTCTTTCCGTCTTCTTTAATTCTTGAATATGTTCTCATATAGACTAATTCGCCTAATCCATTAAAACCGAATGGTGCTTTTTTCCTTTTATACTTACTGATGAAGTTTTCTGATAACTTAAATCTCACTTGTAACTCTCCTATGTTTTGTCTTTTCTTTTACCTATAATACATATAATATATATTAGTTAAATACACCATTATTTTAAATTATTTAATTTTTTCTTAGAATTTTTTTAGAAGTTCTATTCAAATCCATCAGTTTCAAAATTGTCAAAATCTTTCTTCTTTTGAGCTAATGTCTTTCTCATATATTCCTCGGCATTATCCATTTTGCCTTGTGTTGAACGGCCTTCTTGGGTGCTGGCTTCGTATATTTGTATATAACCTGTGTTGGTATTAATGGTAGCTGGAAAGGTTAATCCGTCTGGTCCAAATCTATTCTTAATAACGTGGAATCTACCTGTATTGGCAATCTTATCTTCCACTTTTCTTGACATACTCATAATAAAATCAGCTGTCATAACTTTTGAATAATCTTCTGAAACTTTTGATGCGTCAATCACATCTTCCTCTAATGATGAACGATTTGCCTGTGAAGCTGTCCATATCGGTATGTCGAACTCACCTGCCATACCTCTCAATTCTTCATAAACGTGTCCAATAGAGTGTCTTTTTTCTTTGAAGTTGACTGTAGACTTCATAATATCTGCGTAGTCAACCAATACCATATCTGGTTTTATACCTTGTAATTCACATTGTTGTATATGTGAAGTCAATGTTGCGACACTTGCACTTCTCGTAGGATAATATTTGATAATCAGATTACCCTTTAATTTATTTATTTTAGCTAAGACTTCTTCTTTATAATATTGTAAATTACCTGTTGGTTGTCCACTAACAATACAATCATATCGTAATCCAACATATTCTGCATTTAACTCTAATGTATAATGTATTACGGTTTTACCTTTAGCGACTGCGTCAGCTCCGATTGCTTGTAGTGTCCAAGATTTACCAATACCTGCTGGTGCAACTATCACTCCAAGTTCTCCACCTGCTAATCCACCTTCCATTAAATCATTAACACTATCCCATTTGGTTGCTACGGTATTTCTAGCTGATGAACTCATTCGTTCTTCAAAGCCAGTAATGTATTCGTGTCCGATATCTCTTTCGACACCGGCTTTCATAGCATTATCAATCACACCTTTGATTTCATCATACTTTTGTGTATCCAATAACTCTACTGATTGCATAATTGCACTCTTGATAACTTGATTCTTACAAAACTCTAATGTTTTTTCTTGGACGAATTCCAAGTCTGGTGATTCTCTGAAGTTCCAAGCATTTCTTAAACTATCTACAATTGCGGTTTTCATTGTGTCGTTATCCAAGTCATCAATCTCCACTTTCAATGCTTCCATCGTAGGTGGTGTTTTATACTTGTCAAAATATCTTCTGATTTCTGTGATTAAGAATTTATTAGCGTCACTATCAAAGTAACTTACTTCTAAGATATCATACACGGTTTTGATAAACTTATTGTTTACCAATAATGATGATATGATTTTTGATTGGAATGATGTTCCGTATTGTATTAGTGATTCGTTTTTGCTCATAACCTTGTTATATTAAATATCAAGTTCGCCGTACAAATCGTTAACTTTTTTTTCATAAATGTCTTTTCTTTTTTGTTCACGATATCTTTGTCGTGCTTTTTCTTTAATTTCTTCTTTATTGCGTAGATAATGTTCCATTTGCCACTTTCTTTGGGCGTCTCTACGTTCCTTTTCGGTATTATATTTTCTTTTTCTACCCATTACTTATGAGAATCCTCTGCCATAAAGTTTAATCTATTAAATGTTGTTGCCAACCAACTATTTAGATTAGGTAATGCCTGATATAACTTATCTTCTAAAAACATCTTTTGGAATCTATGTTTGATGACTCGTTGTATTGGTCTTTCAACTATTTCCTTTACTTTTAGTCTTGTATGGCCTGTGATGATACTATCATCCAAGTCCATAAGTCTTCTATTCATATCCAATAAATCTTTTGATTCCACAATTCGTTCACATATAGTATTCTTTTGTGTTTTTGCACTTCTCATTATATCATCTAATGTATATTTCTGTTCTGTTTTCATAAATGGAAATAGCTTTGTTAATGTTTTCATACCGACACCATTTACGCCTGGTATTCCATCTGATTTATCTCCATCAAACATTCTATATAATAGAAAGTTCTTCGGGTGGATTCCATATTCTTCAAATACTTTGTCCTCATCATACATTATTTTCTTTGTTGGTGAATAAAGTTGTGTGTTTTTATCTACTAATTGTAGAAAGTCTTTATCGGTTGATAAGATGGTAGTTTTGTTATCTTTGAATACATGCTTTGTACAATATCCAATAACATCATCTGCTTCATTGTTTTCCATATTGACTATGGTTATCGGTAAACACTCCAAATATTCCACAACACGATTCAATTGTCGTATCATCATCTGTTGTTCTTCATTGCGGGTCAGATACTCGTTTCCTCTATTCAAACGATACGACATCTTTCTTCCCATTTTGTATTGTGGGAATATTTTTCTACGGCGGTTAGACCCACCTTTACCGTCAAACACAACGATTGTTCGGGTAGGTCTAATCATATTTATAGAGAATGCCAATGACCTTAAAAAACCAACTATTCCACCAACGTGAACTCCGTCCTCGTTAGTAGTTGGTATGGCTGAAAATACTCGTATGAATAAATTCATGCCGTCAATCAATAAAACCGAGTCATTAGGTTTTCCACTATCTATTTCGCCGCCAGATTCTTTTATTTGATTCAGAATCGATAGGTGTCTTTTATTAATCACCAAGTACCTCATCTGTGTATTCTACATCATCAATACCAAGTTTTTCTTTGTATTTTAATATAACTTTATCACAAATGAGTTCGTAAACATATTGTCTCAATTCATCATTTTTGGTAATTAAATCTTCCCAATCCTTAGATAAGAATTTATGTTCATCTCCGTTCTGGTCTACTAACGTATACCAAGCACCACCTGACTTAACAAGTTTATGCTCTTTCATCACGGTTAGCCACCCACCATAGTTATCAATTCCTCTATCAAAATACATAGAGTAGTCTGCGTGTCTCAAAGGTGGTCCTAATCTATTCTTGACAATCTGTGCTCTACACTTCATACCAAGAACATTTTTTGCTGTGTCTTTAATTTGACCCATATTCTTTAGTCTGATACGTGTTGATGCGTGGAATGGTAATGCTTTTCCACCACTTGTTGTCCAAGGGTCTCCGAACATTACTCCGAGTTTTTGTCTTAATTGATTAGTGAATACCAATGCTACATTGTGTTTTCCAATCATTTGAGTGATTTTTCTCATAGCTTTTGATATAATGATTGCCTTTGAAGTTGCCCAACCATCTTTGTCGTAGTCGGCTTCCATTTCAACTTTTGTTGATGCGGCTGCCAATGAGTCAACCAATATCGTTACACACCTATCTTTATCAGATTCTCTAACTTGTGTTACGATTTCTTCAATTGCCTCAAAGATTTCTTCTACGGTTTCTAAATGTAAATATAACATCTTATTTAAATCTATACCAATGACTTCCATAAACTGCTGAGAAACTGAAGTTTCAGTATCTATATATACTGCTATTCCGTCTTTCTTTTGAGTTTCTGCTAAGATGTGTGCACCAAGTAGTGATTTACCACTTGATTCTAATCCATTGATTTCTGTAATTCTACCAACTGCGATACCACCATCTGGTCTATTCGATATAGCCAAATCTAATGTTGAACTACCTGTTGAGATAAATTCCTTAATATCTGTTGGTGTAGTATCACTTCCGTCTAAGAAGTATGCTACTTTGTTTGTGTCCTTGAATTTTTTATTCAAAGAGTCGGCTAATGATTTAGCCAATACATCATTTACTGACATTCTAATACTCCGTGTTTGAATGGGGATTGATAACTCAACCCCCATATTGTGTTATTATTTATGAATTGAATAATTCATCAAAAGCTTCTGAAGTGTCTTTCACTTTAGAAGTTCCCAACTCAGAAGTTGCTACCGTGCTTGGAGCTTTTTCCTCTGTTGAAGCGTCATCATTTGGATTTAACCATTCATTTAAAATGCCGGTTAATTCCTCATATGATTGCTCTTGATAAATATCAGTAATGTCTTTCTGAGAAGTTTTTACTAACTCTAAGACTGATGGTTCATCAGAAATTGGTGTTTGATTAGGTTTCACTCTAATGTTTGTTTTAGGGAAACTTGCTCCACTTTCTTCTGCTGAAATGAATTCAACCGATACATCACGACCATTTACCGGGTCAGTAATATCACCATAATCAGGGTCTGCTATAATTGATAGTAGTTCTTGATATACGGTTTTACCGAATCCCCATAGTTTCACACCTTGTGATTCTTCACCTCTAACGATAACTGGTGCAAAGGTTCTCATCTTTGCTTCAAGTTTCTTAGATAGTTGATAATCTTCTTTGTTACCACTTGCTTTGAGTTTCTGTGCGAACTCTTCAATTGGGTCTGGACGACCAAAACTGATTGGTGATAAATAAGAACGATTGTTCAGATTGTAGTGAAAGAATAATTCAATGAAAGGATTATCTTTATTGAATGCGTAAGGCACGATACGAATTTGGGTTTTACCTGGTTGTGGTTTCCATAAGCTTGATGTGCGATTGTTTGTGGTCTGTAATTGACCGAGACGTTTGCGAATTGCATTTAAGTCCATTTTTACTCTCCTATTTTTTATTTTTCAATTGTCATTTGTTAATCAAGTATAACCTTGATACAATAATATATATCAACGAACTTTGTAAAAACATACTTTTTTTTTATTTTTTTTAAGAAAAAAGCCCCATTGTTTTTTAAGTTTGTATAAAAGGTGGAAACTAAAAATCGTTGGGGCTTTTAAAATCTTTGGAATTTTATAGGGGATGTGAGATTAATGATTACTCACAATTTCCGTCTTGGATTTTCTACTTCATACTTTGTATCTATCAGTTACGATAGTTCATCTCAAGGTGGTTATTCCTCATTGATGTGAATACAACTTCTATACAAATGCTTTATCTCTCCAAGTTTAGATTTTTCAGCCATTTAGTAGGATTTCAGTTTTACCCTTACCTACAATGAAGTCACAAGAATCATCTTATGTTTTTTACGGAAATACATTAGACAATATCTGTCGATATAGATAATTAAAATATTTTCCAATTATCAAGTCACCACAACTTTGTCTTAGATTGCGATATGGGCTTCTAATGTCTACCCATTGTTCTGCCAATCCCATAGAAAGTTAATTAGACTTTCTACTTTTCCAAATTCCAAATTGTCAAAGAACTAAATTACTTAAAACCAAATAAGTAATCTGTTATATACATATATATAAACGAGAAATCTCAAAATGTATTTTTTTTTAATTTTTTTTTATTTTTTACCCCAAACCGATGTATCTATGATTTGGAATATCTTTGTTGGTATCTTTTGCAGACCCATTTCGTTGGTTAATAACAATGTGTTTTCAAACTCTAACCAATCCACCATATATGATTTGTCTAATACGCCATCATTCTTTTCTCTGATGACTTCGTTTAATGCGTTGATTGTGTATAGAGTATTACTTTGTTTTTTTCTGTGAAGTGATATGGTATCAATTATATTTTCTTGATAGTCAGGTTGGTGTTCAACATTGTATGTGCAGATTAATTGATTTAATTCATTGATGTTTTGAAACACATATATCTTTTCATACAATACATCATTACACGTTACAACGATATCTACGACTTCGTTGAGTTTTTGTTTAGTGGTAAAGGTGCATAGTAATTGAGCTGTCTCTTATACACATCTGACGCTGCCGACGAAG
>OLHW01000009.1_pt1 | contig 16467 bp, 23 predicted proteins | sample 1609531 | NCBI WGS metagenome assembly OLHW01 (sample SAMN05416868, study PRJEB24817) | seawater metagenome | isolation source: Sea water | place: Canada:Atlantic | collected 2013-11
TACGAGATCTAGTACGGTCTCGTGGGCTCGGAGATGTGTATAAGAGACAGTTCCTTAACTTTATAAGCGTATTTTTGTAGTCTTTTTGATGCAATATCAAAATCATATTTATTGGATTCAAGTTCTACAAGTTCATTAAAATGAGTATCTGCAATTTGAACAACTATTGCAGCTTCAGTGTTATGTTTCTTTTTACTCAGTTTGGTCTTTAAACTCTCTCTCTTTAATAGTTTTATGATTTCGGTGTTATACTCTACCAGAGCGTTTTCTTGTCTTGTTCCCTCTCTAAATGATTTTCTTTCTATTCTGTTTAAATCTTGGAACTTTTGTTTCTGTTTTGCAAGTCTAATATTATACTCAACAATATCTTTATCTGCAATTAAATAGTGTACTACTTCTCTTATCTTTTTTCTAAGTGTATCAACTGAAACATCCAGCTTGTATTTATCTATAAGGAAACTGGATATCTCAATATAATTTTTCCCATTGTCAAAAAGCTCTAATATCTCATCCTTATAATTTAGATATTTACTCTTCATTTTTTACTTCTTTTTATTCATATCAGCTAATCCTTGACCTAATACCAGTGTTAAAAGAGCGTAAAATAAATTTGATGCTGTTAATTCATCAACTCCCAATTTTGTCATTATTACTGGAATAATTACAGATCCGATTGCATACCAGAATTTCTTTGAACTAAACATCCCATTCACTATTAATGTTTGTAACCAATTTTTTAACATTTTGTAAAATTTTAATTATAAGAAAGTATTTCAGCTCTTTCTATTAGCTGTTGTCAGTATATCCAGAGCCTTGGATTAGTACGCTCTTCATCAATGTCGATATGGCAGAAATTACCTTTTCCTTTTCCAGCTATTCCAACTCTAAATGGTAATCCTAATTCATGTACTAATTGTAAAGCATGGCCTACAAAAAGAGCTCTCTTTACACTATCTTTTATTATTATATCTGCAGCAAGTCCTTTTAAATGAGCAGAATTTTTTATAGTATGGTAACCTCTATCAGTTAAAGATTGATGATAAGCCTCTGTTCTATATCCACTTGTTACTCTAAATGGAAAATCACATCTTGATCTTAATTCATCAATAAAGTCTAAAAATACAGGACTCATATTAATTCCAGATCCTTTTTCATCTGGAGAATCAAATTCAGAAATATTGAAATATCTCATGTTGTAAAATTATAAAAAAAATTATAATAAAACATTGATTGAATGAAAGTTATTAACTTTATGATGTTTACTTCTTGGATAATTTATAAAATTTATAGATAGTAAAGGCTATTGCTAATGATAAGGAAATAAAGGTTAATATGTTATTACATTCAGTTAGCATAGTTACTGATGCTCCTCCATTTGCTAATATAACTTGAGTTGTATCTTTCATTTTTTCTAATTTTGTGTTAATGTAACTTTTCCTCCATATATTCTGTTGGAGGTAGCCGTTACTTTTACTATTATTAATAAATAATTTACAGAAGTTGATGTTGTAGATGTTAAAGCTATTGCAGCTCCATTTGTTGTTCCTGTTCCAATTGCACTTCCAATACCATTTGTATCTACCCTACATTGATAAACCTCAACTACTTTAGAAGTATTAGATCCCCAAATATAAACCTCAGTAGCTGATGTTCCATAAGGAATATTGACTGTTGCAACCATTTCCTGAGCAGCATCTCCAACTTGTAAACCTGAATTTGCTGAATCTTTAAACTCTAAGGCCTCATAAGCTCCATCCTCATTAATCATAAAATCTCTTGGAAGAACTTTTACATAAGTTGGATCTACACCTATAATAGAATAAACACTTGTAACTGAATTATAAGTTATTGGCCCTAAATAATCTGCACCAACTGGAACTCCTCCAACTGTTCCTTCTGTTTTTCTTTGATATTGAACGAAAAGATTATTTTCATCAATAGCAATGTTTGCGTTTAAATCTAAAGCTTCCTCTAAAGTTATTGCTTCTACAAAAAAACGAGTATCATCAACTGCAGCATCAGCAAAAACAGTTAAAGAAGTTCCATTTATAATTATTTTATCTCCAGCTTTAAGAGCTAAAACTAACTTTCTGCAATTTATATCTGTTGAAGTAGTTATTGCATCTCCTTCATTATATTCAGATGTTAATTGACTAAGATAAAACTTATTCTCACTGCTCTCAGCTTTTATAAATGGAATTGAAGTGTTTGAAGTTATCATAATTTTATGGATTGTTGCTATTAAATCTACCTGGAGTTGGCATACCCTCTCCAGTTTTCCTGTTTGCATTTCCAATTGTAACGGTTGTTGGAACTTCATAATAAACTTCTGCCCATTGAGCATTCCATTCATCATTAACTACATTAAAGGAACTTCTCATCATCATGTATTTTTTTCCATCTGAATCTTCCATTCTGCAACATGGATTAATAAATTTTAATTTTGTACTTCCTGAAAAGTATTTATCTACTGAAGATAAAGCGGTTGTTCCACTAAAGGTTAAAATTGTTTCACTTTGATTATTCATTACCTCCTCACCAACTAAAACTTGACTCTTTTTATCATAAGTTAATGCACTATAAACAAAAGCACTTCCATTCCAAGTATATATTCCCTTTGCCCATTTACCTAACGGGTTCACATAAACCCACTCAGCACCATCATAAACTTGAAAAGTAGAATTTGTATCTGCACCAGATCCATCTCCAAAAGCTATTGTTCCAACATTATACTCAAATTTATCATTTCCACTTTGCTGAACTTCAATTTCTTGTGTAGTGTTTCCAAAAGATATTCCTCCTGATTTTATAGGAACAAACATTGATTCAAAAAAAGCTCCTCCATTTGAAACCGTACTTAAAGTATCTGTATAATTAAAAGCATAAAAAGTTGGAGTATATCCCCACTCTAAAGCAGTTCCTGCATAATTTGTTCCTCCATTTAAAGAATTATTATTTATAATTAATCCATGAGAATAATAAGAATTTCCTTGTACATAAGCTTTCATTGGCCTTGTTGCATTGTCATCGTACTCTGTAAATGTATAGAATTGAAAATCCCAACTTCCAACAAATAAAGGATCAATTGGTATTAAATTTCCTGTATTATCACATATACTATCAGTTGCACTATCAAACATACTTATTACATAATCATTACAATTTGCAGGAATTCTTCTTGTATTTCTAATATATTGTTGATTGTTAGACAAAGGAAATTCTCCTGATCCTGAAGTTGTACTCATCCATTTCAATTCTGAAGTTGCAACAGTTCCAGTAAATTTGTAAAGAGTCATATTATCAGCATCCCCCCAAGCTGATGTTGATGGTTTTGCTCTAATTGTCCATAAAGTTTGTAAATAAAGATCAGCATTTGAAGTATTTGAAAATGAACAAAATATTCTACATAAAAAACCTGCTAATTGAGAAGCATCTGTTAAAGTCATTATATTATACTCTTGACCAGTTTGAGAAAATTGTGTAAAGGCATGAGAAGCTCCATCAGTTGGCCATGTAGTAGGTAATCCAGAAACAGTGTTATGAGTTAAAAATAAAGGAAAACCGTTAAAATAATTACCTCCAGCAAATTCAGCATAAAGTGTTTTTGTTCTTTTAATAGCTGGCAAAGCTTCATATTGTGTAGTTGCTAATTTCTGCAATCCTCCATCTGATGTTCCTGTTTCAATAACTTGATTATAAAGAGAAAAATTAGTTGTTCCAAAATAGTTTCTACTTGTTCTAAAGCTTCCAGTATAAAAGAACTCTCTTGTTGGAATGTTTATTGGAGTTGTATAAGGAGATACTCCCTCTTCATTTGTGTTATATTCTGAAACCTGAATAAAATGAAAAGTATGTTCCCAGTAAAACATTCTCATATTAAAAGCCTTGCAAATACTTTCTAATACAGAATATGAATCTGGAGGAGTATAATTATTTTCATCCGATACACTGTAAAAATCAGTTAAATTGATTTTTATTTGTGTTAAAGGGCAAGTTGCACTTGCAGGAGCAGATCCCATATCTTCATTCCACCAATTAACAGCAGTCTGAACTAAATAATTTTCCATCCCAGCTCCTGAACTTACTTCATCTGATGCTAAAACCATTCCAGTATTATCTAAAATTAATTTTAACCAAGCTTCATTATATCCAATTATTTGTCTATAACCAGCATTTGCAAAAGTATCAGCTTTAACATAAGGAAAAGATGGAACAGCAGAAGTTTCACTGTTTGTTTCTCTTAAAAAAGGAATTTCTTTTAGACTTGCAATTCCATCAACAAAAACTAAAGTTGAAACATACGGATATGAAACATCTTCTCTGATATCTAAATTTGGTATTAAATAACCTGACCATAATAAAGATCCAGTTCCAGTTGCTCCAACATTTAATGTTATCCAAATACTTCTTTCTGGCCTTTCTGCAAATCCGTTTATTTGATTTTCTTGAGTTAAATCTTCAACCAAGACATCTAAAGTAAGTTTTGAAGCTAATATTGGAGAATTTTTATCTTGTACATTAGATGATTCCCAATCTAATTTTAATCCAGCTGGAGCTAACTTCCATTCATCTGATCCTCCAGCGTATGAAGTCCAAATTTTAGCTTGATATGATGAACCATTAGATGATTCTAATTGTACTTTTCTAAATACTTGTAAACTATAAGCTGCTCTCGCCATACTATGTTGTTCTTAATCTGTTTATTGATGTGTTTCTATTTGACAAATATATATCATTTCCTTTTAATACACCCTCTACAATTATATTTTGACTTCCTCCTCCTATCATTGATTTTAATTTATCTAAGGGAGCAATAACTTCTGGATTAGAAGATGCTCCTGGATATTCTCCCATTAAACCAACTGTTGGCCCTGAAACTATTCCTCCATCTGCAAATGAAGGAATTAATGAATTGAAAGCAGTTCTTGCAAGTCCTGCAGCGAGTCCAGCTACAACAGGAATTAAAAATGGATTTATTATTCCAGCACTTATTAAAGATTTACTTACTGCAGCAGCAACTCCTTGAGAAATTAAAGCTCCAATAACTTCTTTAATCATTCCTTTAACATTATCAGCATATTCCTGGAATGTATCAGCTCCTTGTGCTAATTCATCTCCCATTCTCTCCATTATAGAAGCAAGCCCCTCTTCCAGTGATTTTATATCTGTTCCAGCAAAAGCAGCTATTTCATCTCCTAACATACCTAAAGCCCCTCTATATTTATCCATTGGATCTGTATTAAACAAATTCTCTGGCATTTCCAAACCATCTAATCTATGACTAAGTAAAGAAATTTCTTCAAAAGTATCATTAGTTGCTAATGAAAGAGCTTCCATTTGTTCAACAGTCTTTTCAAGTCCAGCTCCTGGTTCTCCTATTCCTCCCCCATCAGAATCATTTTTTAAATTCTCTAAAAAAGCTTTATATTTTGTTATAGCGCCTTTTATTGCTTTTGAAAAGCCACTACCTGAAGCCGCTGTTGTAGATGATTTTTTCTCAAGAGCTGTCATAGGTATTAAATCCATGCCTGCTCCAAGCATATTCATAGCTGCAATAGCGATATTTACATTTGAAATGATTGAATTAGACATTGTAGCAAAGTTGTTTCTTACATCTATTGCAACATTTGAGGCACTTGTTTTAAAGTAAATTATAGCAGTAGTTAAACTTCCTATTGCTAGAGTTGCAAGTCCAATAGGAGTCATTAATGCTCCAATCGCTATTGTTAATGTTCCTAAAATAATTAAAACAGGCCCTACAGCCGCCAATATCAATCCCCATTTTACAATATTATCTTTTTGAGATTCTGACAAACCATCAAATTTTTCAGCTAAACCAACAATAAATTCACTGAATTTTTGAACATGAGGAATTAGTCTTTCTCCTATTTGTTCAGATAAATCACTTAATTGATTCATCAAAACTTCAAGAGGACCAGTACCAGCATCCCTAGCGGCCTTTGCACTTCCTCCATATTGTCTTTCCAACTCAGCAAGAATAACATTTTGAGCCTCTGCCATTCTTCCAGTTTCCGCCAAAGATTTTATTAATATTTTTTGATCTTCTGAAAATTGAATACCAGCTCTACTTAAAGCACTTAGATTAGCAACTGGATCATTTAAGGCTTTTCCTAACATCAAAGATGCAGATTTGAGATTCCCATCAAAAACTCTTGTAGCTAAGTCCATAGCAACAACTTGTGTTTTTTCAAATTGTTCTTGAGCTATATTTGTAAAGGTTAATAATTGAGCAGTTACATTTTGTAAAATATCTTCATCTCCAAAAAGAGATATTTTTTGTAACTCAGCCGCCATTTCTTGAAGCTGTTTGGAAGTAAATCCAACCATATTTCCAGTAGACTTTAAACCAGCTTCAACTTGAGCTATTGCCTTTTGTTGTGCATCAAAAGCTTTTACTGAAGCAACTCCCAAACCTACAAGAGGTAAGGTAAGGTTCATTGTTAAAGATTTTCCTGTTTTTTTAAGATTTTTTCCAAACTTTTTTAAATTCTTTTGAGCCTTTTTCATTGCTCTCTCAAAAGCCGTTAAATCTGCTGAGAATTTAAAATTTAAAAAACCAATTGCTTTACTTGCCATGTTCTATTCTTTTTTTATATAACTCTGCTTTATTTTTCAAATCTTCAAAATCTATTTTTAATGCTTCTTTTTCCCAATCAAACTGAATTAAATCTGTTGGCTTGATACTTTTATTTTTAGGAAGCTGAATGTTTAACAATAAACAGGTGCTCCATCTTGTACGCTCCCAACTACTTCTTTGCCTTATATTTTCCAGTTCATAAAAACCATCCACCTTGTTCCAGAACTCTCTTGGTAACATATTATAAAAATCATCAACATTCATTCCTAATTGCCCGAATGCTATTTGTTCCATTTTTGGCCAAGTTAGCTCTTCTTCACTCTCTTGGCCTTTGGCTTTTTTTCGTTACCATCTCCCATTGCTCTTGCAAGTATCTCAAAAGCTTTTTCCATGCAATCCATGTTTCCATCAAACATATCAGTTACATCATCTAAGGAATAATTAAAAGGTTGTTTTGATGCTCTGTAACCATCTTCTATTCCACAATAAATTAAACTAAAAGCATCATTAAAAGTTAATTGTCCTGATGCTAATTTGTTTAAATCATTCATTGTTGCTCCAGTCATTAAGCTGTATTTTCTAAGAGCGTTAAATCCAAATCTAACTGCCATTTTGTGTTCTCCAATTTCTAAAATTTCGTATTTCATTTTTCTAAGTTTTTGTCTTTTCTGATATTAAAAGAAACCTACCCCCCCACTCAGAAAAGAAAACGGAAGGGCAGGCTCTAAATTTAATTACTATGAAGCAATAGTTTGCGTTAATGCTCCAGATCCTTGGAAAGAAACTGAAAAAGTTGCAGTATCTTCATTCGGAGCAGAAAGTGAAGCTGATGTTAGCCATGCAGTTCCAGTGTATTTAGTATCTCCTGTTGTAGTTGAAGTAACTCCAAAAGTTAAAGTAAAACTTGCTCTTGTGTGAATATATCCTGTAAATATTTCGCTTAGAGTTTCATTTGAAATTGCACTTCCTGCTGGATCTAACCATGCATACATTGCATCACATGAAACATCCCAGTTTCTGTAACCTTCCATTGCAGTTTCCCATCCGCCATCTTCTTTATTACTTGTAGAGCGTGGGCTATGATTTACATTTAGAGTAGCACTTGTTGAATATGCAACTAAAGTTCCTCCAATATAAACTCCAAGATCCGTTCCGTTTAATTGTCCATTTGCCATTTTTTTTATTTTATAATATTAATATTTATTTTATTTTTGCTCTTCTTGAGCTTTTTTTGTTTTCGTTTCTTTTTTTACTTTAATCTTTTCTGGCTCTCCATATCCGTTTTTTTCCAGCCATTCATATTTTTCTTGAGTTACATCAATAATTGCTCCAGCTTCTAAAGTTTTTATTGAGTTTACCACATATCTTCTTTTTAATTCAAATTTCATTTCTTTATTCGTTTGTATCAATCCATCCATTATCTGGATTATTGATTGTTTCTATTATTTCAGAATGAGAATATATTTTATCCCCACTTAAAAAATCTGGAACATCTCCAATAAATTTAATTATTGTTTTAGTTCCATCTAAATTATATCTTAATGTTGCTGCTGATGTTTCAATTACCTTTTGAAAGTCAATTGAATCAACATAACTTTTTTCTATTATAACATACTTTTTTTCCATATCTTTATTCTGCAACATTGGCCACAAAGTCCGTTGATGTCATGTTAGTCATTGTTCCATCATTATTTCCTGTTTCATCTGGTATTGTTGGATAAGTTGCAATTGGATCTCCAACTATTCCTCCATCTCCCATTTTCCAGTAACCTTTTAAATTATCTAAAGGAACAGGATTGAATGGTAGTCCATCATTATATAAAGATGTTACTTCTGTTGAACTTAATTCTTTATTAAACAAAGTAACCTCATCAATATTTCCTAACCAATAACTATCGCCATCTGCATTATTACCAATTGACGCTGTTGAAAAACTACCAGTGAATGTTCCTCCAACTCCACTTGTTGATTGTTTTAAAACCCCATCCAAGTAAATTGCAACAGCATCCCCCGAGTTATTATCCCATGTTCCAGCAACATGATGCCAATTTCCATCTCCTTCAATTGCATCTGTTAGAATTGCTAAAGTTGTTGTTCCTCCAGCTTTATATGCTAATCTTAATTCAGAACTTGGATTATGATAAAATATTCTAATATTATTATTTGCATCTTCATATAACCTCATAATATCTCCACTAGCAGAAGTTGTTTCTAATTTAAACCAAGCAGAAATAGATCCTGTATTTTTTACTGAACTCATTCCTGAAACTCCTAAAGCAACATAATCATCAACTCCATCAAAATGAGTAGAGTATATATTATTGAAAGAATTTATTATTCTAATATTAAAATTTAATGATTTTCTATATATACCATCACTTCCACTCATATCATCAAACACATCATCATATCCATCAAAATCAATTGCTTGTATGTTTACAGCGTTATAAACTCCATTCACTCTGTCTAAAGCTGTTCTTATATAATTTGCAAGTTTTGAAGCTTCTGCATAAGTTTTACAATAAGCTGAAACCATAACAGTTGCTGTATCTAATAAAGCAACAGAATCTTTTTGTCCTTCTGGAGTATCAGTAGAAACATCATAAATGATAAAAGGAAATGGAGAAGTTTGTTTCATAACATTTGGAGCAATTCTTGTTCCTACCATTGACTCAACTGCAATGTTATCATGTAAAATTTTATATATTGCTTTTCCTATATCCATTTTAATAACCCCACCTTCCGTGTTTTTTTAATCTGTTAACGTGAGCTCTGTTTGCCTTAATAAATATTTTTTCTGCTTCAGAAAAGCCATCTGATAAAACTAATCCATGTGCTTGATTCCAAGCTCTTTGCATATAAGGATTTGGTTTTGACATTGATCCATCTCTGTTTCTATGTCCGTACTCCACCCATGCTCCAAAAAATCCCCCTTTGTTTTTCTTGAATTTACCCTTTACGCTTGGCCCTATGTATGCTCCATGAACTCCTTTTTCTTTTGAAGCTTTAGTTCTAAAAAATATAAGGGATTTTTTTAATGTTCCTCTTGCAATTGTTAAAGTTGATGCACCATCTTTTTTTTCTCCTTTTGTACGATTGTAAGAAACTCCAACTCTTCCAGTAGTGCCAGGATCTAATAATGGAGCTTCGTTTATTGCAGCATCTAATAAAGGAACAGTAACTTTTTTCCAAAATCTACCCCACACTAAATCTTTGTTGACTTGCCTTGGCAAATCCTTAAACATTTCAGTTATCTCTTTAATTCCTTTTGCTTCTACTGAAACAGCTTCTGCTCCCATTAGTTGTTATCTTTTAATTTTGTTTCTATTTCTAAAAACTGTTCTCTTCCATCTATTTGTTTAATCCCATGAATAATGTAAGTTTTAGAATCATAAACTATTCTATCTGTTCCAGCTATATCAACTCCTAAATTTCTAACATAAAAAACAACATCCGTTCCTTGAACTTGTTCTTGAGATTCTTCTTTTCTTCTGCTTGCTTTCCAATCTACATGAGCCCACAATGTGTATTTCAATACAAATGTTTTTATTTGCTCTCCATATCTATCTGCTGTTGAAGTTTGAGTATTAACTACAATTCTCCTATCAAGTTGGCCTATACTTAACATACTTGTATTTTATACTGATCTAATAAATATTGACTTGATAAAGGAAGTTCAGTTGCTGTTCGGCCAGTGATGACAGTTTGGCGGTTTTCGTACCAATTTCCTAAAGTTAAAAGAACTGCTTGTTTTATTCCATCTGGAACATCTGATGAAGCTGTTCCATAACCAACTGTATATTTAACATGAACAGCGTTTATTCTATCTGCTAAATCTGGTAAAGTAGCATCAACTGCTAATCCAATTCTTGCAGGTTTTGAAACATCATCTAAAATGTAATTAGAAGCTTCTAAAGTTTGTTCTACATCATTAGTATCATAATATTTAATATGAGTAATTGATGATACTGGACTTTTATAAAGTGTATATACCTCAGCCCATAAATCAGAATATTGTTCTACTACAGTATTTAAAAAATATTGATTAGTATAAATTTGACAAGACTCAGTTGCCGCTTTAATTAAATTATCAATTAAAGTGTCATCTGCAGTAGTATCAACTTTAAGAAAATCCTTAGCTTCAGCAGTTGTAAATAATGGAGTAGTTGATAAAGTAACTTCTTTTAGACTTCTATACATTTTAAATTAGTTTTAAAAAAAAAGGACTGGCTTCAAAACCAGCCCCTTTTTTAATTATTTATAAATTACTATTAAAGAACAGTAGTATATTTAACAAATGAAGCACCTGAAGCAACTCCCCAATCCATATAGTTGTTCATTATCAATCTAACCTCACCATTTACAGCTCTACTATAAGGATCCACTGTAATTGAAGAAGGTCCAAAAGTTGCAAAATATACACGACTGAAGTCACCAAATAAACCATCAGCAGATGTTATTGGAGGTCCACCAGCAGTAGCAGGAGCATTAGAGAAGTAACCTGGATACCCAGCTAATCTATCATCTTGATATAATGGAGAAACAGAAGCAACTTGAGAAGCAGATTTAATATTAGAATATAAAGCCCATTGATTTACAAAAGCAAGATTTCCATCTAATCCATGATCATCAGCAATAGTTTGGATAGCTTCTAACATATCAGAAGCAGCTCCAGCAGCACCTCCAGCAGCAGACTCAGTAAATGTTAAAGTTCCAGCTGTTTGTACAATTGCAGTTGGAGCAGAAGCAACATTTGCAGAAGCAAACATAGCAGCATCAATTTGAGTTCCCATATTTCTTCCCATATCTCTCATTACAGACGCTTCAGCAGCAGTTCCGTTTTGAGCTAATATAACGTTAGAAAGGTTAGCATAACCAGTTACTCTTTTTGGAGTTAAAGTTACTTTTCCAAAATCAGCACCTCCATCAGCAGCAGCAGCAACTTCTCCAGCCCATGCAACAGTTGATCCTCCAGCTATTGGGAGTACGCTGTCAGCAGCGACTGTTCCTAAATTATTTACTCCGATTCTGTCATAAAGAGCAGAAGCTTGTAAACTATCAACATAAGCACCGATTGCAGTTGGAGCAATTGCAGAATTTGCTTGATCAATAGCTCTTTCTTCTTTCATCATTGTTGGAATACCAATACCTTGTAAACCTTTTCTAGCTTCTCCTTCTGCTTCTTGATGCATTTCTGCTTCAATCCCAGTTAAAGAACCACCATTTCTAACTTCGTTTATAGCTTTAAATAAACTCCATCCTCTTGTTGCTTTATCAGTGTTTACTTTTTGAACTGGAGTTCCAGCTAACTTCACATTATTTCTAATTTCAGTTTCAACTTTCTCAGCTCTTTCAATCTTTGCAGATAATTCATCTGCATTTTTAAGAAGTGAATCCATGTTATCATTCTCCTCTGAAGTTAAATCTCTTTCTTCTGCAGTTGCAGTTTCTTTGATTACTTCTAAAGAATCAATAATATCATTTCTCATTTCTTTCAATTCAATACTTGATTTCATTTTAAAAAATTTTTTATTATTATTATTTTGTTCGTTTTATTAATTCTATTTTTAGTTTCGCCAACGAACGCGCCACTAAATCTGTTTCCTCTTCTTTTATTTCTTGTTTTTCTTTATACATTGCCAAACCTCTTTGAGCTACTACTAAATCAGAATCTGCTTGACTGTATGCAGGATACGTTACTACAGCTACATCATAAAGTCTATCAATTGAAGTTATTGTTCTAATATCATTTCCTTCATCATCAGTTGACCATACGTCAGAACCCACAGTAAAAGCAAATGAAGATTGATTCAGATTCCCATTTTTCATATTGATTGCTAAATCTTTTCCATAAGAAGTTTCTGGGATATCAAATTCATATTTTAACCCTTTTTCATCAACAGTTAAATTAAGAGTTCCAGTTGTACTTCTTGCAAGAATTAAATTCTGATCATGATTAATTAATGCACGTACGTCTGATTTTGCAATTGTTTCTTCACTAATTGCAGTTGGAGATATATATTCATAAAATCCTCCCAAGTTTTCACTTCTGGAGTTAAATATACTTCCGTACCCAACAACCACTTCTTGGCCATCTTCTTTTGTTTCAAATCTGTTTTCAATGTTAAATAATCTTTTTTCCATAATTGTGTTATTATATTTTTTGTCCCAGATTTTAAGCTTCGTCATCTGTTCCAATTTTGTTTATTGTAGTCATGTTCATTTGAAGATAATTTTCATCTCCAGAATCAATCTTGTTTAAATCTTCTTTTTGTCTTACTTCATTAATACTCATCCATCCGTTTGTAATTGCAGTTTTATAATAGTCTGCTCTATCTTTTACGTTTCCTCTGAGTAATCCGTTTACATTAAATTTAATATATTCTCTTCCAATGTTATTTCTTCTGAATAATTTTAGACTCATCTCCAATTCTATCTTTGATATATAAGGCATTAAAGAATAAGAAACAAATTCTTGAGATTGCATTTCTATATTATTAAAAGAACTTGCTGAGAGATCTTTTAATAAATGTGGAGGAAGTCCAAAAATACGTGCAACTTCCTGAATTGAGAATTGTCTTGATGCTAAAAACTGAGCTTGATCTGGAGTTACGGATATGCTTTTGTACTTTAATCCCTCTTCTAACACTGCCGTTTGGTTACTACCATTTAAAGTTCCATAATTTTTATTAAAGCTATTCCTTAATCTATCTATGGCCTGTTCCGATAATGCTCTATCTGACTCCAATATTCCGGATAATTTTCCTCCATTCTTGAAGAATGTGGAACTGTACTCCTGCACATCCATACCCCAACCAATTGCATTTTTACATTGTTCAATTGGAGAAAGTCCTGTTATTCCATCTGGTCCTGTAATCATTTTGAAATGAAGTATATTTTCAGAGTCATGAGTTTCCCCAGACTTCTCATCTGAATAATATAATTTGTTATCTAAAGTATATGTTTCTACATCTCCATAATTTAATGGTAACAATTCTAAAACTCTTCCGTTTCTATTTCTTACAATTTGAACGTAAGAATTGCCATCGGATAGCATGTCCATAATAATCTTTTCATAAAAAGTTATTTTGTTTTGATATGAGTTTGGTTGATATTTAACTAAAAAAGAAAGATCAGAAACAACCTCAACATTATCTCCATTATTTTCTCTTCTAAAAACTCCAACAGGTAAAGTTGAAATACTTTCAGAAAGTAATCTCATAGCAGCCCAAACAGCTGAAAAAGTTAAAGCAGTTTCTGGAGAAACTTGAGTTGAAGGGCCAAAAGGTAAGCTGTAATTTATGCTTCTTTGTTCTTTTTTCTGAGTAGTTGAAAAGATGTTTTGGATTGATTGCAGTATTCCCACTATATAATTTTTTGCAATTATACTACTATCTTGTCCTTTTTTTGTGTAACATTGTTTCCTTTATTTTTCTATCTCTACAAACTCTAAAAGAATTGTAATCAGAATATTTTCTTTTCCCAAATAATTCAATATGGTTCTGTTCTACTGCCTCATAAGCTCCTTTGAGAGTCTTATGTTCTTTGGCCTTATCCCAGAACTCTCTCACAAATCCATCTGCTGAATAAATATATATCATAACATTAATAATCCTCTATCATCATAAATTGAACTATGTCCCCCCTCAGTCATGTAAGATCCAAGAGCCATAACTAAAGCAACTATTCCATCTATTTTTTCTGTACTCTTTTTCTTTGATGGTTTTATATTTCCTGCAGCGTCCTCTTCCATTACAGTGTTTGCAATCATCCATTTTAATACTGGATTATTATTATGAATAATTTCTTTTCCTAATATTAAAGCCTCCAATTGTTTTGATGGTGCACTCATACTAACGAATCCCTGCCCGAAGGGCTCCATTGGTACATTTTCGTTTTGAAGGTCAATCACCATAGAACTTGCGTTCCAACGATCATAACAAATAGATTGTATTAGATATTCTTTTCCTAAGTCTAATATTTTTTGTTTTATAAAATTGTAATCACATACATCTCCCGAAGTTGCAATAATATGGTTATCTCTTATCCAAGTTACATAATCTACTTTATCTCTTTCACTTCTTTTCTTTGCATTCTCTTCTGGAATAAAAAAGTATGGAACTATTATAAACTTTTCATCTTCTTTAAATAATAAAACCAGAGCCGATATATCTCTTGTTGATGCAAGATCCAATCCAACATAACATTCTTTATTCTTTAATTTTTGTAAATCAACATCTCCCTCACAAAGTTCCCATTCCTTTGCACCTATCCAAGCTGTTTGAGAATCAGTCCAGATGTTTAACATTAATCTTTTAAAAGTATTTTGATATGATGGAACATCAACAGCCCTTTGGGATTCTCTTTTCATATATTCTTTCCTTAAACTTATTCCATAGTTTGGATTGGCTTTTTTCCATACCTCTTCATCAGTAATATCTGAATCCAACTCAGCCTCAAAGATGGCAGAATAGAAACTATCATCAACTATAAGTTTATCTTTAACTTGTTTTGCATAATTATAAATTTCATAACAGATAGAATTTTTATCATATCCTGCTGTTGTTATTGCAATACATAATGGTTGCCTTCTTGATCCAGTTGAGGTTGCTAAAGTATCCCATAAATCTCTATTAGGTTGTGTGTGTAATTCATCAAAAATTATACAGTTAGCATTGAATCCATGTTTGGTTTTTGAATCAGAAGAAATAGCTTGATAAAAATTTCCTTTACTTTCGTTTGTAATTGAGTTTCTAAATACCTTTGAACGCTTACTTAATTCTGGATTTTTAAGAATCATTTGTTTTGCTATCTCAAATACAATTCCTGCTTGAGCTCTATCTCCTGCAGCTGAGTAAACTTCAGATCCTCTTTCATCATCTGCAAATAACATATATAATCCTATTGCAGCGCATAGAGTTGATTTACCATTCTTTCTTGGAACTTCAATAAAGGCTGTTCTATATTTCCTCAATCCATTCTCTTGTTTCCATCCAAATAAATCTCCAATTATTTTCTTTTGCCAATCTTCTAAAAGTAAAGGCTTCCCAGCAAGTTCTCCTTTTGTGTGTGTGCAAAAAGTTTCAATAAATCCAATTGCCTTTGAAGCGGCTTCTTTGTCAAAATAAAACTTAGTCAAAATAATTATTTATCTGAGTATTGTTAGTAGTAACTGGAGCAGCAATTGACGCTCTTGCAACTGGAGTTAGTCCAAATTGAGCAGCCAATTTAAGACTGTTATTTAGTGCATCATTTTTCATTTTAACTAAAGGAGATGCTTGCCTTCTTAAAACTATTCCCTCTGATGATTGAAACTCATCTATTCTGTTTTCTTTTCTGAGCTTCATTTCACATTCTAAGTATAAACTAATCTCATTTGCATAAGCTTCCACTAATTTTAAATCAACTGAGTATAACATTTCAAGATTGAAGAGTTGAGTTGTAACCTTTTTAAATTCTTTCTTTCCAATTTCAGATAGCCAATCTGGAACTTCTGGTAATTGAGAAACCTGATCTACTACCATTTCATTTTCAATAGTTCTACTTTTCTCAAGAGTTCCCTGCATCTCCTTTATTTTTGTTGGTGTTTTCTTTCTTCCTTTACCCATTCTTGTCATTTTCAGCTTTAAAACTTGTTCCAAACCCCTCATATTTAGTAGTATCTTTCATGTATTTTCCACATTTACAAAGAGCCTCTTTTACAATAAATTTTTCTTTTTTTAAAACTAAAGTTTGTTTCAAAATATTTTTTTCACACTTGCAATTTTTACATTTAAACTTGGTCATTATTGGTTGGTTTTAGTTTGAACTTAAACTGATATAACAGTAACTGTCTCTTATACACATCTCCGAGCCCACGAGACCGTACT
>OLHW01000010.1_pt1 | contig 16341 bp, 11 predicted proteins | sample 1609531 | NCBI WGS metagenome assembly OLHW01 (sample SAMN05416868, study PRJEB24817) | seawater metagenome | isolation source: Sea water | place: Canada:Atlantic | collected 2013-11
AGATCTAGTACGGTCTCGTGGGCTCGGAGATGTGTATAAGAGACAGCTCTTACTCCTCAAGTAACAAGATAATGTCTATTCAAGTAACGGTAACAGAAACTCCTACTTACGTAACAGTAAATGAGACAAATAATACTGTTACACTAAATCAAAGTGATAATCCTATTACTGTTACTACAAGTACAGATTTAATAACAGCTTTAGGCTTGGCTTCTGATGTAACGTATACAGATATTAATAATGTGCTTCCGGGCGGCAATGTACAGACAGCGCTAGCAACTTTAGCACAACAATTTTATAGGCAAGCAGCAACTCCTTCTGGAGACCAACTAGGAGAAGGAGATTTGTGGTATAATACTTCAAGTGAAGAATTATTTGTATACAGACAAGTATCAGGTGGATTCGAATGGCATACAATTGCCTCAGCAGGGGGTTCATCCCCCACGAGCTTTACCTTAGATGGTGGCTCATTCTAGGATAACAACATGGCAGTAAATATAATTAAAATAAAAAGAACGACTGGTAGTACCGCACCAAGTTCTTTAAACGCTGGTGAGTTAGCTTTCTCAGGAGGAAGTGGCACACAAAGTAACATGGGTCAAAGGTTATTCATTGGAGACCCAGCAAATTCAAATGCAGTTACAGTAATCGGCGGTAATTACTTTAGCAATCTAATGGACCACGCTCATGGTACAACTACAGCAAGTTCGGTTATAATTGTAGACGCAAATAAATCGACTTCAGAGTTAAGAACATCAGCACTCTATTTAGGAACTTCTGGTTCAGATACACTAGTAACAGCTACAGCAGCTGAGATTAATTCAGCACTTGATGGAATTACTTCCACAGCGGCAGAACTGAACTTAGTAGATGGTTCATCTCCAGGAACTGTAGTAAATAACAAAGCAGTTATCTACGGTGGTTCAGGAACTATTACTGGTGTACTAGCAACTGCAGCTCAACCAAATATTACAAGTTTAGGTACTATAGCAAATTTAACAACATCTGGTGCTATAGACATGAACGCAACAACATTAGATATTGATGCAACAGATGACATTGATATAGACACTAGTGATACTACTGGTGGAATAGCTATTGGTACAGCAAATTCTGGTGTTCCAATAACACTAGGACATACAACTTCAGAAGTTACTGTTAACGACAACATGACAGTTACAGGTAACTTAACAGTAAGTGGTACTACTACTACTGTGAACTCAACAACCGTAAGTATTGCTGACCCAGTATTTGAAATAGGAGAATCAGGAAGTGATGATAACTTAGACCGCGGTCTTAAAATGAAGTATAACAATGGAGGCGCTAAGTTTGCTTTCTTTGGTTATGATGATTCAGATGGTAAGTTCGCACTTATTCCAGACGCTACAGATAGTAGCAGTGTATTCAGTGGAACAGCAGGTGTACTAAAAGCAGCCTTAGAAGGTAATGCAAGTACTGCTACTACACTAGCTGGGGGTACTCACACAGTAATTACAACTTTAGCAAACTTAACAACAACAGGAACAATCGGTACTGGTGTTTGGCAAGGAACTCCAATCGGTACAGCATATGGTGGAACAGGATTAAATGCTGTAGGATCTACAGGACAGATTTTAGTATCAAATGGTTCAAGTGTTGCGTATCAACATATTGATGGAGGTACATACAGCTAATGGCAGATAATACAATTCTTTTAAAAAGAAACACATCAAACACAACCGTTCCTACAACTAGTGATATAGTAGTGGGTGAACTGGCTATAAGCGCAGTGGACGGCAAAATTTATTTAAGAAAAACAAACAATGATATAGTAGCACAAGCTACTGAAGACGACGCAATCGCACTCGCTATTGCACTAGGATAAAATTATGGCAAATACATTCAAAAATGCACAAAGCATAGGCGTAGGTACATCTGAAGTAAGTGTGTACACTAGCCCTAGTGCTACTACTACAACTATTGTGGGACTTTCCTGTGCAAACACTACCTCTACAAGTCCTATTAAAGTAGGTATAAGAGTTTTTGATAGTTCAGCAAGTACTCATGCGTATGTCGTAAAAAATGCAGAAATATTCGAAGGAGGCGCTCTAGTAGCAGTTGGTGGAGATCAAAAATTAGTACTAGAGACAGGAGATATAGTTAAAGTTATATCAGATACAACTGACTCAGTAGATGTTATAGTATCATACATGGAGCAAACATAATGGCATATATAGGTAAGAGACCACAAGATACTTTCCCAGCAGGAAATGCAGTTACAGCTACTACTATTGCTGCTAATGCAGTAACAGCCTCTGAGCTTGCAATCAATGCCGTAGACACTAATGCTATAGCAGATGGAGCAGTAACAGCTGCAAAACTTGCTGCAAACAGTATTGCTGTAACAAATATTCCTGATGGTTTACTAACAGCTACTCAGATGGCAAATAGTTCCATAGGCTCAGACCAAATGATAAATGGAGCAGTAACTACAGCAAAACTAGGTGCAGATGCAGTAACAGGGGCAAAGATAGCAGATGATGCTATTGACTCAGAACACTTAACGGACGGATCAATTGATACCGCACATATAGGTGATTTACAAGTTACAAGCGCTAAGATAGCTGCAAATACTATTGCTACTGGAAATATTGCAGATAATGCTGTTGATGGTACAAAAATTGCTCAGAATTCGATTCTCACAAGACATATTGATGATGCTCAGGTAACAGCAGATCAGCTAGCTGATGATGCAGTAACCGCTGCGAAGTTAGCAAGTGGTGCTGTAGTAACAGCAAGTATAGTAGACGAAAATGTAACTACTGCAAAAATTACTGATGCAAACGTAACAACTGTTAAACTAGCAGACGACTCAGTAACACTAGCTAAAATGGCAGGACTTGCCAGAGGCAAAATAATAGTAGGGGATTCTTCAGGCAATCCCTCTGCTTTGGCTCTCGGTTCAAACGGTCAAGTACTAAAATCAGACGGTACAGATTTAGTATTTGGTACTGATGAAGGATTGACTACTGAAGCTGTACAAGATATTGCAGGAGCAATGTTTAGTTCTAATACTGAAACAGGTATAACAGCAACTTATCAAGACGCTGATGGCACTATAGACTTAGTAGTAAGTGGCACAGCCGCTACAATTGTATCAGACTTCACAGAAGCAGTACAAGATACAGCTGGAGGGATGTTCTCTAGCAACACAGAAACAAACGTAACTGCAACTTATCAAGATAGTGATGGAACAGTTGATCTTGCAGTAGAACAACAATTAAATAATACTTCAGCACCCTACTACCATAAAGTAGTAGTTACTGTAGTAAGTGATGGTGGAAACAAATATGCACTTGACGGTGGAACACAAGCAATAGCAAAAGTTACTCCAAATGTAGTATATCGTTTTGACCAATCAGACTCTTCAAACTCAGGACACCCTTTCAGATTTGGAACGGCAGCAAATGGTTCAGAAATTTCTGCAGGATATACAATTTATAATAAAGTAGGGACACCAGGAAGTGCAGGAGCATACACAGAAGTTGCTTTTGAACAAGATGCCCCAGGGCTACTTTACTATTGGTGTTCAGCGCATAGTGGAATGGGAGCTCAAGTATCTATATCTGATGAAAGCGCTTTAACACAAACACTCACAAATAAAACTTTAACAAGTCCAAACATAACAGGATTACAGCTTGGTGGATCTGCTGTAAACTCAACTGCTGCAGAATTAAATATAATAGATGGGGACACTAGTGCTTCAAGCACTACTTTAGCTGATGCAGATAGAGTTGTTGTTAATGATGCAGGAACTATGAAACAAGTTGCTTTAACGGACTTTGAAACATATTTTGAAACTGCATTAGACACACTTGGAAATGTTACAAGCGTTGGGACTTTAACAGACTTAACAACTTCGGGCAATGTTGTTGTTGGTGGAAATTTAACTGTTAATGGTTCTACTGTAACCAACTCTTCAACAAATACGACAATCGAAGATAGATTAATAGAACTGGGAACAGGAACAACAGGATCACCTGCAAACGATATGGGTATCGTTTTAGAAAGAGGTGACTCCGCAAATGCATTTATAGGCTTTGATGAAAGTGCAGATAAATTTACAGTTGGAACAGGAACATTTACAGGAGCATCTACAGGTAATTTATCAATTACAACAGGAACTCTTGTAGCAAATATTGAAGGTAATGTAACAGGTAATGTAACAGGTAATTTAACAGGTACTGCATCTGCAATCGCAGATAACTCTGTTACTTCAGCTAAAATAGTTAATGGCACTATAGTATCGGCTGATATTGCAAATAATGCTATTTTAACTCAGCATATTGATGATAACCAAATTACAGCTGACCAAATAGCAGATACTACAATTACTGCTTCTCAAATTGCAAATGCAACAATTTCTACTACTCAGATAGCAGCAAATACTATCGCAACAGGTAATGTAGCAGATAACGCCATAGACGGAACTAAGATTGCGCAAAACTCGATACTTACCCGACACATCGACGACGCACAGGTAACAGCAGATCAGCTAGCCTCTTCTGCTGTTACAACCGCTAAGGTAGCTGATGATGCCATTACTCTTGATAAAATGGCAGGACTTGCTCGTGGTAAAATAATAGTTGGAGATGCTAGTGGTAATCCAGTAGCTTTAGCTCTAGGGTCAAGTGGACAAGTATTAAAATCAGACGGAACAGACTTAGCTTTTGCAGCTGAATCGGGTCAAACAACAGAACAAATTCAAGACATTGTTGGAGCAATGTTCTCTAGCAATACAGAAACAAATATAACAGCAACTTATCAAGATGCTGACGGTACAATAGATTTAGTTGTTCCAAATGAACTATCAAGTGTTACAGAATTAGGTACACTAACAACTCTTACAGTTGACGACATAAAAATTAACGGAACACAAATTGGACATACATCAGACGAAGATGCAATGTCAATAGCTTCTAGTGGTGTTGTAACATTTACACAAATACCAGTTTTACCAGATGATGCAATTACACAAGCAAAAATAGCTGATGATGCAGTTGGAGCAGACCAACTTGCTGCAAACTCAGTAGTTTCTGCAAGTATTGTAAATGGAAGTATTGTATCAGCAGATATTGCTGCAAACACTATTGCAACTAGCAACATAGCAGATAACGCTGTTGACGGAACAAAGATTGCATCAAATAGTATTCTTACTAGACACATAGACGATAATCAAATTACAGGAGATCAAATTGCTGATGATATAGTACTTAGTGGTACTGGAGCAATAACAGTGCCTGATGGAACAACTGGTCAAAGACCGGGTTCTGCAGCTGCAGGTATGTTCCGATATAATACCACAACTGGTGGTTTTGAAGGCTATACTACTGAGTGGGGAGCAATAGCAGGCGGCGGTGGAGGTAATGGCTTCTTAACAGATATATTCGATGGCACAACCACGCCAGCAACGGATGGAAGTAGAACAGCTTTTACTATGTCTCAAGCTGTTTCTGATGAAAAGTTTGTTATGGTATTTATAGATGGTGTATATCAAGCACACGCTGCATACAGTGTAAGTGGTACTACACTTACCATGGCAGATGCTCCAGTTGCAGGTAGGGTACTCACAGTACATTCAATATCAGCAACAGTTTCAGGAGACGGACTGAATATAAATAACTTTAGTGGAGATGGCTCAGACACCACCTTTACACTTAGTGCTGCTCCAAAACACGAAAACAATACACAAGTATATATAGATGGTGTATACCAGTTTAAAAATACATATGCTGTAGACGGCACAACTTTAACATTCTCAGCCGCTCCACCAAATGGTACAGCGATTGAGGTAATGACTCACAGTCAAACAAACATAAATACATTCCCCGCAACAGGAATATCAGGATTAACACAAGTGACAGCTGCAGGAGCAGATCACTTTATGATATTCGATGCTACAGATAATGCACTCAAAAAAGCACTAGTCTCAGACGTATTAGATAATGTAGTATTAACAGACGAACAAGCACAAGATATAGTAGGTGCTATGTTTAGTTCAAATACAGAAACTGGAATAACAGCTACATACCAAGATGCAGACGGCACAGTTGATTTAGTGTTAGATGCTGCTCAACCAACAGTTACAAGTCTAGGTACGCTTACTACTCTTACAGTAGACGATATAACTATTAATGGCTCAACCATTACAGATAGTGGAGATTTAACTCTTGATATAGGTGGTGATTTACTAATTGATGTAGATGGTGCTGAAATTAAATTATCTGATAATGGAAACCAATTTGGAACACTTTCTGTAGTTAATGATAATTTCTGTGTTACAGGGTCAGATGCTGACCACGCTGGATTAATAATGGCTACTCATGCTATCTTACCCGCAGAAGCTGGAGCAGAAGCGTCAGCCAATGTTATTGATTTAGGTGCTAATGGTAATGAATTTAAAACTCTATATTTAGATACAAGTATTATAGCGTCAAACGCTTTATCAATAGCTACAGGTACAGATTTAACAATAGATGCTGAGGGTGTCATAAAACTTGATGCTAATGGAGCTGAAATACAAATAAAAGATGGTGGTACTGAAATAGGTGCTATATCTATGGGCAGTCAAAACATAAATATAGAATCAAAACAGGCTGATAAAGATATTGTATTTAAAGGAATAGATGGTTCAAGTGATGTTACTGCTCTTACCCTTGATATGTCAGATGGAGGTTCTGCTCATTTCAACCACGATATGTATCTTAATGCAGCCGACGCTTTCCTACATGTAGGAGCAAGCGCAGGCTCGTACGCTCATCAATATGCAGACAATTTAGTTCTTCGTGCTAATGACGGAGGTATGGGGATAACTCTTGCAACAGATACTGATGATGACTGTAACATTCACTTTTCCGATGCTACTTCAGGTGTGGGGCAGTATGCAGGTTATATTACCTACTCTCACTCTCTAAATGCTTTTAAATTTGGTACGTCTTCTGTAGAAAGAATGCGTATTCTGTCAGATGGAGAAATAATTCAAGGGACAGCATCGTTAGCTGATACTTATTCTCCGCTAGTAAATGGATGGACAGGTGATGCCTTAGTTGTTGGCAGACATGCTAGCTCAGGTTCTTTAGGCTTATGGCGAACTAACACTATGGAGTTTAAGTATTACCATAATGGTGGGGGTTATATAATGACTTTTGGTTCAAATAGTGTGATCTCAGGTGACTTTAACGATACATCAGATGTAAATTTAAAACAAAATATATCTACTATTGCAGACGGAACTACAGTAATAAACTCACTAAGACCAGTTAAGTTTGACTGGAAAGCAAGTGAAAAGGGGAACAATCAACATGGATTCATAGCACAAGAAGTAGAAACAGTTCTACCAGATGCAGTTGAAGGAAATGATTATGTTGAAAATGAAACAGGTCTTCCAGAAGACGAGCCCGAAGGTAATGGTAAAACCATGAATAGCAATGCAGTATTGGCTCATGCAGTAAAAGCAATCCAAGAACTGGAAGCAAGAATAAAAGTATTAGAAGGATAATATGGCAAGAACAACTATCCCACCAGAACTGGTAGCAGTTAACGCAATACAAGGCACATTAATAGCCGATAATTCCGTGACTGCTGTACATATAGCAACAAATGCTATATCAGGTACTCTAGTGGCTGATAATGCGATAACAAGTACACACATTGCACAGAACAATGTAACAGCTACACAAATAGCGCAGAACACAATCACAGTAACACAAGTGGCTGATTCAGCAATAGAAACAGCAAAAATAAATAATGATGCTGTTACACAAGCAAAGATCGCAGATGATGCTGTAGGACCAGACCAATTAGCAGCAAACTCAGTAGTATCAGCAAGCATCGCAAATGGAACAATCGTTGAAGCAGATATGGCTGACAACGCAGTTACACTCGCAAAGATGGCTTCACTTGCTCGAGGAAAGATAATAGTCGGAGACTCAGCAGGAGATCCATCAGCACTCGCAATCGGATCAAATGGTACAGCTTTAGTAAGTGATGGAACAGACGTATCATGGGGGTCAGCAGGAGTTGCAGGTATATCTTCTAGTGCAGATGGAACAGCTATAACTATAGATAGCTCTGAAAAAGTAGGTATAGGAACTGGTAGTCCTAGTTCTATATTAGAGGTAGCTGATCCTGGTGCTGGAGCACCTGGAACTGTTTTGAAAGTTTACTCTGCTCAAAACAGCGCAGCGTCTGATGGCTTGGTGTTTATTCATTCCGATCAAGAACTTGCACCTTTTACAGCACTTAATGTTCGTCAAGACGGAACAGGTGACATTTTAAATCTACTCACAGACACAACAGAAGTTTTTACTGTTACTGCAGCGGGTACATTTGGAATGGGATCAGGCTCGGGCAGTTTAGCTGGCAGCATTATTATAAATAATGATGGTTTAACAGGAACAATAACCAATGCTTACTACAATACAGTTTTAGGGTGGGAAGCAGCAGACGATTTAACCACAGGCGATTCTAATACTATAGTAGGCAACCAAGCAGGCTACAAACTTACCGAAGCTACTGGTTGCACATTGATAGGAAGGTTAGCAGGAGAAACGTTAACAACTGGTTCATACAACACAGCTATTGGTTACAATACAATGGGCAATGGAGTTGTTACTGGTGCTTCTAATACAGCTGTAGGCAATTCAGTTATGGTTGCAGTTACTAGCGGAGTTGGCAATACGGCATTAGGAGAGGCTTGTGCTGCGGGATTAACTACAGGCTCAAATAATGTTGCGATTGGAAGAAGTGCAATGAGCAACGCCACAGTAACTGGTAATTACAATGTAGCGGTAGGATATGAAGCATTAAGGGGTGTCACTTCAGGTGGTGAAAATATCTGCATGGGCAGAGATGCAGGTCACGATATTTCAAGTGGAACCCAAAATGTCGCTATTGGACATGAAAGTTTAACGAAAGCTGGTAGCAACAATGGTAACACGGCGGTAGGATTTCAAGCTCTAGAAAAGACTGAAAATAATTCAAATACAGCATTAGGTTGGCAAGCAGGTGAAGCAATAACCTCAGGACTGGGAAATATCTGTATAGGGTACGGCTCAGAAACTTATGCGAATAGTTCTAACTATTCATATATTATAGGCTATAACTGTTCAGGAGTGTACACAAATGATGATGATTCTCAAATTGTTATAGGAAGTTCTACAGGTTCAGATAGAATTTATAATGAATTTAATGCAAATGCTTCTTGGGTTAGAGTATCTGACGAAAGATATAAAGAAGAAATTACAACAAATACAGACTGTGGATTAGCTTTTATAAATGATTTAAAACCAATTACTTATAAATGGAAAGCAAAAGCAGACATTCCTGATACCTTTCCAGATTATGATAAAGATGCAACAACAAGAAGAACAGATAAAAAATTCTATGGCATGATAGCACAAGATGTAAAAGCAGCATTAGATAAGCACAGTATAACAGACTTTGGTGGTTGGAATGAAATAGAGCATGGTATACAGACAGTTTCACAAGAGATGTTTGTTCACCCATTAATCAAAGCAGTACAAGAATTAAAAGCTGAATTAGATGCAGCAAAGGCTAGAATAGCAACACTAGAAGGATAATATGGCAATAACTACTATTACAAATTCAATGGTGTCAGTTAATGCCATACAAGGCACACTGATAGCGGACAACGCGATTACTGCAGTACACATTGCAAGTAACGCCGTGGCTAGCATACAGATAGCCGAGAATAATGTAACAGCAAGAGAAATTGCCGCAAATACAATAACAGTAGCACAACTCGCAGATGACTGTGTAGAATCAGATAAAATAGCTGATGGCGTAATAACGACCAATCATCTAAACAAAGCAATGATTTCGTCACAGACAGAAGTTGCAGTAGCTACTGGAGATTTCATACTACTCGGAGATACTTCCGATTCAAACAATTTAAAGAAAGCACCTATAAGTTCTATACTAGCAGGTACTTTGACAACAGCAGCACAAACAAATATTACAAGTGTTGGAACATTAACTTCATTAGGAGTTGATGGAGCAGCTACATTTAACGAAAGTGGTGCAGATGTGAATTTCAGAATTGAATCTGATGGTTTAGAGTACATGTTTTTTGTAGATGCTGGAAATAATAGGGTTGCTATAAATCACGATGCTCCTTCAGGAATATTCCATGTTGCAGGACATACAAGTAGTGTTGCATCAATATTTGAATCAAACGGAAATGGAGATACAGTACCAGTACAACTAAAAGTAAAAGCTAACAACGGAACTACATCTACACAGGGTCTTTATGGTAATGCAGGCTCAGCTTCGACAGACAACACAATTACATTAGGTGGCTCAGGTACAAGCGGTGTTATTGTTGATAATGGTGGAAAGGTTGGAATTAACACAACACCAGACACACTTCTAAATTTAAAAGATACAGGCGGCATTGAAGTAAGACTAGAAGCAGATTCAAATAATAATGGGCAAGAAGATTGCTTTATAAGATTTTACACTGATGGCAAGACCCAAGAAGGTATTGCAGGTATGGATAACAATAACAGTAGTACTTTATTTAGTGGTAATACTGAAAATGCTATGGTCTTTGGTACTGTAAGTAATTTACCTGTAGTTTTGGCTACAAATAATACTGAAAGATTTCAGATCAGCGCCGCTGGAAACGTAGGCATAGGGAATGCGAGTCCTGCTCAAAAATTACACGTTGGAGGAAACGTTCGCTTTAGTACAACTACAGCAGATTCAAATGAAAGCCGATTTGATTTTACAATGGGCGGAGCAGCAGACGATCCAATAATGACAATGTATAGGCATGATGGTGTTAGTGCCTCTGTAAAATTAAGACCTGGAGTAGATAATTATTTTGAAAATCATGTATTGGTAGGCACTACAGCAACTTCTTTTTCTTCTAATAATGGGGTAAAACTAATTAATGATGGAAGAATTGCTTGTGTATCAAGTTACACTTCAAATAGCCAAGAGAGCTACGCAATGTATTCGACAGGTGTAAGTAATTGGAGATTTTATGTAGGTTGGGCAGGAAGAATAAGTGCTGTGACTACTTCTATAAATCAAATTTCTGACGAAAGATTAAAAGAAAATATACTTGACATAGATACTGGTCTTGCTGAGATATGTGCATTAAAGCCTAGAAGATTTGATTGGAAAGGGAATGAGGGTACAGGAGAAAAAGGAGTACAAGGATTTATAGCACAGGAAGTAGAGACAGTTATGCCGGAATTAGTAGGTAATTTTAAACACAATACTTTAGCAGACTGTAAATCAGTAATGATGGGTGATGCTTTTCCTACAGTAGTAAAAGCAATCCAAGAATTAAAAGCAGAAAACGATGCACTAAAAGCAAGGATAGAAACCCTAGAGGAATGACATGGCAAGAACACAAGTACAATCAGAATTACTCGCAGTAAACTCGATATCGGGAACAATTATTGCGGACAACGCTATCACAGCTACTCATATAGCTACAAACGCTATATCTGGAACATTAGTACAAGACGGTGGTATAGTTACTGTTATGATTGCAGCAAACAACGTAACTGCAACAAAGATAGTAACAGATGCAGTACAGACAAGACACATAGCAGATGACCAAGTTACAGCAGCTAAATTAGCAAACTCAATTAATACAGATATAGCAACAGGCCCTGCCGCGTTACCAAAAGCTGGTGGCACTATGACTGGCAACATAGTCATGGGTGATGATACGTCTATAGGTATAGCAGATGATGCTGAAAGAATTGAGTTTGATGGCGCAGGTGATATAAGTTTTTTAGGCGCAAACGTAGGCATAGGAGATGCGAGTCCTAGTCACATGCTCCATGTAAATGCTGCAGATGGTGCTTCTGATAATACACAAGCAATGACCATTGAAAATAACGAAGCAACAGATGGAAGAAGCTATGGATTAAAAATAAAAGCAGGTAGTACTGCAAACGATGCTTCTTTATTTGTACAAGACCATGATGCCTCTAATGACCACTTTATTATTAGAGGAAATGGTGCGGTAGGCATAGGAACTACGAGTCCTGCTAGAAAAGTACAAATACAAGATACATCTTCAACAGTTTATTTATCTTTAGTTGGACCAACAAATGCTGGTGCAGGTATTATGTTTGGCGATTCTGATGATGAAACTGTAGGCAGAGTTACATATGATAATTCTAATAATGGTATGCAATTTTGGACAAATGACAGCGAAAGAATGCGTATTCATGCGAATGGTAAAGCAGCTTGGTCGGCTAACGGTATAGGAAGTACAGGAACAGTTGCTAGAGATTTTGCTTTCTACACAGAAGGTTCTACTAACGGTGTAGAAGTTCGTAGTAATGACCAAAGATTACTTTTCTTTGGAGCTGGCGGTAGTGGTGGAACAGGAGTTGATGATGGTTACTTAGCTATGAGTTCTCAGGGAACTGGTAAAATAGCGTTCAACGCTAATGGAGATTCCTATTTTAATGGTGGAAAATTAGCAATAGGAGCTGATCATGCAGACGAGCCCTTAACAGTTAGAAGTTCAGCAGAAAATATAAATACTTGTTTAATAGAAGTAGGTAATGATTTACATGCTACAAACACAAAAGATGCTTGGATAAAATTTGTAGCAGGAGCAGCTACAAATGATTATAGTTGGGCAATAGGAGCATATCCTACTGATTTTAGATTTAGTTATCTAGGGGCAAGAGGAACAGCAGTTGCAACAGCAGCTAATGTCAGACTACAGATTGCTAATAATGGCAGACTTACTTACAACGACACCGGCACAGCTAATGCACATGCTACTTTTGTTGGAGAAGTTGGAAGTGGTTTCAAAGCTTTAGCTTTTGAAAGAACAGTTGGTGGTGGAGAAGTTGGCACAATCGTAGCTAATACTAGTTCAACAACTTATAATACTTCATCAGATTACAGATTAAAAGAAAATGTAGATTATTCATGGGACGCTACTACTAGACTCAAACAACTAAAACCTGCTAGATTTAATTGGATAGCAGATGATACAAATACACTATTAGAGGGTTTCTTAGCACACGAAGTTTCTAGCATAGTTCCTGAAGCTGTATCAGGTGAAAAAGATGCTATGGCTGACCCTATTTTATATGAAGATGGAGATGAATTGCCATCAGGTAAAAAGGTTGGAGATGTTAAGAAAGACTCAGCACCTGAATATCAAGGCATAGACCATAGTAAATTAGTTCCATTACTCGTAAAAACAGTTCAAGAGCTAGAAGCAAGAATAAAGACATTAGAAGGATAACATGGCACTCACAAAAATAAACGCAAGCGTAATCGCAAACAACACAATCGCTGTAGGAAATATAGCAGATAACTCTGTGGACGCAACAAAAATAGCTTCGAATAGTATACTTACTCGTCATATAGATGACAACCAAGTGACAACAGATCAGATAGCAGCCAATACGATAGCAACAGCCAATATAGCTGATAATGCAGTAGATGGTACTAAGATAGCTTCCAATAGTATACTTACTCGTCATATAGATGATGACCAAATCACAACAGATCAAATACTAAACGATGCTGTTACAGCAGACAAATTAGCAAACTCAATTAATACAGATATAGCAACAGGCCCCGCTGCTTTACCAAAAGCTGGGGGTACTATGACTGGAGCTTTGATAGGAACAACAGCAAGGTTTAACGGAACAACAACTGCGGGATTAGTTATTTCAAGCTCATCCACTGCAAGTAGCGGTTTTAAAATATATAACAATTCATCAACAGACACAGCAAATCTAAACAACCATTTCTCAGGGCCCATGGTGTTTTCTACGGCAAACACAGAAAGAATGCGTATTGGTTCTTCAGGTAAAACATCTTGGTCGGCAGGTGGTATAGGAACAGTAGCAACACAAGCTAGAGATTTTACCTTTTACACAGAAGGTTCTGCAAATGGTGTAGCAATACATAGTAATGATCAAAGACTGATATTTATGGGGGCTGCCGCCAGTAGTGGCACAGGTGTAGATACTGGTTATCTTCAAATTGAAAACGGTGGTTCAGCCGCTATAGCACTCAATTCAAATGGAGACTCTTACTTCAACGGTGGAAAAGTAGGCATAGGAACTGCGAGTCCTGCAAGAAAGCTTCACGTTAAATCTGCCGATACTAACATGGCTTCGTTTGAGGGTAGCAATGGTGAAGGTGTAGTTATTGTAAATAATACAAATGGACGCGCTGACATTATAGGATATAGTGATACAGCAGGTGCTTATAATGCCGTTGTTTTAAGAGCGCAAGGTAGCTATGATCAATTATATCTAGATACAAGTGGAAATGTAGGTATACAATGTGATCCTAATTCAAATTTAGAAGTTTTTGATGCAAGTGGTGGTGCAGGTACTGGAGTAAGAATTAATTGCAATAATGGTGGTAGTGATGTTTGGGACTTGTACTCAACAACCGCAGGAAGATTATATGTAAAGAACCCAAACTATAGCGGAGGTGTTTATATCCAACATGGTGCAACATCTTGGACTGGTAATTCAGATGAAAATTTAAAAGAAAATATAACGTCTTTAGGAACAGTAGGAGACAAATTAAAAAATTACAGAACATCTTACTTCAATTGGAAAGATGACAACAGAGAAACACCCCCAAGACAAATTGGTTTTATAGCACAAGATTGGGAAACTGATTTTCCAGAAGTTGTAAACAAAGTAGAGGGTGAACCTTTGGGTATGCAGTACACAGAAACCATACCCATACTTTTAAAATACATACAAGAACTCGAAGCAAGGATAGAAACACTAGAAGGATAGTATAAAGACAATAAAAAACCCGCTAATTAGCGGGTTTTTCGTCTGATGAACCTTCATCGGGCTCAGTAAGAAGCTGTTTCAATCTACTTGTATAACCTTCTCGGGCTAATACTAGTCTATCCATTTTTCTTCTTGCATCACTTTCATCTTGTGCTAAAGCATTTAACTCTATCACGAAAGCTTTTTGCTGGTCAGTCATATCATTTATAAGATACTTCTCCCCATCTAATTCCAACACTGGTTCATTTTTAATTTCATCTGTCATTTAAATATATCCTGCCAGTTTCCTTGTGTGCTAGCTTTCGCATACTCAGTAGCACGGTTTTCAAAAAAGTTGGTATGCTCAACTGCGTTAACTTGCATATCAATCCACGGCAAAGGGTTCTCATCACTACTATGGAAGATATTTTTCATACCTAATCCTAGTAATCTTCTATCCGCAATATAACGAATATACTCTTTTACCTCTTTTCCTGTTAAATTTGAAATATTTGCTTTATCAAAACAAATATCAATAAACTTATCTTCTAGTTCGACTACTCTTTCAGCAGCACAATAGATTTCATACTTTAGTTTATCTGTCCATATCTCTGGATTTTCTGCAATAAATGTTCTGAAAAGTTTGGATAAACCTTCTACATGTAGTGATTCATCACGAATACTCCATGTAACAATCTGTCCCATACCTTTCATCATATTATGTCTTGGGTAGTTCAATAGTATAGCAAAACTACTAAATAATTGCACTCCCTCTGTGAACCCACTATATACAGCCATTGTTTTAGCCATTTCATGTGGTGTGTCCATATTAAAGTCTGTAAGATAGTCATGTTTTTCTGACATAGCTTGTATGTCAAAGAACTCTTGGTACATATCGTCAGACTTTCCTAAAGTTTCTAATAATAGTGAGTATGCTTCCTGATGGACTGCCTCCATTGCAGCAAAACTTACTAACATCATTCTTACTTCTGGTTGTTTGAATGTGGGTAGATAATGCTTAGCATATCCACAGCACACATCAACATCAGCTTGGGTAAAAAACTTAAATATATTGTCTATAAGTGTTCTTTCTCCTTCTGATAATTTTTCTCTATAATCTTTTATATCATCTTGTAATGGTACCTCTTCAGGTAGCCAATGCATTTGTTGTTGTTTTTTGTAAAACTCAAATGCCCAAGGGTATACAAAAGGTTTATAATATTCTCTTTCTTCTAATAATTGGCTCATAGTTACCCCTCGCAACTTAAACAATCTTCTTGTTCAAAGATTATTTCTCTCTTTACCTGAGAAGATATATTATCAGCACGACTGATAGCTTCACTTCTTAGATAGTATAATGTTTTTAAATTTTTAGCCCATGCTAACATATGTACGTTGTGTAAGTCACCCTTATTCACATCTGGTGGAAAAAATAAATTTACACTCTGAGATTGGCAAATAAACTCTTGTCTCATGGAGGCATGCTCTATAATCCAAGATTGATTAATCTCTACAGCCTGTCTCTTATACACATCTCCGAGCC
>OLHW01000012.1_pt1 | contig 15003 bp, 29 predicted proteins | sample 1609531 | NCBI WGS metagenome assembly OLHW01 (sample SAMN05416868, study PRJEB24817) | seawater metagenome | isolation source: Sea water | place: Canada:Atlantic | collected 2013-11
GATCGTTGGTGCATCCTGGTACTAGCTAATGGTAGCGTTAAGTCTGGGGAGAATAGAGATACATTCATAAGTGATACATATTCTCGAAGGTTTTGTAATAGGAGGTAGATACATGGACTTTAGTAACAGTAATTCAGAAACAAGTAAAGAAGAACAAGAAGAACTTAACTTTATTTCAGCACGAGCAGCAATGAAAGCTGACGGCCGATTTGAGTTTGTCTTTACGGTAGCAATATTAAACGAAGAAAAACAATGTATAACATTGATTGACTCTAATACTGCAACCGCTTGTACTGTATGGATAAAACCATACGAGGATTCACAGTTTGAAGTTAAGCCAGATCAAACAGATGGCGCAAGATTAGGTCGAGCAATAGCAAGAGCTTTTCCTGGTAACTCAAACGAAGAAATCTTTTCAAAAGCGTCTGAATCTGGTGGAACTCTCACAGTAGAGAAGAACCCAGAATATAATAACGCTTGGCTATGGACAATTAAGGCATAAAGCCTTAGTTATCTGTACGGATTGACACAAGCCCTCTAAGGGTATATCTCTTAGAGGGTTAATTCTCTTTCATCTTATTGTATATAGTGAAAGCAGTAAGAGTATAAATTAACATAGACCAGGCAACCGCTACGGCTTCGACTCTTCTAGGAGCGACTATTGAGGCTGCTAGTGTATAGGTTGCATTAGTCGCATCTAATACAGCAACACCCGCACCTCTAATCAAATCTAAAGCTCCTTCGGATAACTGATCTCCTAATTCATCAAAGAACTCGACTACCGATTCTATGATAGGTACACCCGTTTCAATCAAAGTATCAGCCGCCTCCTTTGTTACTTGTTGAACTATACCATCTTCATTTCTATGATACCAGATTCCACCTAGTAAGATAACTGCGGGAAATAGAGCCATTATTTCACCCTCTTTTGAATCTTAATTGCCTGGTTGAATACTAATAGAATTAGAAGTGATGAAGGAATAGCTACGATCGAGCCTTTCAAAACACCTTCCGACACGTAGCCAACACGGATGAGAGTAGTCTCTAACTTATCTCCTATTGTCTCATCTGGGTTAACGGTACTAATAACGGCTAAACCTAATCCAGCAATAGCAACACCGCCAACAGCTAAACCGAGTAAAGGAAGAACCATTTAATCACCCTTTATAAAACCATTTACCGTTAATTCTTTTTATTAAACCACGAGCAACCCAATTTTCTCTTTTTGCTCTTTCCGGGACAAATCCTTCAAACGGTAGCCATTTAACCATTACATCACCCTCTTAGCAAACAAACCTACGACAACCAGACCAATTAATAAAAACCTTTGATTATCAGTTAAACCAGGAAAAGAAGAACCATCATCGTCATCATCAGAACTAGAACCACCACTAGAACCATCATCACCAGAACCAGAACCAGAACCCGAACCCTGCTCTTCAAGCTGTCTTATTCTCCAATCTTCTAATATCCAATCTCTAGCCAATTGTTCATTAATTGAACCTACATTACTATTATTATCACTAGCTACGATTTTACCGTTAAGATCGTCTCTTGAGACTTCCCAGAACTTATCACCGAATCTAGCCGTATAATCGTATAATGCGAACCTACCACTTCCGGTATTACTACCACCAGATGAGCCACCGCCAAAGTCGCCACCGCCACCACTTCGACCGCTTGATCTTTCTTGTGTCGGTACGGACTTTTCATATCCTGGTAGTATTCCTCCTTTAGCGTACATTTAATAAAGCCCCCTTTTCTTTGCTCGCCTTGAGCCTGTGCTTCTCTTACGCATACTTCTTCTCTTAGATGTAGCAGCAGCTTTAGAAGCAGCCGCACGAGTCTTATAGACCCGTTTTAATAATTTACCAGATACATAAGAACGGACGCGATACCCACCGCGAACCTTATCAACAGGCATCTTATTGTCCTCCTTTTAATACTAGAAAGGCTATTACTATTAATGCTATTGTGTTTGCTTCGCTCATATCATTTCCTCCATTCCTAAATCGAATCCTAATGTTGCTGATACCATAACGGCTAATAACTTTGCTATTCTTGCTATTGTTTCAAGTTTAGTCATTAATTCAAGATGATTAGTTTCTAAATTGTAAAGTCTATCTTTTACTTCTTCTATGTCATCTTCTAATCTAATGATTCTGCTTAAGTTTTCTTTTACTGTCATATTATCCCTCCATAACAAATAAAGGCATTACTGGGTAATTCTGATTTGCTTCGCTTGTAGTTTCGTAAGTTTGCGGTAAATCCCTTAACAATTGTCTAAATAAAATTAATTCTTCTTTTTGTTCTTGAGTAATTGGGTAATCAGTAATCATATATTTATCAGTTTGTAATAAGTTAGATAGTCTTTCAGTTTTGATAGTTTCCCATGAAACTTCTTGTTCTATTTTTTCACCGTCAATGTATAAATTAAACCTAGACATAAGTACACCCCATTATCATAACTGAAGTTCCTAAAGCAACACCCGAACCGGGATAAGAACTTGGTAAAGTACCTAATGAACCGGCTCTAATTGCTTGTCGTTGTGTGCCTATTGTTGTATCTGTAAATGCACCGTGAAACTGAGCTCCCGCTCCACGTACAGTAGGATTTGAAGTCGCGTCAAAACTTTGTGTGTAAGCATAATAATATTGAGTACCTGCCACTAAATCACCATCACCCGCCGAAGTTTCAGTAATTGTACCTGTTTGAGTTCCTGTCGCATCAGCACTAACCGTAGCACTAACTAACTTTGAATCGGGTAATCCCGCCGCATCAACCGAGTAAATCGCTAATAAATAATTCAAACCCGCATCACCAGCCGCACTTACTTCAATACCTAATGTAGCTAAGGTTAAATCAATACCACAAGTAAAAGGTGAGTAAATAGGAGCTGATTGATTTTCGGTTACATTTGTATAACTTGAAGTTCGCCATCCGGTCGGGTAAGCTGATAAATCATAATAAGCGTTAGTATTTGCTTTAACACCCGAAAACTTAGGGGTTGAACCACCGCTAACCGTAGTCCATGAAGCAGCAGCACCCGCACCACCCGAAGTTAATACTTGGCCGGATGTACCATAATTAGCACCACTTAAACCAATTTCCCCGTCATCATGTATTCTTAATCTTTCAGTACCACCAACGGAGAACCCTACACCGTTTGAACCACTAGCAAACATACCGCTATTTCCGGGTGGATTGAAAGCGTACATTGGTTGAGAGGGTGAATTGCTATTCGGGAAACCTTTGATTTGACCGGAACCACCAAAACAATTTAAGTTACTTGTTCCGCTTAATCCATGCCAACCTATATCTGATACGTTGATATTTAATGGATTAGAATTTGCTACCGATACATCACCGATAGTTAATTTAGTTAAATCCGTACCGTCAAATGTCGCTACGGTTGAAGGTAAAGCACCAAAAGAGCCACCGTCATTATATTGGATTTGACCCGTTGATCCGGCAGGTGTTCCGCCACCGCTAGGTGTAGTCCATGAAGCAGCCGCACCACTACCGCCCGAAGTAAATACTTGACCGGAAGTACCAGCATCACCCACTATTTCAAAATCACCATCAGCACCCATTCTAAACTTTTCAGTACCCGCCGTTGAAAACCCTATTGTATCAGCCGAAGGTTGAAAGAAACCTGTATTTGTATCGGTTGCGAATCCGTTTGGGGCTGCTGCCGTTGCTGCATTAAATAGAGCCTTTTTATTAAATTGAACTGAACCTAATGAACCTATGTAAAGGTAATTTTGACCACCTGCTGCAATAGCCATATTAGAAGCACCGGATAAATATATTCCTGTATCCGTATCAGCACTAAAGGAATAACTAGGTGCGCCTGATGAACCGCTATCCGCTTCAATTGGGAATGTAATTCCACCACCACTCTCCGCAACCCATCCGGCAGCAGTAGCCGAAGTAGCTTTCAAAACATAACCCGTAGCAATTGCTGAATTATCTAATTCAACCCCATCTAACTTGATTTTACCCGTACCGTTTGGCGTGATTGATATTTGACCGTTAGCACCATCAGCAATAACAATAGAACCACTTGAGGCACTACCCGTTGTTAGTTCCAAATTAGTACCCGAAGGGGTAGTAACTTTCGTCCCTGTTTCAACATATCCACCAACGGTTAAGTTACCCGTTGAAGGGTCATAAGTCAAACCTGTTGAACCTGCTTGAACACTTGCTGCTGTCCAGTATGAAACTTGATTTGCTGAACCCGTACCTGTAACTGTACCACTTGTTAGAGTTCCTAAAGTTAAATCACCTAGAATAACTTGAGAGGAACTACCTGCTCCAGATATGTTAAGAGTACCCGATCCTGTTATTGGTGAACCTGTAACAGTTAAGGCATTACCGCTTTCAGTTAATGCTACGGATGTAACAGAACCCGAACCCTTATTGTTGAAAGTATTCCAATCTGTCGCAGTTAAAACACCCGTTGCTGATGCCGAAGCATTACCTATTGAAATACTAGGTGTCGTAGTAGGACTTGTAATTGTGATAAACGCTTGAGAAGTTCCTACACTTGTAACCGTACCACTTGTTAGAGTTCCTAAAGATAAATCTCCTAGAATAACCTGGGAAGAAGTACCCGCCCCGGCTATATTGAAAGTACCTGCTCCGGTTATCGGTGATCCTGTAATAGTTAAAGCTGAACCTGTTTCAGTTAATGCTACGGATGTAACAGTACCTCCGCCTCCGCTACCGTTAGCAACCCATTCAAACTGACCAGAAGATGCTTGATAAGCGGCGACTTCACCATCAGCCGGACTATCAATAGCCGCTATTCTTGAAGGCGGAACTCTTGCATTGACCGAACTCATTGATTGTCAGCCACCCATATCTCAAGAACCTGGTCGCCTACCGGACTCACAAAATACATTTGCTGATTCTGGGCTAAGAAGCCGACAGAGTTTGATACATCAAATACATATTGTGAACCTCCGAGTAAAGTGAAGTAATTTGTTCCGGTAGTACCAACATCGAACCTGTCATATGCTATACGTATATCTAAAGTTCCAGTATTGTAAAGTAATATTTTACCAGGACCGACTATACCGAGATCGATAGCTTCCGATGCCCCTTCATTCAATGTTACTCTTAACATCCTACCCATTATATCACCTCATGTTGAAGGAAGTAAGCGAAAGGGGTTTTAATTCCCCTCTCGCTCATCTTAATCCCCTCCGTCATGCTTAGACTGTCTCAGTAGTTGCAGCTAAAACAGCCGTATTAGTGTTTGTGATTACTGGTTGTGTTTGACGACCTTGTGATTCAGAAGCACCATTGATACTTGCTACTATTACAGGAGTGTAAGTTCTAGTAGTTACAGCAGAAGAATTTACCTGCAAAATAACGTCTGAATCCATACTTAGACCGAATGTTGGAAGGAATAATCCACCCTCACACTTAACTGCATATTGTTGAGCTGTGGTTGAATCGTTTGCATCACCGTAAACTATACCATTGTAAAGATCGCCATTAAACGCCCTAAACATATCTTCCGATAAACTAAAGTCAGACTGTGAAATTACTCTAATTCCTGTAATCTCATCGGCAGCCGAATCATTTTGAATCATAATTCCAGCGACTACACCAGGAACGCCTTGAGGAAGTCTCACAACAACTTGTTGTTCACTTATGCTATGGTTAAAGCTAGTTGAGGCTGATACTGTGGTAGTAGTCGCCATGTTATCATTATACCGGACGAAGAACTCACAAGTACCAGAAGCTACAGCAGCAGCCGTACCCGAGTATGATAATGTATATTCCATACGGGACACACCCGCCGGGATATTTCTGCCGATAGGGATTCTCGCGTAATACTCTTTAGTCAAATCGCTAGGAACTTCAACAGATCGACCAGAACCTAAAGAGTTCAGGAAATAACCGAATTGAGAAGCTGCGTTATTTGCTGCTGATGAATAACCGGAACGGAAATCAAAAACAGTAGAGCCATTAAGAACCAGTCTTAAAGATTGAATACAGTTAGCGAAATCAGCTAAAATAGCTCCAGTTGTGTTAGTGGTGGTAATTCTCATAATTACCTCATCTACCGCCCCGCCTGGAAGTGAAAAACCGCGATTAAATGTCGCAGCAGCAGCGCCAGGAATATCAGTAGTGTTAGATTCTACAAGGTTTATACGTACAGCCATATCTTAAACCTCCTTATTTCCTCGAGATTGCGTCTTGAACTGATTGCATTGGAGCAGTAAATAAAGCCGCACCGATAGCGACACCAAGACCGAGAGCGAGATAGTCCACTATTCCCATAGCGGAGAAGCTAGGTAAAGGCAACATAATTATAGCCCCCTTCCAGCGACCCATTCGTCAAGCGTTTTCCCGTTAAGCACATAGGTGGCGAGCCCATTCGATACCGCGATTAATCCGAGATAACCAAATGATATTCCGACACCTGCTAACACATTATTCAAAATCATGTAAGCCGACCTCATTTTGTAGGGTATATTAATCCTTCATTGTATCACAATATCTAATAAGCCTATGATTGACGGGTATATATGGCGAATCATAACATACGTTGTCAATGTGGTGAAAAAGTCTCACGCCTATGTATTAGAAAAAGAATAGACGGGGATGATCGACCAACCTCAAGACTACCATTCAAAGGAATTGGTTATTATTGTCAAGAATGTCAAAAGATTCATTCACTCGATAGGACTCATGAGAGTCTTAGTACCCTTAACTAAATCATACCAGGCAAATGAATAAGGCGTTTTAGTGATTTCAATTTGTGAAGTTTCTAAATCAACACCGAACCTTTTCTTAGCATCTGAATATGAATTGACATATGGTAATCTAAAAGTCAATAGATGTTCTGTTGAACCCTCCATTAGTTTATTCACGACAGGCGAATGAGCCACTAGAACGGCTCTTATTCCCTTCGACCTACCTGTAAGAACCAACCTTTTTGAGCTTCCCGAAGCCGCCTTTCGACTATCCAAGATTACTTGAGCATCATCCAAAATTATTACGGCTTTGAAATCTTCACCGTTAGATTCTCGTAAAGCGAATACTAAATCTATGGCCGCATCTGTTTCGGCTTCAAAGAATACGGGATCGGGATAAAATATAGTAAGTCTATTTTTTCTTATTGATTTCTGTAATTGAAATAATGTAGTCGGTCTAGTCTTAGGATAAGAAAACTCATGTTTAGGACAGATGTAAAGAACTCTTAGGTTTTCATCTTCATTAGATTTCAAGAAGGCATCTAAGCTCTTTGCTAAAAAATATGACTTACCGCTTCCAGGCATCCCAACCAATTGAACGCTCAAGGCCTTCTTATCTGGAAGAAATAATTTGTTTAACATTGACATATTATAACCTCAATTCACCCGGTAAATAAGGACATTTCCAACGCCTTCGTTGAATTAGATTCTTAGAGTTAGGGTTTCTTTTCCAATTACCGCGTATTTTACCAGACCTAGCGCAATAACTACGCTGACGAGCTGAACCAGGCTTACCTACCTTCACTTTAGAACTTACTTTAATCGTTTTCTTAGTGTAAGGATTTCTAATTTTGGGCATCAAGTCCACCGTCAACAGTCTGTAAAGACTTCTCTAAGCGTCTTGCTTTTATTCTTTTACCTAAAAAGGGTATTTTCTCTATCATTCTTCCAACACCCGCGAACCTACCCTTGAACGGGTTTTTATCTGATTCAGCATGAATACGTGAGATAGGCACATAGAACCAATATGAATTAGCGATTAAAGCAAATGTGGTTTTTCCTACTACTTCACCGATCATAATACCATTCTCTTGAAGTGCTTCATCCGTTGTTGATGCTATCCATTCATAATCTTCATTTGTATGTTTAATCGGTTCAGCGTTATTATCTTCTAGTAATGCCCTTCTATATCTGGTTAGAACGTGATCTCCCGTTCTGTAACCTAACTTTAGAATAGCTAAATTATTTTGTCTTTCAATTTCTTGTTGCTTCTTTGTTTTCTTCGAACTAGAATCTGTTACACCTCTAATCTTCTTGAGAGTAGAAGGAATAACCTCAACCGTATCTCCTGGGTTTGAACCGAAGTCAAATGTAGTCCATGCTGGAGATTCTGGTTGAACCTCTTCAATAACTTGACTTTCATTTTCACTTTTACTTTCACTTTTACTTTCACTTTCAGAAGGTAACTCTAAACTTTTTGAATGACTCCAGGCAGCTTTTCGAGTTTTATGTGTCGAACCGTCAGTAGATTCCCAAAAAGGATTACCTTCTTCATCAGTTCTCTTAGTGGTATAAATACCCATTATTATTCCTCTTCTTCTTTCATTACTAACAATTTTATATTAATCGCATAAATATGGCTTTCATCATGTCTTACTACCTGATATTCGTTTCCGTTTTCATCTTTAATTCTGTTACTCATTTTAATTAGCCTCCCAATCACATTCAAGACAAGATACCTTTTTGACTTTAAGCCTATCTTGAGTTAATGTGAATATTAACAAATCTCCGCATACCGGACATTTGCGACCATACCATGCCGACCTTAAATCGCATGAGTCAATCCAGGTTTGAACCGACTTTGAACGCTGATGTGTGTAAGAATGGTTATCATCCATTTGTAACACCTCGATTTATATTTTGAGTAGCCATAGCAGCTAAGAACTCTTGAATAACTGGATGACTCAAAACTTCGGCTTGTGCTGCTGAAAATGAAGTTTCGACATCATGTCCTTGATTTCTAAAATTATTATAATGATGTACGAATAAACCCGCACCGAATCCGAAGGTGGCGGGCTGATTCTGTAAAGGAGATATGTGAGAGTCAATGAAAACATTAGTCATTAAACGTTCTGACGGTTCGGTAGCAGCCGTAAGAAGATCGTCTAGAGCGTTTCTAAAATCAACATCATTCAGCCCGACCACGAAGTTTCAAGTCTGTGTAGGGTTTTAGAAGGTTACGTTTCTTTTAACCTATAATTCGTTCCTGTATGAGTTTTAATCCTTTCAATTCTAGGATGACATCTTAGTATCTGGTGAAGCGTTTGTGGCATCAACATTAGACTGTACTCACGTTCTAACTTATACACTACGTCTCTTGAAGATAGTTCACCCGTTTCAAATAATATACGTTCTGTATTTGTTCTAACTAAAGCTCTATACCGTTTCTTTGATACTACCAATTAATCACCCTCGTAAAAAATCGAGTCTCTTTTTTCTGTAATAAGTTCCGTTCCAGGTATCAAACCTCTTCTTAATGCACTAAATAATTTAACCGTTGTTCGGCTTCTTTGAAGTTTTCTCATGTCTCCGGCATCATCGAGATATTCGCCTTTGTCGTTTTTGACTTGAACACCCTTAGCCTTGACTTTACGTTTATTATTGTCTTTATCATACCATGTATAGGCTTTTTTACGCCAATACACCGCCTTAGCGATAGTTACAGGCGTTTCAAGTTTCCATTGACCTAATTCACCACCTAATGAAATAAGTTCTTCAAATCGTTCCTTTCCTTCTTCTCTAATATGAACCGAATCAGTGTCACAATAAAGAGAGTTCATACCTCCGGCTATAATTGCTTCAGCTAATACACACCGAGCGTAAGAGCAAACAAAAGCCGAGAACCCGAACCATTGAGAAGAGTTTGAACCCGATGTAGTATGATGATCGAGTAAGTAAGGATAGTTCATATTTTTCCTATCATAGAAACATAATTCATAACGCTCATTATAATTCTTCTTCTTTTGAGCCTTTTCTATATCTTCTGGGTTTTCAATCCTGGTCGGTTTTGGACGTAGCCCGTACCTGCCATACAATGAATTAAGGGCTAATTTCGCGACCATTTCCCTTGAATCTCCTTGCGCTTTGTATTCTTTTCTTAATTCATACAACCCGTTAATATAATTCATAAAAGGCCTTATTCCTTTTGATTTATTCAATTCATGTATTTCCTTGATAATCCAACCCTCCTTCAAAGCTAATCTTATTTCCGGTTCGCATAAATAACCAGAAAACTCACTTCGATTGAAGTCAAGCCTCCCGTCATCACCTAATACGGGTAAAAATCTTTCAACACCTTCGGGAGCGTACATTTCAAGATTAGCCCAACAAACATATAGAGGATCGTTAATAATATTCAATAAAGCGTTTTTAGTAGCTCCAACACGCCAACACTTAGTCAAATCGGGAAATAAATTAGCCGGATGAGCCATGACAAAAGGATACATTGAGTTTGCGTCATATTCTAGTACGTTCTCGACTTCTTGACCTGGTATCGCATTAATTAATTGAGTTCGACCGCCCCAATAAGCCTCATTTAGAGTATCGTTGAAATAAGGGTCGGTTTTAGCGGCGTTTTGTCTTTTACCGCTTTTCTTGTCTATCCAACCCCAATGCTCCGGCCATGAAGTAGCGCACCAGATACGGTACGAAATAGATGCAATAGTCAAGGGGAGGGCTGTATCATGTCTTGACATACCCATTGATGAAGCGTAAAAATCATGTATGTCTATTATCCCTCTAGCTAATATTCGACAATCTAACAAACAGTATTCTATATCTTGTTGAGTTATTTTTCTTTTATTGGCTTCTATAAAGTCGATTGGTGTTTCACCTTTAGGCATTTTGAATGAATCTCCTAAAGCACTTAATTTCATAGGAAATAAATGCTTACTATCTCTATACTTTACCTTATTGTGTCTAATCTCATAAATATTAGTACCTTGAGCAATCTTACGCGCCTGGTAAGCCTCTTGAAGATTTAGGATAGAAAATAAGTCAAAACCAAATGAATTATGAGCATATACTATACACGGAGCATTCTCTTCAAAATATGATCTTGCTAATTCTGGTGAATAAAATACTTGTTCTTCACCTGTATTGATATTCCTTGAACATCCAAAAGCGAAAGCCTGTGAGTTTAGCCCCCAGGTCTCAATATCGTAAACGAATACATTACCTGTATATGCCTTAGCTGCTCCGCTCGCTCTAATCCAATGTTTTGAACTCATTTAATCTCCCTCCGTCTTTAGTCAATTGACCGTATGCTCTATTAATATAATTCTCACGTTCTTTCCTTTTACTTTTTGGAAATTGTCGAGCGTTTGTAAATGGTTTAGGTTTCTTATTAACAATTCTAACCGATGTAGGACGTAAAAACGCACCAATCGGTTGAGTAATACCGCCAGGAACTTGAAACTCTTCGTTAAGTTCGTTACTAGCTTCACTCAATAACGGCTGAAAACCACGTTTATTGAAACTAATCCCATACACTTCATAAGCTCCCTTCGGGTTTATGAAAAGTTCATCAATGGTTTCTTGAAATATTGTAAATACCGTTCTGATATTGTTTGATGATTGAGAACCTTGAGAGAACTTCGGTGTGATGTACAATTCTCTAACCTCCCATGATTGAGAAGATTGATCGAGAAATATTCCAATCCCATAAGAAGATATTACAAAATTACCGTCTAATGTAAAAGGAGGAACTTGACCCTCCCAGGATTGCTCAAAGTTTTCTTGAGTTACATAAGGTTTGAAATATGAAGTTACGTTGAACTTTTGTGTCTGGGTTAATTCTGTTTTTAACAATCGTCTTAATGACCTTAACTTTGATTCTGGTTTCCCGGTAAAGCCTAACTTACCCGCTATCTTCAACCGTTGCCCGCGATTACTCTCTCTATACATTATCAAGAGTTTTTCACGCGGGGTTAAGCTCATTGATTAACCACCTTCTCACGCCATTCTAAAGCGTATTGTAAACAATTAGCACAATTCTTAGTAGTAGGGTTTTCTTTATGGATTGAACAATGTCTTTTAGTCCATCGTGCATCATAAGACCACGCTAATGAATCACTAGATTCTAACATTTCACCATATCTTTTCATACCATTTATTTTTACACCAAACCCATGTAATTTTATATCTTTATGATGAAAATATTTTACAATTCTTTCAATATCATTTGTATTTTGTCTCCTACATACTGATCCTAAACCGACTAAAGGTTCTGAACGTAAATCAATATTATTCGATTCAAACATTTCAAAGCAATTCTTATAATCTTCTAAAGAATATCCTTGAAGTACGGGGATAATAGCTACTTCGGTATCTAATTTCCTTAATTTAATTAAATTATTAACCGTTCTTTTTTGATGTTCATTTATTGTTAAACCTGTTTTTTCAATAACAAAAGGTTCACACATCCAATCTTGTTGGGCCGCCCATAATAAACCAGGTGTTTGATTAATACGATTTACTCTATCTATATACTCTTGTTCGGTTAAAGTCCATTTACCATGCATATTTAATTCAGTAAAACCACCACTATCTAAAGCCCAATTACCCATAGCATCAAGTGAAGATTTCCTTTTATCAAAAACCCTTCTTGAAATAAATAAAGGTACGTTTGTTTTCTCTAAATGATTGAGAACGTGAGTTCCTAAATAAAATGTCATTCCTCTTCCACCTTCATAAAACAGAACCAATAAGTATTATTAACACCTTTTTTAGTTTTAGTACCGAATAGAGGGTCAATAGGGAATAATGATAACATTTCTTTAACTGATATATCTAAATCAGCGTACTTGAATACTAATACCCCATGATTATCAAGAATACGCCATAATTCATTAAATCCTTGCGTGGTATCTTCCCTCCAGGTTTCACCTAATGAACCGTATTTCATAGTGATTAAACCTTTATCGGGTTTTAATTTGTGCGGAATATCCCAAACTATAAGCTTAAATTGATTATCCTTGAAATCTGTATTTCTATAATCTCCTATAATATCCGGGTTGCATTCCCAATTAGGCTGCTGAGGGATAGCACCCTTCTCGACTTTTCTTTTATCCATGAATAAGGTAAGTGGGTTATTTTTGTCAAACCAGAAATGTCTTCCCCCCGCGCAAGCGTCAAGAATTAATTTGTCTGTATCGATCATTCCTCTTCCACCTTTTTATCAAAATCAGCTAACTTCATTTGTTTAATTTCACATCTAGCATTCATATGACCTTTGAATAACCAATCCGACCAGGTAATTTCTTGTAAACAATATACACATATCATCTTATTCACCATCCAATAAGTATTCTCTCACATCGAGCCTGTCCGAAAGATTACGAACTAAACCCGTAACTCTTCGCCTTAGTTGCTGTACTTCATTGTTATCCCTAATACCTACCGACTCTATACGATCTATGTCTCTTTTCAATTGTTTGATGTCTTTTTTCATTTCCGTTATTTCTTTTCTTATATCTTTCATTGTTTTATTCCTCCTATTATTGCTTTAGCTACTGCCGGTACTACCGCATTACCTATCATAGTCCATCGGTTTTTCTGTGTCCTGGCTTGAGTCATATCATACTTAGGGTCAAACCCTTGAAGAGTCAAAGTTTCTTCAATTGTTAATGATCTTATCTTTTTGGGTTTTGTTTCTTCATGGTCGAATATTCTAGCTCCGGTTTGATTACCAGAACCGCAAATAGTTTTAGAAGGCTCTTCAACCGTTCTATCTTGTTTCCTGTTAGAGTTTGAACCTAATGCTTCAAGTTTAATTTCTCTTAATGTAGGTTTATTATTTCTCAAAGTACCAGAAGTCGAAGTTATATCAAAGTCGGCTGATTTAGCCCTCCTTGAATTAGACTCACCCGCACCATCTAAATTAATTACTAATTTTCTAGGGTTTGACATAATAGTATAACTAGGATTATTTAATTCTCTATATAATTTACCAGAACCTCCTTCTTTTTTACCCGTTTTAGGGTTTATACCCGTAGTTTTAGCATCAGCTCGACCGGAATCCATATGTGAAAATAATTCGTCTTTAAGATGTGGTAAAGCATCAATAACAGATAACCAGGTTTCTTTATTGTGTGTAGGTATAGCTTCCCAACCTTCACCCGCTATGCATCTTCTTCTAGTCTGGGCTACGCCATAATCAGCACTATTCAAAACAACCGAAGGCGTACCTTCTGGTAATCTTTTTCTCATAGGTACTACATTTTCCATTGACCATGAATCCGGCTTTGTGAACTTCACTAAATCTAAGAACCAAATAACCAAAGGCATTCCTTCCGAAGGATCGCGACTTGAGGCGTTTGATAGGGCTTGACATGGCGGCGAACCATGAATATGAACATGATAACCCATTTTACGCCATTTCTCAACCTCACGCATGAATATTGAAAATTGGTTTTTAGTTCCTAAAGTCATTCGTTTAATAGGTGTACCAGGATGATTATGATAATGAACTTTAAGAGATTCTCCCCATAAATCAACAGCTAATACTACCTTAGCACCCGCTTCAATAGCACCTTGACTAAATCCACCCATACCACAAAATAAATCAATTACTGCAATCGGTTTCATTCTATAATCCTCCACTTGATACGACATTCATAACAGCATTTCCAACGAACTAATCCGACTCGCCATTCTCCTTCAGTATGATCTTTATTATTACAGTACATTAAGGCATCACCCTTTCACAATGCTTGCACAATCCCGCACCGTCAACCATCATATCTCTTTGAACTTGAGTTCGCCAACATAAGCACTTATCTCTCATTATGAAACACCTTGAACCCTTTCATGGCTTCTAAATCAACCAGAAGCTCACAATCACTCTCTTCAAATATAATTATCATTTGAGTCATTACTTACACCTCATCAACTTTTATGTCTAAATTAACCCAATGACAATTTTTACTAGATGTATGCGTCTTTTTCTTAGTAACAGTTGAATTATATACAGTAATATTAGATATTTCTCCTTTACTATTGACACGAATGTTAAGACTACCAAAACCAGGTGCGATTATTTCATTTGAACCAACCACAAGATTATGATCTTTAGTTCTCCATGTTGTATCAATTTTAGGGTGTGCTTCTTCTAGGCTGCTACGGCTCATACCCTGTCCTCTCTAACGTACCTTATATATGTATCTCTAAATATGTATTCTCCCCAGACTTAACGCTACCATTAGCTAGTACCAGGATGCACCAACGATC
>OLHW01000013.1_pt1 | contig 14711 bp, 21 predicted proteins | sample 1609531 | NCBI WGS metagenome assembly OLHW01 (sample SAMN05416868, study PRJEB24817) | seawater metagenome | isolation source: Sea water | place: Canada:Atlantic | collected 2013-11
TATATTCCATTAGCAAGTGACCTTGTGAGTTATACACTGCTATATCGCATCCGTCTGCGAATATTGTTCTTTTACTCATAGTTTTATAGTTATTTACCCTTATATTATAGCATAATGTATATACATTATCAACCCATTAGTGCATCCTGTGGGTATAAATCACTTTCTTTCGTTAGAGTGCAGGGTTAGTTCGTTCTTCCGTTGGTATTTATTTGTTAGTTTATTATCATCGGTCTTTGTATATACTATTCTTGCATTCTATCACTCAAGTATAGTATTCATATAATTTCTTACCTGTTCTATTACTGCCATTACATGCTCGTCTTCTTCTACAAGTTCCTTATCCGTATTCTCTATCAGTGTTCCTAAGTGCAGTAATACTTGATTCCCTACAAGTCCATTTATCAGGACTGATTTAATGCTAATTTCCATCTTTGTTGCTGCGTATTGCTTATCTATTATATCACATAGTATATACAATTACAAGCAAAAAAAGAAGGTAGAAGTAGCAGTTCTACCTTCGGGTGATAAAGAGTAAGGATGGGCTGTCCATATCCCTGAACTATTTATCTGCGATCTTTATGGGGCATTTTTATATACTGGGAATTTTTTTATTAGCATGTAATCACTCTCCTAAAAAGGTTCGTATATAGTTTATTGGTACCTATTGAATTATCATTCAGGATTATCATTACTGCTAATACGAATATCGTGTAATCTACCTGCTGCTTCAATCATTATATCCATTGCTACATTATGGATCTGTATTAATAGTTCTTTTGGTGTCTTCTTTTCTACAAATCTTATTTGTCCCAATGGACTTATTACAGTCCAATAATCCTTATCTCCTCTGCTCCATTTCATTCCTCTAAGTATCTGATCATTCTCTTCATCACAACAATCCTCTACTTCATCAAGTGCATAGTTGTATATTTCTTTCTCAAGCATATACTGGAAGTGATCCAATAGTTTTTGGTCACCTACTTGGTCGGTTGCATATTCATTCATAAGTATCTTTCCTTCTTTAATTGGTTATAGAATGTCAGCACAGAATAATCAATTACTTCATCAATACTTTTGAACTCTGGATCTGCGGTGACTCTACTCTTTACTTTTTTGCGGATCTCTTCGCACATTCGTTTTGTAGCAGTTTTCATTTGTCACCTCTATGCATGTTATACATGGCCCATTTCTTCATTTGGTTGTATTCCCTTACAATCCTAAAGATTGTTTGTGCCGTTGGTATATTCCATACAGCAGAATGATCTTCGATAATGTCCCAGTCGATGGCATTCCTTTTTGATTTAGACAAACAGAATGCTCTTGATTCTTTTGTTGCTTCCATTAGTTTTTACCTTAATTTGATAGTATTGTATTATTTTTGTGGTCGTATACTTCAACCATGTTATCTACATTATACATCTTTTTACTTACATACGCAACCATACCTTTCCATCCTTTGTATCCATCATATCCGGCATATTCTGATGCCGGTTGTATATCTAAACTATCAATAGAATTGCCCATAAAATCACATCGTTCTCTAATAGCATATTCCAATAAATCAGTTTTCACTTTTGTCATTCCATAACCCTCACTCTGTAAACTCACTGGTAGTTCATCTAACCCATAAATTCGTTCAATTGCTTTTTGTATTTTACGATTTGGTTTAAGTATCACATCATCACTTATATCTGATACAAGTGTATGCACATGAAATCCTCCTTTCTCAATCTCTACATTTGAATAGTCAAACTCAATCTCTTGAGTAATGGTATTAAGCACAGGCCTTTTCTTCTCTACTTTTCTTACCATCTGATCCTTATGTCTCTCAATATAATGATCGTGCATTATGTAGTATTCATTAATTCCTCTTGGATTCATCATATCGTCAATTACATTATTCATTCTATTGTTATGCTCTACTACTTTATCTCTATCTTGCATATTATAGAAGTAGTTTCTGGTAATCATAAATGCTGGACTAAAACCTGATAAATCATATTCTTCAATAAAGGTCTCTATTATATGGTTCTGGTTTATTCTCCAATTCTTACTCTTATGTTTATCATTAGAGTTATCCTTGTAGATGGTACCGTTTCTTGACCTTATCCATTTCCTATAATCTTCTTTGGTTTTAGTCATTATCAATAGAAACTATTATTACCGTTGAATTGCATTGTATTAATAGATGATCTTAATCTTGGATTCATAGGTGGCATATCTGCTGGTGGTTCACCCATAATGAAATTGGTATATTGTAAAACCATCTTATTAGCAAATCCATTCCATCCGACTCTGGCTGTTCTAAAATATCTTGGATCATCATTTGCTTTCTCATAGTATATCTTACCAATCATATTGTTAGACCATTGTTGCATGTCTTGGAATGATCTTTCAGGTGCATTATTCATAGTTATTAGATTTTATTGTTATTTGTAGTTATACGGGTTCTAATACAACCCCTCTCTCTGAGTGGGTGGCATATAGAAGAAGTTAATAACAGGGCATCCCACCTCATGTATCTTATCTATTGCTATTCCGTAATATTCTACCATACAAAATATATTTAGTCAATATACATTTTCAGTCAAGTGTAAAGAGTAAAGTGCCTACCTTGTAGTGCTGGTCTGCTTTACTCTTGCTTGATTGACGATTGATTGATGCTTGACTGGACTCTGGGTGGTCTGGTGGACTGATGCTTGATTGATTGGTGGACTTATCAGATCTCTGTCTCTCTACTCATATGGTTTTAATGCTCCCTTATTGAGTTCTACTGCACGATTGTGAATTTCATATCCGACATCCCCTTCTGGCATTGCGTCCAGTCTTTCTGACTCCTTACAAGTCCTTTGAACTGCTGATAAGGAAACTCCTGTCAGTGTTCTTATTTTTCTAAGGCTGTGTCCCTCGTCTCTCAACTTGAGGATGTTCTCCTTCTTGACCTGCTCTAAACCAGGCCGTCCTCCTAAGTCCCCTCCTGTCCGTCTGCGGTGATCTACTGACTCTTGTGTCCTCTCTCGGATCATTTCTCTCTCTACCTCTGCCAGTCCCGTCAGTAGTCCAATTACCAGTGGTGCCATCTTGCCCAGTGCCCTTGTATCAAGCAGTCCGTCCAGAGTCCTCACATAGATGCCTCTGCTTTGGAGGTCGTGCAGTCGGTTGATCACTTCAACCATCGAACGGCCTGCTCTGTCTAACTTGCTTATCGTCCAGCAATCTCCTGCTTCCAGCACTGCTAAGGATGCTTGTAGTTGGATCCTCTTCTCTTCCGGCAGTCGACTGCTGACCTTCTCATGGAATATCCGGTCGCATCCCGCTGCCTTGAGTTCTGCCACCTGTGCATCGGTGGATTGGGATGCCGTTGAGCATCTTGCGTATCCGATAGTCCGTCCCATCTGTAATCAAATCAACCTTGTTTAGGGACTATACCAGAAACAGTGTTTAGGAACACCCCCGCACAGGGATTTAGTGATGTTCTCTGGTGTTCTTCGTTCCGTTGCGTTTAGGGGCTGTTTTTTAGACAACCATCGTCTGGTCTTCTCTCAGGTGCATGGTTGCGTAGTCCTCCATCCATATCTCCTCTACCTCGTCTGTGGTCGTCACTTCTGGGTGCATCACCAGAATTCCGTATATCTCATTCCTTATCTGATCCAACTGGTCTGGTGTTCCCTCGTATCCCTGCCATGCCTCTGCATCTTCTATCGACTCATGGATTGCCAGCAGGGACTTGAGCATGAGGGTGGTCTTGCCTTTTAGGTCTGTGCTCATGCTCTTACTGGTGGTCTTCGGTGGTGTGGGTCTATGTGGGGGGAGTGTTGTCCCTGCTTCTGGTTCTAACGCCCAGAGAACTGCCTTCCGTGCGTTGTCCTTAAGGAATTTCCTTATGGGCATTGGGTTCTCTGGTGTTCTTGGTTCCATTCTGGGTCTGTTCCGTGATTTTGTGACTGTCATCCGTACATCTTCTTGTTCACTCGTTTTTTTGCCTCTTTAATTACTGAGTAACCCCATTCTCTTGCGTTTAATCCACCCGTATCGTAGTTATACATCTCTCCTTTATCAAACCATCTATCAATTTTGGCATGGATTCTATCTACATCAAATAGATTCTCCATAAGTTCATCCACTGCTTCTTCGCATTTTTCGATGACTTCTTCCTTTATTACTTGCTCTTCTTCATCGTGTGTGATGTTGTGCTCTTTAATTGCTTCAAGTAGTTCTTCCATTAATTGTTAATCCACAGTTTAGTTTATTTCACAGAATGAATACTAACGGGAGTATGTGCGTCTGTATTTACATATTATAGCATAAATCCATTTTTTTAGCAATCACTAAATCACGGCATAAAGTCAGTTGTGGTGTTGCTTCTTGCCTTTTTATACTCTTGTAGAGATTTTGTCGAGGAAGTGTTCGACTCTTATCAGGCATAAGGCATCATCTCTACGAGCAAATGTCGTGCCATAATATAAGGGTAGTCAAAAGACGAAATTGCTTCTCTCATTAATTCACTCTCTATCTAATACTTTATTATGACTTCTATTCAATCTTCTACTATTCTTACTGCCGAGAGTTCTCTAATAAAGAGCACAGAAACAAGATCTTGGTATTGGACTAATTTTGGGGAGGATCTTATAAAAAATAATTTCGCAAGTTTCGGCAAAGAAATGTTGCCCGCTGAAACTATTACTCTTAAGGGACGACTTGAGTATTGTTGGGATTACAAACCAGTTATGGCGGCATTATCAAAGACCAAAGGCGTAATTTCTTCTAATTATTATCAGGAAGACTTTGAGGAGTGGGTAGAGGTTTCTTGGTTAATTCGCACTTATGAGTATAAGGAAGGTTGGGTAGATCATTCTGAGGATACTGCGGATCATATTAATGGTTTTATAGACAATCTGAAGCAAGAACATGACTTACATGTTTTTATTCAATCACTAAAACCTGTTCATGATTGTGACGGAGATAGAAATGGATTCTGGGGTTGGTAATTCAGGTTTTTATCACTAAATCACGGCAGGAACCTTGCTTTGTGCTTGGTTCTTGCCCTTTTTTATTTCAAGGGTGCCGTGCGTGGGTCGTCTGCTACTTCGTGGCATATCCCTCCAATCCATACCTGTCGCATCAGTTTTCCTTCGTTCCCTCTCTTTGCTTGGTTCTCTTGTGTATCCGTATGGGGTTGTGATGCTCTAAATCCCTGTGCCGGTGGTCTTTTTCCGTATTCCATACAGGTTGCCACCGCATACATATGAGTTTCCTTCCGTTCTGGCTGTTGGTTGTTGGTTTTTGGGTTTGCTCTTAAGAATTGAGTTTTAGATTCTTGAGTAGGAAGAACATGACCCGACGCCGGTGTCGTTTCGTTCTTTCTGCTCTGTCGTGTTCGTTGCGACTGGTAGTTGCCTGCGATTGTGCGGGGTCTGTGTGCCTCCAGTGCCTCTTCTCTCTCGGTGATCGAATACCAGTAGTCCCGTCTGTATCGGTGCTTTAACCGTTGCTCTCTCCGTATCTGTTGCCCTTCCTCAAGTTCCTTGAGTGCTCTCTGCACTGATCGGGTGCTGACCTCTACCAAGAACTCCCGTGCCAGTTGGTCTCTGAGTTGTTCGGCAGGCAACCTCGTCCATGCGGTGCCTTTGTCGTCTATCTGTCCGCCCTTTCCTCTTCGGGCAACATTGATCCATCCCCGCACTACGCCAAGGCATAGGGATGCGAGGGGGGTAATGGAAATTCCCTTTGCAGTCATTGGGTTTTTCTTTCTGGTGGGTTTTTGGGGTTGACCCTCCTGCCAGAAGTCCCTTTAATGGATCAGCACAAGTTCGTGTATTGATCCTTTTGAGGGTCTTCCGGAACCCCTGACCGACAGCAATCGGTTGGGGGTTTCGTCTTTATGACGACTCTGGAGTTGTCCTGTTCTATCAATTAATAGGGCAGTCGTCCAGAGGCATCGGTCAAGTTGAATTGGGTTTGTAGGACTCTGGACTTTCTCTTCGTTGTGGTCTGTCGTCCGTAAGTCCAAATCAGTGTGGTTTTTAGGTTTCGAGGGAGGTCTTTTGTCTTTCTCTATCAGTCCAGTGGACTTGTTTTTCCTTTTTTCTGGTTGGATTGACCGGTCATGGACTGCTGTAAGTCCTTGCGACAACTGACTTTTGATTTAACAGCACGTGTTTGGGTTGACTGGACACTTGATTGATGATTGATAGTTGACGGACACTTGACTCTTGCTTACATGGAGGCATCGTCTGGGTTGCCTCCAGTGCCTTTGCCTCCTTATCAACCTGATGGGTCTCTGCCTCCGATGCCTCTGGAGGAGGTCACGGCAAAGGGTCTTATTGCCCGATATGAGATTTCCAAGCAGACCCTCTACACCCGTCTGGCTGCTTGTGGTGTCTGTGGCACCAAGAGAGGCAAGCAGGTGTTCTTCAATAATGAGGAGGTGTTCCGTCTGGATGCTGGGCATCACTTCCTCAGTAAGGGGTATGGACTGAAGGACTTACGGGAGGCATGTGCTCCGTCTCCTTCGGCACCGGGTGATGAGTTGGTGGATGTCGGTGATCCGGTGAGCAGTTCCTCTCCTCGTGGTGTGGGTGCTCATGCTCCGGAGTTGACGATTGCCCCTCAGCAGGAACGGGTGGTGATGGCATTAACCACCGCAGTTCAGCAGGCATTGCAGGCAACTGCTCCTCTTCCTCCTTCGGATCCTCTTCGTCCTTATCGGTTGATGCAGGAGGCTGCCGAAAACAAGTACCAACTCACCTCTCGGTCTCTTGCGGAAATACTTGAACTGAATATCAGCACCGTTCATTCGTGGGGCAAGATCGTTTCCCGTAATGGGTTCCGTATTCGTCGGGTTGGTTCTGGTCGTTGGAGAGTTGATATTGAGGAGGAGGTGGAGGGTCAGGTTGCTTGATCACCACCAGTCACTGTGATCCATCCATGCGATTTCTATATCCTCTTCGTCCTCTGGTTCAACCAACCACTCCATGAACTCCTGTTTTAAGGAGAGTTGGTCTTTACCGGTAAGTTTCTGTATCTGACTTTTGGCATGGGTGGATGCTGTTTGCAGTCCCATCTCAAGTCGTTTTTCTTCTATCCACTTCATCGGTTGACTCGTCGGATGACTGATGACTGATTGATGACTGATGGACTGGTCATGGTGTGAGCAGGTCAAGGAGGTTTCCTTGTGCGTCTGTGATCTTGTGCCTTTTACCGGTGCTCTTTGCCCTTCTGGATGCCACTCGGTAGGCATCTGCTTCGTTGTGCTTCGTTTGCAGGTGGTGCCATACCCGGAATTGGTCTTGATAGAAGATCTCTGTTCGGTTGGGCATGAGGTCTAAATAATTGCGTGGCTGTTCTAACGCTGGGAGGTAGTGAGTGACAAGGCTGAGTAGAGAAGTTCAATTGCGTCGTGCGGATTTGGTTTTAGAAACCTTCCGACGAATGAGGTGTAAGGAAGAATTATCTGAAGCAGTCACTCCCTTCTATATCTGGAGAACCGACAGCAATCAGGTTCTGGCACGGGGTGTTTTGGGTTATGAGAATGCACGGGATAAGGCAAACGAACTGAGAAAGAAGTTCGACCTCAAGTGGGATCAGGTGAAATTCAAGTCCGAGAAGAAATCAAAGTCATCGGGTTCTGGTGGTGGTCGGGTCGTCACTGCACGTAATTACAACCCATCAAAGAGGACTTATTTCAAGGGTGTCTATGACGCCAAGGGCAACTATGCCGATTTGGATTGATTAGGTCGTTGCCCACCTCCGTGCAGTGGTGGCACTGACTCCGTATCGGCCGGCAATCTGTTTCCAAGTCATCCCTTGATCACGGAGTCGTTGGATTCTGGTGTTCTTGCTTTCGGTTGCCCAGAGGAGGATGAGAACTGGAAGGACAATGAGGGCAAGGATCCATGCCCCGATGGTGATTGGTTCCATGTTTTTAAGTTCTTGTGATCGTGTCGGTGGTGCGTCTCAACGCATCTCTTCCGACAGGTCAATCATAAGTCAAGTCAACCGGATGACGCATGATTGATGGATGACTGACTGACCGATGGTTCTATTGCTCTGGGTGCTTCGGTAGTCGGTGATTGGGTGATTGTGGGTTCATCACTCGTTCACTCCGGTTATTGAATGGGCAGTCCTGCTCCTTTGAGCATCTTGTTATTCCACCTGAACAGTTCGATTCCTCCTCTGGTGCCGTCCTTATCGGCAAACACTTCCTCAAGTCTTCTCTTGTGATTGTTCCTCCTGATGCGATCACTGGTCTCTGCCATCTCAAGGTGCATCTTTGCGATGTAGGTTCTGCCGTGCTTCTCCCAGAAGTTCTTGCGTCCTCCGCAGGTTCTCATCAGTAGTCCTGTGAATTGCCGTAGTGGGGTCTTGTAGACCTCCTGCACTCCACTCAGGTTGAATTGCTTACGGGTCTCTACTGGTAGTTCGTCAAACCATTCCTGCGGTAGTTGGTCTTCCAGCACGCTCTTCCAAAAGGTCTCTGCTTTGGATCTCTGGGTCTGCTGGAGTTTTCGGATGCTGGTGTCTTCTGTTGTTCTTACCTCTACCCCATATCCCTTAATCACCTTTGTCATCTCTTGCCGGAGTTTGAGCAGGTCATCCGGTGTCAGTGGTTGGGATGGGTCTTCATGGATGCTCAGTATCTGTCTCCATGTTTCGTCTGCTGTTGGTGGTGCTGTGATGTTGTTTGGGTCAATTTGCGGATCTCCTGTGAGTGCAGGGAACCGAATGTGCTTCACATAATCACGGGCACCACGAATGGTGGTCTTTCTGCTGATCCTTTTGGTCTTTACCGCTGTCAGCAGTTCCGGTGCTTTAAGTGAGGAGAGAACATGGATCGTGGAGTAGGAGTCGGGCAGTGCCTTGACCAGTTCTTTTCGTTGGGTTGCTGGTACGGAACAAAGTGTTTTCCCGATCACTCTCAACTTGGAGAAGATCTTGTCGGTTATATCCGTTCCGTTTCTATACGCCCTGAAGGTCTGTGCATCCAGTGCGACTGATGCCTCATAGATTCCCGTGCATAGGTTCACGACTTGCTTTGCCGTTCCCGTATATGGGTTCTCTATTACCAGTTCTTTGAATTCCTGCTCATCCATGCCGTAGAGATTTTGTCGAGGAAATGTTCGACCATTATAAGGCATAAGGCATCTTCTCTACAAGCAAATGTCGTTTATTATTACAAGGTAATCAAACAGGAACACGAGAATGCGACCAACTATTAAACTTGAGTTAATTGACGATCCTTCTATCTTCCCTCTATTCAAGGATAAGGGAGTTCCCAATCGTGGACCGAATGTCTGGTTTAAGACCCAACCCGACTGGTATGAGAACGCCAATTACAAGTGCTCTGCGATCTACATGGGAGGAGATCAACCTGTTGTTTATGACCTTGATGAACCTGACGAGGAACCTTTGCCCATCGATGGACTCATTGACCAGATCTTGGATATGACGGATCCCGATTGGGATAATCCTTATTACTTCATCACCGTAAAATCTGTATCCTCCTGATTTTTACCAGACCCTCCTTCTACTGGGGGTCTTTTTTTTAGTCCTCGTCTCCATCGGTGTCGCAGTAGATATTCATCTCGCTGTCGTATCCCTCACCTCCGTCTGCATACTCAATCGTCTGGGTGCCATAAGTAATCTCACCATCACTCATGGATAGGTAGTTGATATTGAATTCCTTATCCGTTTCTATGTTGCCCTTCCAGAGTCCTCGTTTCATATGGTCTGCTCGGGTGATCACTACCAAGTTTTCTGGGTCGGCAATTTTGTCTGCATAGAAGTCGTCAAGGCCTTTCCAATCATTTGAGATCTCTTCGTCTGGTCTTATGTTCTCTGCGTTCTGTTCTCCGTCTGGGTAGAAGACCTCAATTCTGCTGAAGTAAGGATCGACCATCATGTAGTCCCCATACGATCCTCCAACCACAATGTCGTAGGCAATGCTCTCCTTCTCGTCGTAGTCCTTTGAATTACGGATCTGCGTCACCTGCTTAAGCAGTTCCATCTGATCATCCGACTGATAGTCAGGATGGGTTCCGTAGTTCTTCTGGTCTTCCTTTGTCCATGTGAAGTTGGAGTAAGTGCTCCATGCAGTGACGATTTCAATAATCATTCTCATTGCTTAATCCAGATGAGGGTGGTCTCCCAATTTTTATGCGTGTAATGGAAGTCGTAGTTCCTGAGAGTAGAAACTGATACGGCTGCTGGTGCCAGTGTATTAAAGGTCCGGTCCCACAGATGGAACCCCTCTTCTGACGCTATTCGGGCAAGGATAAAGTCCATGCTCACCATCCCCCTTTCTGCTCTTCGGGACGCATTCATTTTCATAATCACTGGGTGAAAGGTTCCCCGTTCGACCGGTGTCTTCTGTTTGCTCTTGTCGTTTCGTTCAATTGCTTCTGCCATTGCTTCTGTCCATGCCTCCTCTGTTGGGTCTGAGGTCATCCGGAGCATCAGTGGGTAGAAGGTCTTGTCTTTTACTGATGATTTTTTTATGAGTCGGTGGTATTGCCTGAATGCTTCACGCATCATGTCCTCCCACTCTGGCTGCTTCATGTTGCTCAGGTCTTCTGGGTCGTCCGTATAGACATCCGGGCAATTGAGATACGGAGGATCGGTGATGATGGCATCAAAGGTTCCTGTCTCATCCTTGAGTGGTTGCATATCCACTCCGCTGTCGTTGTAGAGGTGTAGTTCTCCGTCTGGCATGTGATCGTCCACCACATCCTGTATTCGGTCTATCAGTCGGGGGTTGAGGTCAAACCCGTGCATCTCCATCCCTAACCAGAGACCTGCTATGAGGTTCGTCCCTTTTCCGCAGAAATTGTCCAGCACTTTTGATTTGGGTTTGCGGACGAAATACTCCAATAGGAATAGGGAGTGATCGACGAACCCTGAATAGTTGGGCATCTCTCTACCGGTCACATCTCCCTTAATCACCCTGCACTCGGTGTGCTTTGTCACCTGTCGGGTGATCCTTGAGAGTTCATGGTTCTCTCGGTCAAACCGCATCACTGAGAATGGGACACCCCACTTCTCCTTGAGTTCTCCTACCAGTGCCGATTTGTCTCTATCGGTTGTCACTTCGATATTGGCCGTATCGATATGGAACCTGAGTGCTTGTCGTGGGTCTTCTGTTGCCAGTTCTCCTACCCGTCTCTGGACTGCTTGTGATTGCCTTGTGAGGTTCAGGAGGTCGTTCAGGTTCTTCCTTGCATAGTCGGTGCCTCTAAGGGCATTCCTTACCTCTGGGTGGAGTTCTGCCACCTGTCTCCGTAGTCGGTAGGTCTTATTGCTGACGCCTATCCGTTCTGCGAGGTCGTCTGTGGTCAGTAGGTCGTTGTCGTCTGCGTATTGGTTGGATCCTCTCTTTTTCCTCTGTCCCAGTGAGGTCAGGATCCGTTCCCGTTCTTGGATGTGTTCTGAGGTGCCGATGTAGCAGAGATCATTCCTAAAGAGGTTCTCCGACACCTGTATCAGGAGTTTGGTGAGTTCGTCCTCGTCAAATACCTTTGCCTCTATGGTCTCCCAGTCCAAGTTCCTTGCGGCTGCCAGACGATGTGCGCCTGCTATCAGGACAAGATCTTCATCAACCGATATGGGGTTAATGACGCCGACCTCCTCGTAGGACTGCATCAGTTCCAGCACCTTGCTCTCGTCCACCTGCCGTAGTCGTTTTTCGACTCTTATGTCTGCTACTGGGATCTGCCTGAGCACGGGTCCGTCTGCACGTATCGTTCCATGATGACTGGAAATTTCGGTGCAGACCAGTGTTTGACTACAAAGGGAGTTTATAGATTCTCCCATTAATGTCTTTATTGAGCAGGATTACCAGTGCGTGGATCTAATCCATTACGGATCATATCTGCATCAATCCAATCTTCGTAGATAGTCAGAGGGACTTCAATAAGAATTTTTGCTGAGTTTGTATCCAAAATAATGCGACATGGATCAAGATTAATGTTTCCATCTCTATCAATCACTTTTGATTGACCATCAGGAGCAGGTATTTCGTCTATCCATTCTGGAAGTGCATCTGACGAACTCCAGAAATCCGTTAATTCGATATTGTGTTCTTGATAGATGGCATTAAGTGCTTCTTTTGTTTTTGGGTAATAAGTGGGTTGCATAATAAAAAAGTATATTCGTAAAATGGGATATGACTTACTCATATCCCATAGTGTGTAAACTCAATAAACGGAGGGTGGCATATCTGTTTGAATGCGGTGTGCTTTCTCCTTTGCTTTACTCCGTCTATCCTACATTCATTTTACCCTTTATGCCCCTCTATCTACCACTTTATAGGGCATTTTTATCTCTACAAAACCTCGACGGGAAGTGATAATGTGAGTGTAGAGATTTTGTCGAGAGGTAATCACTTCATCCCTCTGGTATATTGACCGGTGCTTATTAATGCCCTACTATACAAAAGTATTCGGGGGTTAGACCCTCAACCATTCAACGGAGGATAGAGAACTATGATGATATAAGCAATACTCTGTCGGTGTAATAACCGGCAATTCTCTATCTTGACCATAGTTGTCGAGGTCTCAACGAGAATATCTATACGAACGAACCTCGACAACTGAATATTCTTTATATTAGTAATAATGAAACAATCTATTAGACCTTTTTATTCAACAGAGCATATTAACAAATGCATTGATGCTTTACTCGCAAACCCCTTCTGGGATGAGTGTTCAGATGGAAGTATCACAATCGATAAAGGATGTGTGCTCCGTTATTTTGAAGTAGGACTCCCTTCTATGGGATTCCATCTCTTCGATCATGATGGACATTATGTGCCAGTTCAATTGAATAATGGAATTATCCGTGAAGTTGACCACAAAGATGTAAAATCTTTTGTGCAACGCATCATGAGTTATTTACCGAATGGTAAAGACATTATTCATGGTATGACTCAAGCATATACTCACTTCTTTGATTCTAAAGTGCTTACTGCACTTCCTATCTTACAGGAATACAAATTACTGAAGGACTCTCGTTCTTGTGCATATCGTATGCACTCTAATGGTGTTGTAGAAATCCGTAATGATGGATCCGTAAAACTGATTAGTTATGATGATTTACCGGAGAATTCTCTGGTATGGTCATCTAACATTCTGCCTCGTGCCATCAATATGGATCTTCTCAATCAGTATAATGAAGAGACATTTGTCTCTGATAATACTGATAAAGAGGGTAATCACTTCTATAAGTGGATGCAGAACCTCACCAAGAAACTTGATGGAAACAAATGGGTATATAACCCTCAATCCTTCAAGAGCATTGCATCCGGATTTGGATACATGCTTCATCGTTATTGGGCAGATCATAAAGTAATTTGCTTTTTAGATGAAAACCCTACCGATGATTCTGCGAACGGAAGAACAGGTAAATCGATGGTAATGAACTATGCTATTAACGCTGCTCTTGAGAGTGTAATCGTTGATGGTAAAGTTTTAAGCAGTAAAAATGCGAATTCTTCTGCCTCTAACTTTAAGTTCAATGGTGTAACCCCATCGACTCAATACATCGGTATTGATGATTGCCACGAAACCTTTGACTTCAGTTCTCTCTTTAATCTTGTAACTGGAGACATCTGCGTAAACAAGAAATACGGACAGATGTTTGACCTCAAAGGACACGATAAACCAAAACTGGGATTATCAACCAATCACACTATCAAGGGAGATGGATTCTCTTACGATGATAGACAGCACCTCTGCTTTATGGGTAAGTATTACCAATTCCATAAACAAGTATTGGGAATTACTCCCGACAAATTACATGGTGGATGGCTGTTTGATGAGGAATGGGGTGCCACTAACTGGGCAGAGTTTGATGTAACTTGTGTTAATTCACTGCGTTATTATCTCTCTAATGGACTTGTTGGTGGTGGCATCAATGCTCAGTATAAACTGAATAAGTTGTATGCTTCTGTTGGATCTAAAGAACTGGTAAGTTCACTTCATCGTTTTTTAGAGAAACATGATGGACTTGTAACTTACCAAAAATACATGGATGGAATGGATGACTCTCAGGCAGATCGTTGCCTTCAAGAGTTCATTACCGATGAAACTGGAGACAAACTTGCCTTACCTCGTTTATCTCTTGTGCTTAAGCAAGTAGCAAATCATTTTGCCTACAAACTCAACTCAGGGTATAAAGATAATCGCAAACAGGTAAGATTTGGAGAAGGTGTAGGAGATGCAGTTAATGCATATGAGATTACATCTCGCACGAAACCTTTTGCTACGAAAGTATCATCGGTAGAGGATAATTCTACGGAATTACCCGAACCTCCATCTTCTACTTCTACGCCTGTTGTAAAAGTAGAAATCACGGATAAGGATGCAGAGGATTTATTCTCTAACCTTAATCGTGTAGAGTTATAAAACTAAGGGGGTGTATATACAACCCCTTTTTTTATTCCGGTGAGGTAGTGATAATCACTATCTCACTTTTTCTGTATTATTGTGTATCGGTTTTGGCAGAAGTTTCTTTGCTCTTATATTGAACTCTTCGTCCAATCGATCAAACAAATCTGTATCATTTACCTTTTCTTTTGCCCTTCTTCTATTATCCTCATTTAGTATTAATTGCTGAAGGGTATTAAGTGTATCAACGGCAATCTCCCTCGATACATCACTATATTCCATTAGCAAGTGACCTTGTGAGTTATACACTGCTATATCGCATCCGTC
>OLHW01000014.1_pt1 | contig 14596 bp, 16 predicted proteins | sample 1609531 | NCBI WGS metagenome assembly OLHW01 (sample SAMN05416868, study PRJEB24817) | seawater metagenome | isolation source: Sea water | place: Canada:Atlantic | collected 2013-11
ATCTAGTACGGTCTCGTGGGCTCGGAGATGTGTATAAGAGACAGATCTTCAGCTGTCTTAACAACAATAGCACGTAAATTCTTATCACCACGAGTCATTGTATGAAGCTGTGAGTCTGTCACTATCTGTGTAAAGGTGTGACCAGGACCACCAGCTTTCATATCATTGATGGTCTCAGCCGCTGCTTCTCTAGCACTACCTGCAGGAATCACAGGATTCTCTGTCATGTCGTACTTAGCAGGATTAACGTAACCATCAAGGCGTCTACCAAGGTTTTCTTCAGGATCAGTTCCTCTGACACCTTTACCTTCTTTGTAGTTTTGATCTCCTACTTCTTTGACTGTAGCGTTTTCTTTGCCACTGCTTTCAGCAAGCTCGTCACGCATTACCTGATTACCAATTGCTTCAGCTTCGTCTACAGACTTACCTGCTTTACGTGCTCGGTGAGCAGCCCAGCTGCTTTTAGCAAATGCACTGACACCATGAGCTACAATGTTAAACCCTGCACCAGAACCAACAGTCTTGATCCTAGCAAGCCAGGGATTGTCTTCAGGCTCTACAGCAAGGGCATTCATAACCCAGGGTGCCATCCAGGGGGTGTGTTCTTGAGCAAGGTTAGCAAGGTTTTCAGCTTCAGAGCTACTTGATACTAAATCAGCAATAGCACCTTCACCTGCAATCTTAGCTCCTCTTTGTAAGAACCTGATTTGTCTCACTCCTTTAGCACCAATGCCAGCAGAACGAGCAAAAGCAAGACCACGTACCCCAAGACGGAGACCGCCAACAGTAGCCCCGCCAACACCACCAGTAGCAGCAGTAAGGAGACCGAACTCAACCATACCACGGGCAAACTTACCCAGGCCAGTCTTGTTTTCAGGTACCATTTCATCGGGGATGTCAAGCCATCCTGCGTCGTTGGCTTCATATGCTGAGCTAAAGGGGTTCTGAGAATCATCAACAGGGCGTCCAAACAGAGTATTGAATCCTGTTTTAAACGTATCACCTGTAAGTTCAGCAAAACCACCTACGCTCTCTACGGCCTGTGCAGCGCCTCCAGCGAGGGCTGCGCCTGTTTCTGATGCTACGAGACCTAAGCCACCTTGTTCAGGCTCTGAAGGCTCCTCAGGGGCCTCTGAGGTCTGTTGTTGCTGTTCTTCAATCTGTTGAGGTATTCTTTCGGCTTCATTAATAGCATTAGTGTACCATTGATTAGCCTCTTCGGTTAGGCCAAAGCCTTCCCTGTTATTTTCATTTTCCATTAGACGCCTCTCTTGTAATGACCTAGAACATCAAGAGTGTAGTCTCGTATGCTAGGCCCATTTGGTTCAGGTTTAGTGTTTTCATATAAATCCATGTTACCGCTATACCAGGCTGAAGCAGCCATACGAATAGCAATATCAGGGTCATCAGTCTTAGCACTAGCCTGTCTAACGTAATCAGAGAACTTCCACTGAGCAAGCTTCTCCTGATATGCAGGGTTGTTCTTAAAGTCTTCCTTAGTACCAGGATGTGGCATACCTGCTGCCCTAGACCAACCAAGTACGTTTTCCCAAAGGATCTGATACTTACCTAAAGCTGGGTTAGAAGGGCCATATGAAGCAGGATTATCAGCTTTATAGCGTCCTCCTGATTCTTGGAAACCAAGTGCTCTCATAAGACCACGGACATTTACTCCACCAACCTGTTCAATACCACGACCAACTCTGTTAGGACTTTGATCAGTGATGAACAAGCTTCTAAGGTCAGGGTACTGTCTTAGAATAGCATCCACTTTAGCAGCATCTTCGGGAAGAGGGACCGGCGCTAAGTCTTGTTTTGCACGTTGTGCATTCAAAATCTCATACGCCGTATGCTTTCCATCCTTCTTCGCTAGGGAAAAAAATACTTGCTGTGGCTTGCCGTCGGCAGTAAGCTCAAGCTCAGGAGCAGAGATCCCGAGGTCAGCTTGGATAGCAGGGTTGTCATATGCTCTAGCTTTAGTGTCATAGTTTTTAATAATGGTGTTATGTTTAACCATGGCTTCGGTTTCATTAGCAGGCTTAACCTCAAAGTTCCTGAAACCTTTACCAGAGTAGGCGTAATAAGTTAAGCTTTTTGGCTTTTTACTATCTTCACCAGTAACAGGGTCAATTCCCTCTGCCTCAAGCTTAATCTTTTCAGCAATCTCTTTTGAGGCTTGGAGGATAGCTTCCCTTTCAGTAAGCCCTTCTCCTCCAGCATAAAGCTGTTTTGCTCTGTCAAGTATTTGCTCCTTTGCTCTGATTCCCGCTTGGAGACCACTATAGCCAGTAAGAGCGTCAGTTGTTGCTCCTTTTAAAGCCCTTTTAATTTCCTGATCAACCATCTGATGACCAAGTTTAATGGCCTCCTTAGAGTCAGTACCAAAGCGTTTCTCAACAATTCTGTCTTGATGCTGTGCGCGGACAGAGCTGTCCAGGTTTTCAGCTTCTTCTTCAGTGATATCACCAAATGTGCTGAGTAAACTCTTAACCTTTTCCTCGGACTGTTCTACGCCAAGATATGCAGGCTCATACTCCCGTAAGCTTTTAGATATAGTAGGATGATCAGCTCCGTACTTTCTATGAAACTGTTGGAGAGCTACCTGACGCTGTGTACCACTAAGACCTTCATCAATAGATTTACGCAACGCTATTTCAGCAGTCTGAGCTTCTATTTGCGTGCTCTTCCTTCTATCATCGTAGATCTTATTACGTCCCTCAAGAGCAGTAGCCCGTAGATCTGCTACGCTGAACTCAGTTGGATACAAACTAAAAAGGTTTTTAGCTCCAGAAGGGTGTCCTGTTATGGTAGCTTGGTAAAGAGATCCAATGATACTCTCTGCCTCCTCAGGATTCTGTCTAATCCTATCGGTGATTTGCTCTAGCAAGTCTTTACGTGCTGCAACAAAAGGCGATCCCTGAATACCTAATTTCCTATAAGCACTCTCTGCTTTTTTCAGAAAGGCAGGGATGACAGTAGAAGCGTCCGGGAAACCTGCTGTTCTGCTTAAAGACTGGTCAAGATCACGATGAGCTTCATTGATAACTTCATAAGCTTGCTCAACCCTCTGACCACTGTAGTAGTTTCTTTGATGAATAGAGGTTGATTTAAAAACCTCAGGAAGTAATACAGTATTAACTACCTTTGCACTAAGTCCAGCAGGGTTATTGTTTTTAATAAACTCACTCTGAACATAGCTGATAGCAGCTTCATACTGACTATCACCTTCATAGGCATTAAGTTGAAAGTTTTCTCCAGTTGTGGGGTCAGCAATAGAAGTAGTGTTAGAATCCAGTTCAGTAAGTAGATGGTTACCAAACTTCTGACCTGACTGCTTCAAAGCAGCAAGGTTCCATCCATGCTGTCTCCACCTTGATAGGCTTCTGACTTGATCAGCTGCTTCTGTAGTAGGAGCTTTATCAGCAAGAGTGTTTAGCTCAGAGTCAACCTCTTGGCTACGGTTACCTGCTGCATTAACTTCATCTAGTTGTTGTTGGTATTCAGGCCCTTGTTCTGCGTACAGACGTTTACCTTCTTCAATCTCTCCTGAGATCCGATCCTTTTCAAGATCAAGGACTTCATTCTGGAGAAGATCATTAATAGAATTACTAAATTTTGAAAGAGCACGTAGCTCGTAGTCTGTGTTAGATGCTTGAATGTCACTAACACGTTGTGTTTCTCTGGTTCGCTGTGAAGCTTGCTCCTTCATTCCTTGGATTCGTTCTCGTCCCTGCTCTTTGATTTGAGCAGCCTCTTGACGCATACGCTTAGAGGGGTCAATGACGTTACGGTTACGGAATCCAACGGACTGTGCGCTACCTTGATATGGCATGGTTATGGTCTTTGTGAAATGTCGTAAAGTGCTGATTCTGTGCTAAGTCCGGTTCCTGCTGCACCTGCTGCACTCGATACAAGGTTACCAGCCAGTGCAAGGCCAGAAGGTCCTTGTGCTTTAATTGGTTTGATTGGCATGAAAGATGCCATGGGTGACAGCGGATCAGCAGGTAGATTGTTCCAGGCACCTACGTTAGCAGATTGTTGATCCAAGAGAATACCTTCTGCCTCAATACCAGAAGCACGCCTTGAATCATACAAGGACTGCTCAATCTGAGCTATCTCAAACCCAAGATCACGCTCAGCTTGCATAGCATTAAGTAAGAAGGATTGACCAGACTTACCTGTAGCAAGCATCTCACCTTGTGCCTGGATAGAGTTAGCAATCTGACCCTGCATGTTAAACTTAGCAGCAGTCCTGCGTTCCTCCATTTTATTTTGCAATGACATAGAAGCTCTTGTGGCTTCCGCCTGGTTTGCTTCTAATTCTCTATAGTATGCATTCTTTGCTGCAGTTGTTGATTTTAGCTCTGCTTGATACACACGACCTTTTTCTTGGTCATCTGCAGCAGCAATCTGCATTTGTTGTTGGTACTGTTGTCTGGCAATAGCATTTGATCTAGCTACTGCTGCTTGTTGTTGTTGATGTTGTCCAATGGCCGAGGCGGCTGACCCCGCAAAGGATGCAGCTCCCATAGCAATGCTTATTGCTGTTATCGGTTCGCACATAATTTCATAAATTCAATAAGAGGGACACCGTTAGTAACATAATATCTGAGAAATTTAAAGCCTAAAAGCTTGAGAAGTTTAATGTGACTCTCATTCCTCATGTCAGCATGATTCCAGAGATACTCATAAGGAAGACTCTTTAACCAGCGTCTCGCTTCTCTCACAAATGTATGAGGATATTCTTCGCTAGCTTCTGTGCATAACATCCAGATACGGTTATCTGGTGTCACACCGGCCACACCGGCAGTCTTGCCGTTGGGCACCTTAAAGAATACAGAATAAGAAGAACGGTAGTAAGACTCAAGAACTGCAGCCGTAGCACACAGTCCTGTTGTCTCTTCTACCTCTCTCTTATCCTCCCAACGCAGGCTTTCACCTACCTCAAAAGCTAGTTGTGCGGTGCATGATTCAATGTACTTACCGACGTACATGGCGTCTGTTGTCATATCGTCCGTCCCAGCTGGCTGAGACAATAGTGGAAACAAAGGGGTCAGGGATTTTAATTGTTAAGGTATACTTCTCATTCTTTTTGTAAATGGGAACCTTAACTGATTTGTAGAATTTAGTGGGTGTGGTGTTAGCACTGGTAATATCAGGGCTAAGACCTGTTTCATACTGGATATAGGTATCAGTCTGAGGAGCTTCAAGATGGAACTCAATAGGACCTGAGATACCAAGTTCAAAGTTTAGACGATTGATCCGTAGATCAGCATCAATATCATACTGATTACTACCAACTGAAACATAGTAGTTAGGTAACTGAATCTCTGCAGTGTACTTATAGCCTACAGCAACGTTAACAGCAGTGACATCCACATTGTTAAAGGTTGCATCTGTACCTGATACGCTGTCAGGACTAGCTACATAACCAGACTCATTACCAGACAGAACAACCATGACAAGATCATTCCCACTATTCTGAATAGTATAGGGCAGAGTAATCGTAGTGTTACCATCTGTCACAGACTTGTCACCTGATGCAGGTACAAACATGTTGTCCAGAGACGCCTCAAAGCGCCTGGTAACGGCCAAAGGAGATCCGAAGGTGCCAGTACCTACTTGGTAGCTACGGGCTGTTGTAGTGTCAGGAGTAAGCTCATAACGAAGCAGTACAGTTTCTGTGCCCTGGCGTGATACGGTGAAGAAATCACCCTCAGTATAAAGGCTATGCTTAAACTCACCCTCAATGGTCCAAGTAAACCAAGCAGACTGTGCTCGTTCTTTACCTGTGTTATAATACTTATAGAAGTAAAGAGTGCTATCATCCTTCTTAGCGTAAGTAACTAGACCATTCTGAGCAGAGTTACTGACAACACTGACATCATTTGGAATTAACTCAGGGATGACTCTTGTCTGTTCAAGGATTACAGGAGGAGCACTCTCATCTTCAATAGCCATCTCAAACGCTTTGGTGTGTGATGTATTATCTGTAGTAAACATGAGTGATGTACCCAAGTCTACAGGAGTAACAGCAGCACTACACTCGTATGAAGATAGTTTTCTAAGCTGAGCAGTCTTAGCAGAGAACTCAACAGCATCGCTAAACAGCATGAACTGTGAGTTTTCACTAAACAGTACCACACCTTTCTGTAAAGGTACAGCATGGTTTAGGAAAGCAGGCTTAACATCAGAAGCTGCAATATCAATAGGGTCTGCAGCACTGACTGTGATAGCAGAATTAACAAAGAAGTTGAAGTAAGCAGCAGGCTGACTAAGAACAGTATTCTCGTTAGTAATCAAACCTAGTCTGTTATTAAAGAAGAAGATGTCATTAATAGTCTGACCAACAAAGGTTGGCATAGGGTTAGTTGTTGCATCTCCAGCTGCCCGATCCTTCCAAAAATTTTCGGTAGAACTTTGACTGACATCATCTAACTGAGTAAAGGTGAACGTACCGTCACGGTTGTTAATCAATGCATGAGGCATGGAGCTATAATCAAACCCTGCAGTAATGCCAGGTTTAACCGTCTCTTCCCATACACCTGAACCAGACGTACCAGACTCAGCAATAAACTTAACGTAATAGTTATCAGCTTCTGACTCTTCAGTGTTAGAGATTTCACAAATGTAGCCATCCTTACACATGGAAGGAAGCTTACTGATGTTCTGTGCAGTAGAGGTGATGACTGAAAGAGCAGTGTTTGTAGTACCTGCACGGACAGTAACGTTCAAGCTGGAGGTGGATTGAATAAACAAACCATTACCAATAACCTCAACCGTTAGACCGCTTGGGTACTTAGCAAGAAGCGCGTCTTTAAGACCACCAAGCACGGAGTTTACACTAATGATCCCGTCATCAGGACCCTTAGGCGTACGATAGAATGCAGCGTTAGCGTCAGCATAAGACTGATAAGATTGAGTACCGCTGATACTTACTGTGTAGTTTCTACCAGCAATAGAGATACCTTGACTGCCAGAAGACGGAGCATCGAGCCCTCCATCTTGTAACACAACATTAGCGTTGTATCGCATGTCGTATTCAGCTTCGCTGTCGCTGTTGTAGCTTTGTACAAACGACTGACCATTGACAGTCACTGCATACTTAACCCCACCCCAACCAGTGTTGAAAAACTCTGCCTTACCAACATGCTTTGCTTCTCCATCACTGTCGAAAAAGTTATCAGGACTTATACTGAGAGACTTAACAATACGTTTAGTACTTGAAGTTATGCTGGAGTTGTTAATCCCAATAACATACTCAGTATTATAAGCAATAGCATCAACGGTAACAAAAGCATAGTTACTACCAAAGGTGTTAGTTGTGGTTCTAGCCGTAGCTACAGTTTTATTTGGGTTGGTAATCAGTGTGTAGTCACCAATGCTCTGGACACCATAACGAGCAGGGGATCCGCTAGTTAGGTAGTTATAGTCAGAAGTAGTAGACCCTAAGTTAACAGTCTGCTCAGCTCCTGTAGCTAAGTCCCAGACACGAACACCTGATGCCTGAATCTGAACAATATATTTCTCATCATTATCCCGAAGGATTTCAAACCAGTTACCATCAGCAGTTGCATTAGCAAGTACACTGACAAACTCACCAGGAGCACGCTTAGATAATCCAAACGTAACATCAGGGTAAGCATTGTTGCATGTATTAACTTGACCTGCAAACTTAATAAAATCTGGTTGTTGTGATATACCTCCCAGAAAGTTAGGGATACGTTGATTAACTGCTGGCATTAGCGACTCAGGGCTTGGAAGGGTTTGTAGCTGGTGTAGGGGTTCCTAAGGTCACTAGCATTGAAAACGTTGTAATCAGCTTGGCTGGTATCGAACTCAATAGCTACAGCCCTTAGAAGGCTTTCTTCAGCCTGAAGGATCTTGATGCTAGTCTCGTCGTTTACCATGCGCCCAGAGGCGACTCTAGATGCCTTAGCGGTGATGTAGTCACGGAATGCCTGAGGGATATCCTCAAACTCATAGAACCACACTACATCAACAAAGAGGGTATCAATACCAGTGAACTTAAAACCATGGGAATAGCGATCATACAGCTTACCATCACGGCGAGTAACGTCATAGCTATCTCCGTGTTTGTAGCGGTTAACATCAAGACGTAAAGCTGTTGGAGGAACAACAATTTCTTTATCATTGTTCAGTACAAAAGGAAACTCATACTCAGTATTGTAGCCCCAGCCTTCGGCTTGGACTTCTCGGCAAACCTGCCGGAGGGTGCTCTGAGCAATAGCTACTTCTGGACTTTGCACATCAAGTGTATTGACCGGAGTTTCTCCGACACTCATTAAAATAGAGTTAACAGCATCCAGTTCGGTGGACGTTGCATAAGAAGGGGTTGCCATAAAAAAAGAGGGTCCCGAAGGACCCCCAGTATAGTACAAAAAAAATCAGAATGCAGAACCAGCAGTACTGGTAGCGTGCAGTTCGACACAAGCAGCAGGGTTAAGATAATCTGTACCCATGCTCAAGCGTCCCAAGATTACGTCGCCCTGATAAATCACGGATACGTCTCCACTGGTAACTTGAACCTGTGGTCCAATTGTCTCAACAACACCTGCGGCTTCGCGTTGGAAGATAAGTCCACAAGAAGTATCGAAGTCAGCAGCACCACCATAGGGGTTGTTCTCGCCGGTAGCAGTAGCTTCGACATCAACACCCACAAAGGAGCCAGCGTTATCGATGGTAGATGCCGTACCATACTTACCCTGGAAGGGCAGGTTCATGGAACGGAAGATCTTGATACCAGCGATTGACATGATACCTTGACCGGACTGAAGGCCAGTGCCTTGCTCGTCACGGTTGATCAGAGCGTTAGAAGAAACGTTTTCTACCAACGAGTAATATTGCCTAGGAGAAAGTACGGCGACCCTCCCGTCCTGACTGACACCCTTCTCGTCAAGAACAGCAGCAGCTTCAAAGAAGGCTGCAACAATCTTGGTAGAGTCAAGAGCATCAGCAGCAGCACCAGCTCCAGTACCAACCTGGATCTGTGTACCACCTGGCTCAACCTTGCCTGTAGCAGACACAGGGTGAGCAGCACGTGCACCACGTACAATAGCACGGAAGATGCGACGGTCGTAATGCTCAGCAAGAGCGTAGCCGATTTTACGTGAGATCTCGCCTCGCAGCTCATAGTGAGCCAGAGTTTCATCGAGATCATAAACGAAAGCAGAGCTGACGAGAAGGTCGTCAACAATGATGGTCTTCTCAGCCACTGGTGGATCACCAGAACCGAGGATTGGAGTTCCAGGCGTATGGAAGCCTGCATCCATGCGACCAGTATAGATGAACTGGAGTGACTTACCGGACTTAAGGGTCCGCTTCATCACAAGGTCACGAGCGATTGTGTTATGCTGGAAGCCTTTGAACATCTCTCCACTGAAGAGTTTCAAATACAATGCATACTTATCGGTCGCTCCATCATAGCCAGTACCGGTACTTAAATTAGACCGGCCTAGCGCAGTTTGTGTAGCGTTAGCCATTGTTAAAAAAGATAATTAAAAAATATTAAACCAGCTCTATGCTATCTAGAATGTTAAGAGCTTTGTGACCCCGACGGCTTCCGAAGTAGGGCAGCATAAGACTTAGACATTTAACTACATCACGTTTATTACCAACCTTCCATCGCCAAGTAGGCTTGACATCAGGACGTTGTCTGTAATAAACATTTCCGCAATTCATTATCTCCCAGAATTTGTAGATGACATCTTTATCAGTCATCTCAATTTCTAGTTGTCGTCTCACGCAGCCTTCGCCTTCAAATAAGCCAGCGGCCCACGCAATTTGTAAAGGATCCATAAATGTTTTTGAGAGCTTAGGGTGTCTCATTACCACAGCTGCGGCAAAGGGTGTCGGACGTATCCGGCCAATGCCAATAACAGTAGAGTCCTACACTGAGGTGCTCTACTGCCAAGCCCTAGGTTTTTCCAGTCCTAGGTCCGTAACCGTTCCTTGGAGTTAACAAGGAAAAATCAGATACTATAAGCCTCTGAGGGGGCGGTTACTTTGTGTATGCTACGCCACGATACTTGAGCTTAGATTCCTTGACAGCTTGCTGCTGTTCACGGACTCGTTGCTTTAGTTCAAGATTTGTCATGGTGTTTACCTCCGAAGAGATCTAGCAGTCCCGTTCCATACTGCTAGTAACATGCGTCCTTTCGGATGAACGGAAGGATATACTCTGTGGTTCTTTGTGATGTAGATACAGTCGATGCTTTACCTCTATGAATACTAACAGTAATGCTAGCAAAGATAAAGACCACTTGAGTTCAGTCAATTTTAAGAAGCGTACCTACGTTTCTTTGCAGGCTTAGCAGTCTTTGCAGATGCTACAAAGTTAGCTTTTGTAGGAGCACCAGAAGCACCAGGCTTCCTCATCTTCTCACCACTGCCAGCAGCAATGCGTTTTCTTTTAGCGTGAATGTTTGCGTAGAGTCCAGGTTTAGCCATAACGTTTCTTGGATTTTTTCTTAGCAAGAGGTAATTGTGGACCAGCTTTTTTTAAAAAGGTATCTCTTTCATTAGGGTTAGCTGTTCCTTTACCCTTATCGTAGATCTTCTTACCTTTCATAGCACCTTTATGACCAGGACCAATTTCAAAAGAAGCAGAAATGGTCAGGTCTTTACGTGATTTCTTTTTCTTAGCCACATTTCCATTTGCGAAGAGCGAGTGCTTTGCGGGTCGGACGACCCTTGCTATCTTTCATTGGTCCTTTTACTCCACCCATACGAGCACAAAAGGATCTCTTACGACCAGCAGCTTTTTTTGTTTTAGGGTTAGGTGCAGGTGGCTTAAGATCAGCACCTTCTTTGTTCTTGAAGTACTTCCTACCTTTGGCTGTCAAGCCTCCAGTAGGACTTTTGTGTTCTTTACGCATGAGATTTAGAAGGAGTATTTTACACCAGCTTTGGTGCCATAGCTATTGACATCATCAAAGGCAGCTGACAGCTCACCATAGATAGATACATTTTCACTAGCGTTGACAGAACCAAAGATCTTACCAGTCAGTTTGGTCTCTTGCTCACCAGCATCAGGAACATACAAGGTAGGACCAGCTTGAAGGCCCCAGCTACCTACATCACCGCTGCCTTCATAGCCAACGTGGAAGTCTGTAGCATGGCCTTGGAAGTCAGAGCCAGTAAAACCAGCATTGTTCTCAATGTTAGCATAGGGACCTGCGATTGCAGGAGCAGCAGCAAAGAGTAGTGCGGAGGAAATAGCGATTGTTTTCATGATTTTGTTTTTGTTTTGGGTTAATTAAACTTTAATGTTAGAGCGTTCAAGTTTACGCATCACATCCATGCGATACGCATCATCATTGTCATAGCGAGGATCGTCCATATCACGAACAACCTCTGCCATACTACGATATGCTTGGCCAGTTGAAGACTGTTTACCAGTCACTAGCTCAGGAGTACGTCCCACTGCATCTTCATACTGACCGACTAATGCCTTAACAGCAAAGCGGACAGCAGCCTGATTAGCAGTGTTAATTACTTCATCAAATGCTAGCACATCTTCTTCAGGGAGATTCTCTGAAGCCCATTGAACTACCTCAGCATAGCCTTCGTCACCACCAGCAATATCTTTGATGTCACTAATCTCTGATTCAGACAGAACACTAGCAGCATCATCATATCCTAGTTCATTACGAAGACCACCAAGGTAAGCATCAATGGTTTCATCAGAGAAGCCAGCTTCATTGAGCTGGTCATACATCTCCTCAGTAATAGTACCATCATTTTCATAGAAGTGGTCATTCATTTCCCAAGGGTCAATGTTTGCTTCAGCAAAAGCTGTTGCAAGACCATCGCCGTAAGCTTCAGCTACAGCATCTTGGTTGACGTAACCTTCTTCATCATAGCGTTCAAAGTCTCCTTCTACTTGCTCTGTATCTTCTTCTTCGGATTCATATTCTCCACTATCATCATCATCTTCCTCACCTCGACCCTGCATACGTTGCAGTTCAAGGTAAGCTTTCTCAAGTTCTTCAGCGTTTTTATATTTACCAGCAAGTAAGTCTTGCTGATCTTGGATCATCTTCTCGCCTACTTCAAGGCTGTCAGCCTCTTCAGCTTCCCTAGCTGCAATAGCTTCGGGATCATCAGATGGATCGTATGCAATGTTAATAGCCATAGGTGCTAGTTAAATTAACCAGGGGGAGGAGTAGCAGGTCCAGGTGGTTGTTGCTGTTGTTGTTGTCCACCACCAAGGAGTCCTTGAGTAGCAGAGCTAACAGCCTCAACAGCCTGTGGGTTTTTAGATGGATCCATGAGCGGAGTGCCCATGAGTTGTCCAGTTTGATTAACGATAGAAGCTTGCATCTGTTGTTGCATAGCTTGTTGCTTCTCGTCTTGAATCTGTTCCATACCTTTGACAAGGTTAAGGATGTCGATACCTTGAGCAGCAGCAAGACGCTTGATAGCTTCGTCAGGGTTGAGGTACTGAGCCAATGCTTGTGGTCCCATTGTCTGAGCAATGGTAGTGACAAATTGAATCAAAGACTCACGATCCTGACCACGGCCAAGAGCGTTGATACCTGCAACAATCGTAGGATGAACAAGACCTTTAGGTAAAGCAGGGATCTGCTTTGACTTAGTAAGGTCCAGCATCTTACGACTTAGATAAGGGATAAGGAACTCGCTAGTCAGCAAAGAGAATAATCCTCCAAGCTGTTGCTCTAGTTCCATCTGTGTCATCCTAACTTCTTCAGCTGTGGTTCGCTCACTCTGTCTTACGTTAAGAATGAGGAATGCTTCAGAGATACGCTTCTCTAACACACCAGCCAAGTCAAAGGCAGTACGGAAGTCAGCTTGTTTCTGAACCTGAACCACACCAATGTCATCAGGACGCCCTTGGATGATAGCACCATTGCCAGCATTAGCCAAGGATTGAGGTTTAGTTGTAGAGCTAGGGGATACAGTAAAGACCACCTTAGCTGCTGCAGCAGAGCCCTCTACAAGCGCCTGCATTAGGGCTTCAAGAGAGCGTAGGTCTCCTAAGAACTCTTCAACACGAGAGCGTCCGTAGTCCTCTCCATCAACTGTTACGAAGCGGAGGGGTAGCCAGGGGCTCTTGTCTTTTGGAGCTTTACCATAGGTGTTAGGTAGAATCTTATCATCAGCTTCCTGATACCAAGTCCAGCCTTTCTTAGTTAGTTTGACACAAGTAAATACATCTACATCCTTCTCAAACTTACTACCCACACTACTGTCTACAGCACTTTGCATAGACTTAGGGGCTTCAAACTCAGGACCAAGCATCTTACGATTGACCCTCTCACGAGTTACAATCTCAGTTACATTACCGTTGCCGTCCCTCTCTACCACATAACGGTTGAGAGGATACATCTTCATGCCATCCTTGTGCATGTATAGCAAGGCATTACCAGCAACCACAAGGTGCTTGATAGCTGAGAAGATTTGAACACGATCAGTAGAAGCAGCAATGCTTTCCATAATCATGCGCTCAATCTTAGCAAAGCTTAGGTCCAACTCACTCTTCGCTTCAGCAGGAATCTCAACTCCTAACTTGGAGTCATCTAGCTGTAGCTTAAAGAATGAAGTAGAAGGAGGTAGCAAGCCTAACATCAATTTAGATGATAGAGTTACTACCCCCTTTGCTCCTACTGATTGCCAAGGAGTTTTAAACCGAGTGTAATCGGTTGTAGTCTCCTCATGCATCAGCAGTGTTGGGATTGTAAGCTTAGCACAATCAAGTGCAATGTCAAGAAATGCAGTACGGCCACTCGTTAATTCGTGATAGCGTTGCCGTGCACTTTTCATTAGTTACCTTGTCCGATGTTCAAACCTTGACCAGGAGCAGTCTGTAAGGATGCAGTACCAGTACGCATACGTTCACGCTTCTTAGCAGTAGGTGTCTTGGTCTTTACCTTAGTCTCTTCTTTTTTAATAGCCTCTGCTGGTGGTGTAGGCTTAGGCATAGTTGTATCGATTTTCTGAACAGGCGCTGGTGGTGGTGGTGCCTGTGGTGGTGGTGGGGCTGATCCACCCCTGTTTCCTCCTCCAAAACACATAGTTTTAATCCTCAATGAATTTTTCTTTTAAGTATCTAATGACAGAAACCTGACCAGCTCTATAACAAATCTCTTTATCAGAGAGCAGGTAGTCAGGATATTTGTCTGGGAATAACTGATCTAACTCTTCTATCACTGAATCTAAATTTGGTGCAAAGATAGGATCAAGCATATTGAGGTAGGTTTACATTCGAGTGTTCAAAAAAAGCAGGCATCCTAGCTGATCGTGTGTCAGAAAGCTGTGGAGCTTTGCCTTCATACATTAATCGATCACTAGAATCAAGCCAAAATTTTCTGTCTAAATATTTATCGGCATTGCTACCTAACGGTTGCATCACCCAATTGATAGTTGCCTTGCGGAGTTTATCAAGACTTGGAGAGATCTCTAGTCCCAGTTCTCTGCATACAAGTGAATTAGCCCCGACATGGATCTGTTCGTCTCGGCTAATATCGGCACTTACTGTACGCATTCCAGCGTCACCATTAAAGCGCATGAATGGTAAAAGCTGTCTCTTATACACATCTGACGCTGCCGACGA
>OLHW01000015.1_pt1 | contig 14357 bp, 22 predicted proteins | sample 1609531 | NCBI WGS metagenome assembly OLHW01 (sample SAMN05416868, study PRJEB24817) | seawater metagenome | isolation source: Sea water | place: Canada:Atlantic | collected 2013-11
CTATCCTCTTCGTCGGCAGCGTCAGATGTGTATAAGAGACAGACATTAGCCTTATAAGGTATATAAGTAAAGGGCTTATGTCCTATTTTGTAAGTTTCTCGCTTTATATGTAAGTATATATAGATATATGGAAACACAGAGATTTATGGGTCGCAATCAGCTAGTGAAACGTCTAGCAGCTCAAGTAGGTAGCAAGTCTTTCGCTATATCTTTACTTAAGAAACGCGGTGATCTAACTTCAAGTGGTGATCTAACTGCTAAAGGCAGTAAACGTAATGCGATGACCGCGGAAGAACGCGCTATAGATAGAGCATCGAAAGAATCTGGTAAACCTGAAACACAATACTCATACGATCCAACAACTAACAGAGCAACATTAACATAATATGGCAATAATTAATTCTTACCCTACAGTAACGCCTACAGGTAGTGATCTTATAATAGGTACAGATGTATCTACTACACCTAATTCTACTAAGACGTTTACTATTGACAGCATAAACGCATTGGCACCACAAGGTACAGTTACAAGTGTAGCCCTTACAATGCCTGCGGCTTTTTCCGTAGCTGGCTCACCAGTAACTTCAGCAGGTACATTTGCTGTAACAGGTGCTGGTAGCAACGCTCAGTTCATAGACGGAACAGGCGCATTACAAACAATAGCAAACTTACCGTTTATAGACGGAACAGGTATAGCAAATAGAGTGCCTTTCTTTGTAGACGCAGACACTATTAGTAGTTCTGGTTTAACATATACTACTACTGGTGGTGGTTCAGCTAGTAATTTACCATTATTTAATTTCAACAGCGCAGGTAACGCAGATATTAATACGCAAAGAGTAATAGCAATTGATTACTTTGGAGGCACACTAAATATTGACAACATAGTAGCTGGTGGCACTGGAACAGTAACTTTAAACGGTGATACAATAATAGGTAACGCTAATACGGACACTTTAACAGTAAATGCAGCAACTCAATTTAACACAACAAGTAAACATCTTGACAATGTAAAATCAATTTATGGCACAGGGTCTGATTTAGAAATATTTTTTGACGGTGTAAATAGTAATATAAAAGAAACAGCAGCTGCAATAGGTACACTTCAAGTTATAGCTAAACAAGCTGTTGCTATAAAAACAACCTCTACAACTAACTTATTAACGGGTGGCGCTGGTAATGACACAGAGCTTAGCGATACAAACGGCGTAACAAGACTAGCACTAACAACTAGTAATGCAATATTTCCATCAGGAGCCGTAGGTATTGGAACGACTAGTCCAGGTGCTCAACTTGAAATAAATAACCCAGGCGGAAGTTCTTCTGCAACTTTTAGATTACAAGGAGGCGTAGGAGGTCAAATACAATTTAGAAATAATTCATTTCCTGTAGGCACAATATCAACTGGTGCAACAGGAGATATGTCGTTCTCTACAGGAACTGGTTCTTCAAGTGGTACTGTTAGCAGAATTACAATTGTAGGTTCAAGCGGCAATGTAGGAGTTGGAACTAATGCACCAGCTTCAAAACTAGAAGTAGATGGAGGAGATATAGAAGTAGATGATTCAGCAAGTGGTTTAATATTAAGATCACCTAATGGTACAAGATATAGAGTAAAAGTAGATAACTCAGGAAATTTAACAACAACTGCAGTATAAAATAAAAAAAATGATAACATACGATTGGAATTGTAAAACAGTAGACGTAGTCTTACAGCAAGAAAGTTTAACAGACGTAGTATATAAAGTACACTGGGTTGTAACTGGTTATTCAGATCAACTTGATTCAGAAGGAAATGCTTATTTTTCTACTAGCATCGGTACTCAAGATGTTACTTTAGATACTTCAAAGCCGTTTATATCTTTTTCAGATCTAACTAATGACACAGTAGTTGGTTGGACAAAAGAAGCTATAGGCACAGAACAAGTTGCTTTAATTGAATCTAACATTGCAAGTGCTGTAGATAAAAAAATAAATCCTATAACCGCTACATTACAAATAACAGATTAGTAAAACTCACTAAAACCAAGTGAGTATATAAAATATACCCGGCACGGATGAGTGCAAACCAATAATAACAATTAAAACCAAAACCAAATGACGTTTTTTTACGAGACTAATTCGTGGACTAGTCAACCACAACCAAATCAAAACCAAGTTGAATTATGGAACCATATATCAGATAAAGCAAACTGGCGTATAGTTCAATTACCAAATGGTTATTACCAAACAGAATACCAAGATCTTCGTGAAGAAGATACATGGAAGGATGTTACGCGGCGAGAAACAATGGAAGCCGCTGAAACTTCAATAGACAAAACTATTGAACACTACAAAAAGAAAGTTGAATTTTTAAACGGACCAAAAGTAGTTAAGACCTTTAAGTAAACCAACACTCTAATTTAATCTAATCTAATATGTCAGACTTAATAGTCAAAAACCTTAACTTTGGTAACGATGCCAGAGATAATGTATTTAAAGGAATTGAAAAACTAACGCAAGCTGTTAGCTCTACTCTCGGAGCTAGCGGCAAATGCGTTATGTTAGAAGATCACACTGGAAGACCAATAATAACTAAAGACGGTGTAACAGTAGCAGATTCAATAATCTTGCGAGATCCAGTAGAAAACATGGGTGCTACGCTTTTGAAAGAAGCTGCACGTAAAACTGTACAAGAAGCAGGTGATGGAACTACAACAGCTACAGTACTAGCGCACGCTATACTGCTCGAGGCTTATAAAGTAGTAGATAAAACAAACTCAAGAGAGTTAAAAGACGGTATTAATTCAGCTGTTAAAAAAGTAGTTAATTATTTGAAACTACTAACGGTTGATGTTCAAGGTAGCATGATAGATCAAATAGCTACAATATCGACTAACAACGAACCAAAGCTAGGTAAAATAATAGCTGATGCTTTTAGAGCTGTAGATAATACAGGCGTGGTTATGATGGAAACAGCTTCAGATGGTGTAACATCAGTAGAAGTTGTAGATGGAGTTCAATACGATAAAGGTATAACTAACTCACATTTTATAACTAACAAAGCAACTAAGACTGCTGAACTTGAAAAGCCACTAGTGCTTTTACTAGAATCACCAGTTGATACAATACGACAGATTCAATCTGTGCTAGAGTACGTAATAAAAAACAACAAACCTTTGCTTATTATAGGCGATTTAGAACAAGGTGTTTTATCAGCTCTAGCAATGAATAAAATGAAAGGTAATATAAAAGTAAATGTTATAAACGCACCAACTTACGGTGTTAATAAACAACAGGTGCTTCAAGATCTTTCACTACTCACCGGAGCTACAATTATAAATGAAGACTTAGGTGATGACATGGAAATGATACAAGTTGATCATTTAGGTACATGTTTGAAAAGTGTTACATCACACGAAGATACAGTGCTTCAAATAGAAGAAGCAAACGAAGAGATTGATGATGTTATAAAAACTCTTAAAAAAGAACTAGTTAAAGAGAAAAATCCTAATAAGGTTGTAAAGCTAGAAAAAAGATTAGCCATGCTGTCTGCTAAAATAGCAATAGTAAAAGTCGGTGCTAATTCAGAAATAGAATTAAAAGAAAAAACAGATAGGGTAGAAGATGCTATCTGTGCTACTAAAGCTGCTATCAAAGAAGGGATTGTTCCTGGTGGTGGTATTGCTCTATTAAACGCTGCAACGAATATAACAGCTAAGTCAATAGGTGAAACAGTTTTATTAGAAGCTATAAAAGCCCCTTTTAAAACTATACTTGAAAATGCAGGTTTAGAATCTGATAGAAAGACACCAACAAGAAAAGGACAAGGCTACAATGTGGTTACAGGAAAAATGGTAAATATGATTAAGTCGGGTATTATAGATCCACTACTAGTCACCAAGAGCGCTCTTCAAAATGCAGCTTCTGTAGCAACAACAATATTATCTACTGATTGTGTAATCAATAATTTAAGAATAGATGAAGGCAATAGGTAGAAACTTAATTATAATAAAAGAAAAAGAAGGTACTACTAAAACAGATGGTGGTTTACTTCTTGCAGAAAGCCAGAGAGAAGATATACGCTATGTTAAAGCAAGCGTTGTATCTGCAGGCGAAGAAGTAGCAGGTGTTAAAGAAAACGATGCTATATACTTTGATCGCCATGCTGGTCATAAAATAGAAGTTGATAAAAAATCTTATCACGTTATAAAGTCAGGTGACATAGTCGTTGTATTATGAAATTAGACGCTAGTGACATTAGAGAACTAAACCTCTTGAAGCACTATCGTATTATAAGAAAATGGGCTTGTCGTAACAATGATTTAAACGATGCAGATCTAGAACTTCTTATATACCTTGATTGTATGGAGTTTTTCACTAAGAAAGACTTTGAGATGGGTGTTTATTCTTACAGTTGGGATAACCGGCGTTGGAATAGACTATTGAAACAAGACTGGATTAAAGTCTGGCGGCATAGAAACAGAACCACTCAGAAATACCACATATACAAAGTGTCTTTTAAAGGTAAGCAATTAATAAGTAGAATATACAGGATAATGCTTGGTGAAGAAGATATAAACACAGGTAGAAGAAACAAAATAATTAATGGCGAAACATACACTGATAAAGTTATGACCAAAGCTATTTACAATGTAAACAAAGATAAAAACAGATAAAATGGAAACACCATTAGACAAAGCACTTGTAGGTAAACAAAAAAACCTACCTTCACATTTAAAAGATGCTATCGAAGCTAGTCCAGCTACAATGATTAGCACTGGTGTAGCCGGTGTAGATCCAATGACAGGTATGCCTCAAGCTAATCAACTTGCACCAACAGCTATTAACCCTAATGCTCTAGGCTCTATGCAACCTCAAATACCTAGCATAACAGGCCAACCAGTTGCCGGTTCATACAATAGAACTATGCCTCAACCAGGTTTAGCAGCACCATTAAATAAATACAAAAAATAAAATTATGCATAAAACAGATCCAAATTACGATAAAACAATGGCATCTAAAAACACTCACGGTGTTGTAGGTGAAAATGCTATATGGGACGGACCATTAGATCAAACTGGAAGACCACATGGAGTTGGTTCTAGTTCTGGTATTACAGGCATGCAAGTACTTAAGGCTAAAAGCTATTACAATGGAAAGCCAATAACTCAATGTGCTAAAGTTTATAAATAATGTACAGTTCTCCATTTTTTAAAGAATTTCCTGAAATAAAAGAAAAAAACAAAGGAAAGTTTACGGCTTGGGCTAAGAAAAACGGTTTTAAAGACGCGTGCTCTGCGGCTAGCGCTGTAATGAAAAGTAAAGATAAATATAGTGATGAAGTTGTTAAAATGGCAAATTACGCTAAAAACTTCGGTTGTTCTAAAAAATAAATTATGTCAAAATTTTCAACACCATTTTTTAAAAAATCACCGCTAGAAGGAGCATATGAAAACGCTGCTGACGGTAGAGCATTTATGGGTGGATTAGTTTCAGGTCAACAGCAGTTTGCTAAACTACAACAAGATATAACAAAAGGTTTTGACAATTATATGGAAGGTGAAGGCACGCAACAACGTATGGAAAAAAATAGTCTAGATAAGATAAATGAAAAATACCCTTTAAATACTGAAACTAATAAACGCCCAGACGGTTATGAAGCCGCTATACTTGCTCACAACAATAGATTTAACACAAAAGGCGGTGTCAAGTGTCCTCAAGGCGAAACTCTTGAGCCAATTCGACTTAAAAACGGAGAAACACTATATAAATGCATAAAAAATAATGAATAAAATGGGATATAAAAAAGGACACTACGGAAAATATACTGGTAACGCTAAATGGTCTATGGACCACGCGCATACTAAAGTAACAAAAGAAAATTATAAAGCTACTGAGCGAGACGACGCGGCTCATATTGACTATTTAAAGCGTGATGTTCTCTATGATGATCACCACGGGCATAGTGATGAAAAAATGACTGCTGATGAAAAACATATTTCAAAATTAGCAGGCGACATGAAGTACGATAAAGAAAAACACGATTCACCGGCAAAACACGTAATGCCACACACACATGGAATGACAGCTACTCCTGGAAAAATCAAAAAATTAAAACATACAGCTGTTGTCGGGGAAATTAAAAAAAATAAAAAACAATAAAAACAAACATTATGCCTAGAAAAAAAGTAACTTTTGTAAAAACAAAAGAAGTAAAGGAAGGAAAATTCCAAGGATTAAAAAAAGGAGTAAAGTCTAAAAAAATGAGTGAAAAAAGAGCTCAAAAGAAACAAGCTAAAGGCCAAGGTTTTATTTCTAAAGTCTACGGTGGTAATCCAATAGAAATGGGACACGAATCACCAGCTAAAATGGAGTCTGCAAAACAAGAAAGAAAAGATTTAATGCAAGACATGCCAGTAGACAAAAGAGCTTCTGCAATGCAAATGGGTCATGAATCACCAGCTAAGATGGGTCATGAATCTCCTGCAAAAATGAAAGGTTCTTGGATTTCAAAACATTCAAAGTCTGCATTGCACATGGGTCATAGCCCAGCAGAAATGCACTGCACAGGTAAAAGAAAATAAACAGTAGGGATCTGTAAAACCCAGCCAAACACTAACACTAACACTAACACTAACACTAACAAAAAATGGCAAAGTACATTAAATTTGACCTGACAACTCCAGGAGGAGCAACAGGCGATCAATTGTTAATTAACATTGATGACATTACAAGAACTGCTTCACCGAGCACAACAACAACTGATATCTTTTTTGATGGTGTTGTAGCTAACCAGACAAAGTGGACAATTACTCATTTAGCACCTTTAGTAGCTAACGACGTATTAAACGCTATTAATTCTGCAATAACTGCAAATCCAGGAGGAGTAGTATCAACAGTAGGAGGTCCAGTAAGCGTAGCACAAGTGCCACTTGCACAGTCAGGAGCACAAGGGCGTCAGCCAATTACGGTTGCACAAGTAAACGTAACTTACACTAGCGCAGTTTATACTCCGTAATTATGAAATCAAAAGGTTTAGGAGACAGCGTAGAGAAGTTTACTAAAGCTACTGGTATCAAAACAATGGTAGACACAATAAGCAAGGGGCTGAACGTTCCTTGCGGTTGTGCTGCTAGAAAAGGAGCATTAAATAAAATGTTTCCTTATAAAAAATAACTATGGCTTTTAAACTAACTAATCCTCCTTATAAATTAGACAACACTCCAATATATCATGTAGATATGGAAGAAGGGGTTATGGGTAAAGCCAATAATAATGGTACAATTATTATAAACAAAGATGTAGATCCTTCAAGAACTCAAGATGTTATAAATCACGAAATGGTGCATATAGATCAAATGAAGCGTGGTGATCTTGATTACGATGATAAAAATGTTTACTGGAAAGGTAAAACATACCCAAGATCTAAAATGAACGAAGGAGCAAAAAAACTACCTTGGGAAGCCGAGGCTTATAAAAATGCCTAAAAAGAAATTTAAAGATACTAAAGTCGGTCAGTTTCTGCTTGGTAAATCTGGAGTACTAGATTCATTAGCAGATGTATTACCAGACAAAGGCTTATTAGGCGTTGTAAAGAATTTAATTGATAGAGATGAAACTTTACCTCCGCCTGACAAAGAAATGGCTTTAAAACTATTAGAACAAGATATAGTTGAAGCTCAAGAAGTATCAAAGCGCTGGGAAAGCGATATGAGTTCAGACTCTTGGCTTAGTAAAAATACTAGACCAATGAGTTTAATATTTTTAACAATAATGACTGTATCTTTTATATGGGTGGATAGTCATGGATATATAGATTTCACTGTAGAACAAGAGTGGATAAATCTATTAAAAACATTAACAACAACTGTGTATGTAGCATATTTTGGTTCACGAGGCGCAGAAAAGTTTAAATCAATAAGTAATAAATAAAACAAATGGCAAGTAATCAACCAACACAAGCTTTAAACGTAGTAGTAAGTGATACTATTAATATACCAGAGCCAGATGCTTATATAACTGGAACAAAAAATAGTACAGGTACAACTATTACAGATGCTAGCGCAAAATTTCTTGGAACTACTAACCCCGCGGCCACAGGTTATGCAAATAGAGTTTCAATAGGAGATGTAGTATATGTAATTGATGGTGCTGCATTAACAATAGTAAGAGTAACATCTGTAACAGATGACAATAATTTAGTAGTTTCCGCTGCAGTACCTAATGGAGTTAAACCTTATCAAATATATAGATCTAACGGTGATTTTAAAAATGTAAGCGAAGGATTTAGTTTATTTGTAGGTGGAGCTGGTAATATAGCAGTAGTACCTGCATGTAGCGATCAAGTAGTTAAACTAGAAAATATACCTGATTCTTCATTTATACCTTTACAGGTAAAAAGAGTTAATTCAAGCGATACCACAGCAACAAATATAATAGCATTAAGATAATATGCCAACTATACTAGGTAACGCGAACGCTATACTAGCAGTCCCTTTAACTAAAGCGGGTGGAGGTGGTCCATTACCGCTAGAGTTTTTTATACTTGCAGAAAATGGAGACAAGTGTATAACAGAAGTTGGTACTAATTTTATGGTACAAGAAATAGCACCTTAAATAAATAAAAATATAAAATGGCAAATATAAAATTTTCAGCTTTTAATACAGAAACAAATTCTGCTAATGTAGATTTTCTTGTAGGTTATCAAGGCACAACAATGAAAAAAATATCACCTAGTAATTTAGGTGGATATCCTTTCTTAATTGATGGTTCAGGATCATTATATTCTGGTTTTGTACCTTCAGGGTTATCAGGTAGTCCTTCTAAAAACACAATATTAGGTATAAACGCAGGTGCAAATTTAACTACAGGATATGAAAATGTGTATATTGGTTACAATGCGGGTAAAACCGGAACTACTGCAAACAGAAGAATAGCTATAGGTACAGAAGCCTATGGTAATACTTCTACTGGTGGTGGTCAATATAGTTTAAGTATTGGCTGGTATGCTGGGTATCAATCTTCTGCTGGCGATTCTATTAATATAGGAAGATCTGCAGGTTATGCGTGTGCTGGTGTTGAAGCTATTAATATAGGTAAAGATTCTGGTAGATCTATTATTGTTGGACCTGGAGCTGCAACAAACGTAGGATATCAATCTGGTTACTCTCAAACTTCTGGTGTAGAAAATACTAATTTTGGTTATAAAGCTGGATTTAGCAATACAACTAATGGATCTAGAACTTGTATTGGTTATCAAGCTGGACAATCATCTACTGGAGCTTGGAATACTTTAGTGGGTGCATACGCTGGTAGATTAATAACAGGTGCTGGTAATACTGCGGTAGGTAGAAACGCTTTATTAAACAATACGTCTGGTGGTAGTAATGTTGCCGTAGGACATGAAGCTGGTAATTGGACTGCTGCTGGTGGGACAAATACTTTTATAGGAACAGCAGCTGGTAGACAAAACTCAAGTGGAAATAGTAATACTGCAGTAGGTTACGAAGCATTAAGATTAAATTTAGCAAACAATAATACAGGTTTAGGTTATCAAGCTGGAAATTCAATTACTTCTGGAAGCAATTTAACTGTAATTGGGTATGATGCTGATGCAAGTTCTGCAACTGCTACAAATGAAATTACTCTTGGTAACGCAGCGGTTACAGCCTTAAGAATACCAGGATTACAATCTGGCGCATCAGATGGTGACGTACTTACCTTTGCTTCAGGTACAGGTTTAATTACTTTACAAGCTGCTGCTGCTGGTGGTGCTACATCATTAAATGGTCTTACGGATTGTTTAGTTGATACTGATTCACTATACGTAGGAGAAGTTCCAGCTGGTTTATCTGGTAATCCACAAGGTAACACAGTACTAGGTATTGATGCTGGCGATGCTTTAACAAGTGGCTTCAATAATACTTTATTAGGAAATGATGCTGGTAAGGCTTTAACAACTTCTGCGGGAAACATCTTAATTGGTAAAAACGCTGGTCTAGCTAAAACTTCTGGTAGTAATGCTACTATAATTGGAACATCAGCTGGTAGAGACACCGCAAGTGGCAGCAACGTTGTTTTAATAGGTTCAGAGGCTGGAATATCAAATACTGGAAATAACGCGATAGCTGTTGGTTTTGAAGCTGGTAGAGTTAATGGTATTCAACATACTATATCAATAGGTCGTCAAGCTGGTTATTCTAACACTTTCGGAGATAGAAATGTTTATGTTGGCTATAGAACAGGTTATAGCGGCTCAACATCAGAACAGAACACCAGTTTAGGTTATCAAGCAGGTGCGTTTAACACTGGAAGTTATAATGTGTCAATAGGAACTGATTCTGGTAGAGATCATACAGGTGCTAAAAATGTAGTAATTGGTGCTGGAGCGGGAACTTCAATGACAACTTCTGATAACAATATCGTTATAGGTTATGACGCTGAACCAAGTACCGCGACAATTGATAATGAAATAACCTTAGGTGACGCTAATATTACTGCATTAAGAATTCCAGGCTTACAGTCTGGCGCTAGCGATGGAGATGTACTTACCTTTGCCTCAGGTACAGGTTTAATAACATTAGCTGCTGCTGGTGGCGGTGGTGCTACAAGTTTAAATGGATTAACAGACTGTTTAGTTGATGGTTCATCTTTATATGTTGGTGAGGTACCAGCTGGATTAAGCGGTAGTCCACACAGTAATACTATATTAGGTATAGATGCAGGAAATGCATTGGCTGGTGGCAACGTAAGAAACACATTGATTGGATATCAAGCTGGATTAACAAGTTCTGGTAATAATTTTGATGAAAATACGTTTATTGGATATAACGCTGGACAAGCAACAAGTAATTTCCAAAACACATCAATAGGCTCTAGATCTTATGAAAACGGAACAGGTTTTGCTAATGTAACTATAGGATATAGAGCATCTTCAAGCGGAGGAAATCACGCAACTGTCATTGGTAGAGAAGCTGGATTAAGCAATACTGCTGATAATCCTGTAATTATTGGTTCTATGGCAGCTAGACAAGGTAATTCGGCTGCTAGTCACATATCAATAGGCTACACGGCTGGTTACTCTCAAACTTCTGGTTTACGCAACACGAATATAGGTTACGAAGCTGGTTATTCAACTACAACAGCAGGCAATAACACCCACCTTGGATATCAAGCAGGTAGATATCACAACACTACTGGCAATGTGTTAATTGGAGATAGCGCAGGTGGCGGAGCTGCTTGGGGATTATCAGGAGGTACTGCAATTGGTTATAATGCTGGATTAAGACTTGAGTTCGGCGACGGTGTTGTAGCTGTTGGGCGTAATGCAGCACAAGGAGCTACAGGTAGTCAAGCCGCTAGACAAGGATCTGTATTTATTGGTGATTATGCTGGTTCTTATGCTAATAGTAACTTTAATACCGTTGTAGGTGCTTTTGCGCTATATGGCGTAGATAACACTTCTAATCCAAACAAAACTGTAGCTGTTGGTTATCAAGCTGCATACGCAGTTACAACAGGAGATCAAAACACAGCAGTTGGTTATCAAGCTGGAAAAACTATTACAACCGGTAACAACATTACGGTTATTGGTCATCAAGCAGAACCAAGCTCAGCTACCACAACTAACGAAATAACCTTAGGTGACGCTAATGTAGCTTTATTAAGAATACCAGGTCTTGGATCTACAGACGGACACGTGCTTACTTATAGTACATCTTCTGGTGGTATTGTTTTAGCCGCCGCTGGTGGTGGTGGTGCTTCATCTTTAAATGGTTTGAGTGATTGTTTAGTTGATACTCTTTCTTTGTATGTAGGAGAAGTGCCAAGTGGATTAAGTGGTAATCCCCAAAGTAACACTACGCTTGGGCTTAATTCAGGAGATAGTTTAACTACAGGGTTTAGTAATACTCTTATAGGGGAAAACGCTGGAAGTGGAATAACTGGTGGATGGCAAAATGTTGTTATAGGTAAAAACGCTTCTCCAGGTAACAATGCTGATATGGTTATTATTGGTAATAGCGCTGGTGGTGGAAGTGGTAATGGAAATTCAGTTATTATTGGAAGCAGTGCTGCATTGGGAGGGAGTGCAAGTAGTTCAGTGATTATTGGTAAAGACGCTGGTAGATTAAAAGGTGGTAGTTCTTCTATTAAAATAGGTCAAAACGCTGGTGGTGCAACGAGCGCTTTCACTTCTAACAATATACTAATAGGTCAAGATTCAGGTAGAAGTGTTACAGCAAATAATCACTTTTCAATAGGCCACCTCGCTGGTTACTCACAAACTTCTGCATCAAACAACACAAATATAGGTTATGAAGCTGGATATTCTGCTACTACAGGCGGAAGTAATACTGTTTTAGGTTATCAAGCTAAAAAGAGTGGTAATAACTCTAACATGGTTGCTATTGGAAATTTAGCAGCTACTAGCGGAGGAGGAACATGGAGCGTCGTTATAGGATCATTTGCTGGACAAAATTCTACTTCAAGTGAAGCAGTTTTAATAGGAACTAGTGCTGGTAGATCTAGCTCGTCTCAAGGGATTGTTAGTATTGGTGATAATGCTCAAAGGCTTTTAACAAGCGGCGGTAGTTGCGTATCTATAGGTTTTCAAGCTGGTTACTCTAATCAAACATCTAGCTATAACACAAACTTAGGACACTTCGCCGGTAAATCTGGTACTGGAGCTGGTAATACTTTTGTAGGTGCTAGCAGCGGTAGCGGTAACAACTCTTCTGCATCTTCAGACAACACTGGTGTTGGAAAATATTCTTTATTAAGTTACACAACTGGAGGTAATAATTCAGCCCTTGGATCAGAAGCTGGTAGAAGAATATCAACTGGAGCTGATAACACTTGTATTGGTGCTTTTGCTGGCGACGACTTGACTACTGGACAACAAAACACAGTGGTTGGTTCAGGCGCTCTAGGAAATACAACCGGTGCTTTTGGCGCTGTAGCTGTTGGAAAAGGCGCGTTAGGATCTGCTGGTGCCAGCATTTCATATAACGTAGCTGTGGGTACAGGCGCTTTAGGCGTAGCTTCTGGAGCAAATAATATTGCTATAGGCGGTTTTGCTGCCGCAGGTGGACTCGGGGGCGGAATAAGTACTGGCTCTAGCAGCACTGTCATTGGTACTTACGCTGCTAATGATTTTAACTATACAGGTAGTAATAATACTATAATAGGCTATGACGCTGAAGGGTCATCCGCGTCTGTTAGCAACGAAATAACTTTAGGTAATTCAAGCGTAACTGCTTTACGATGTGCTGTTACTTCTATAACATCTTTATCAGACGAAAGAGATAAATCAGAAATAGAAGATTTAAGTTATGGTCTAGCATTTATTGACGCTTTACAACCAAGAGAATTTGTATGGGATAATAGAGCAGAAACAAGAGTAGAAATTGATAAAGAAGGAAACAGTGTAGAAGCAGAATTTTACTCAGCAAATAAAGGTAAAAAAGACTTTGGTTTTATAGCGCAAGAAGTTAAAGAATTAGACAACAATACTTTAAGACTTGTTTATGACGAGAACCCTGACAAGCTTGAGTTAAGCTATGGAAAACTAGTACCGATATTAGTTAAAGCAATACAAGAATTAAAAGAAGAAGTAGAAATTTTAAAATCACAAAATAATTAAAAATGTACAAAAACGTAATTACATCAGAAAACACACCAGACAGTCACAAAGAAGTTATTGTAGGTCAAGTAAATGGTCAATTAGCAGAAGCTGCAGATTCTGAAACTACAGAAGAAAAGCTGCAGTGTCTCAAAGATCACTTTCTTTGGTTACTATCTAACGACTTTTATAAAGACGAATGTAGCGCTGAGCAAGTAAGTGGTATGGAATCGTATTTACCTGCGGATTATGCAGATGGATATGAAGATCTACCTGAATAGTAGATTTACTAAAACATGAGTAACTATATAAATATAAAACAATTAACTTAAATTAAATCAAATGGCAAAAATTAAAGAAAAACAATTAGAAACAATTGTTAAGTACCAAGACGAACTAACGGCGATATTAAATAATATTGGAGTTTTAGAAACGCAAAAGCACGCTTTACTACATAAAGTAGCTGAAGTTAACGAAGGCTTAGAAAAAGAAAAAGAAAAAATAGAAGAAGAGTACGGCAAGATATCTATTGATTTGAAAACAGGGGAATACACTGAGATCAAAGAAGAAGAAGAAGATGCTCTTGAAGTAGTTGAGTAATGGATTCAGTTATAAGAAAAATCAGTATTGGTTCTGATTATAAAAATGAAGCTATGCATTATTCTGTTGGCCAGCAAGTATATGGTGGTCACGAAATAGCTTATATTTTATTTAATGACTCTGATAGCTGTCTCTTATACACATCTCCGAGC
>OLHW01000016.1_pt1 | contig 13816 bp, 37 predicted proteins | sample 1609531 | NCBI WGS metagenome assembly OLHW01 (sample SAMN05416868, study PRJEB24817) | seawater metagenome | isolation source: Sea water | place: Canada:Atlantic | collected 2013-11
CGAGATCTAGTACGGTCTCGTGGGCTCGGAGATGTGTATAAGAGACAGACCCAGAGCACTTTGTCTCCCACATCTTCATAATGTTCTCTCTAATCGGTTTGTTGCTTGGTCTGGAAAATCTCTAGGACGACTATCTAACGCATTATCAGTTTTAGGAGAACCTTCATTCGCCTTCATCGTATGCTGATAGTTTGCTCTTGGATATCTGATACAGAATGGATCGGGCATCCAATAAGTAACCTGCCATTCTTGTTCGGGATTTAACTCAAGGTGCTTCTCTACGCTATGAGAGAAAATACCAATTTGGATGTATCCATCGTGACTAACACATCTACCATCACCAATGTCAACTAAGAATAGCATCTTACTACTCATAGCACTTCTTGCTCTGGATTGAGATTTTCAACAAATTGGATAGGATCCTTTTCTGACTTGTGTACCCAATGATAACGCATCATCTCGAAAATGGGATCCCATGTGGGGACACAGACATAATCCTTCATTTGCGTTTCTTTCTAGGTTTCCGTTTGGTGGTATGCTTCTTAACTAACTTGTTTAATTGTTCTGCATTTAACTTGTTAAGTTGTGCATTAACATACTTTATCAATTTCTCTTTACATTCTGTTTTAGTCACGTTGTCTCCAGTCATCAGGTTTGTCTTGGTGAAACCAACTCTTAATATCATCAGCATCACTAAATCCCTTTTTATGATTGGATGGGTCGGGATCGCCTAAACCCATCCTATTCAGAAAATCGTCTGTACTACCTTCTTCAATCTGTTGTGAATGTTGACGACGTGCCATCTTTAACATCTCGTTAGCAGATGTATTTGCCTTTGCAAGTTTCTGTGCCCATACCATATCATCCAGTTTTACCTCTTCACCATTAGCAATACATTTACAGATAAACTCCAGTCGTAACCGGTATTGTGTAGACAGCATAAATCTAAGTCACATCTTGATTATTTATCATCGACCCTTTTGACCAATTTTTTGCCGGGGTTTTTTTCCCGACTTTTTTGAAACCAAAAGGTCGATTTCGTTTTGGCAAAAAAAAGGGGATCTTTTTTAGACCCCCCTCTTTATATTACATCTCTTCGTTAGCAAGAGAGTCGAAGTAACTGTAAGTGTCCTCACTACTAGAAGCACTTGCCATGATACTAGGATCATTAAATCCAGAGTTCAATGTACTCAGTTCTTCTTTCATTGCAGCAGGAACAGGCATCACTTCACGCTCTTCATCACGAACCTCAGGTGCAGGAGCACGACCTCTGAGCACAGTATCAAGACGTGTCTTCAGTTCATCATATGACTTGAAGTTACTATCACCAGTGAACTCATTCAGATCATACATTTTGTTGTAGATCTCTTCCAATTGCTCGTCATCAAAACGACCAAGTGTTGAAGGGTTACCAAAGGCAGAAGAATCATAGTTCCAGAAACCTGCAACCTTCTTAATGCGAAGATTGAAGTCAGCACCTTGCCAAAGATCAAAAGGATTGACTGGTTCTTGACCCTTAAATTCAGGTTGCATAGATGCAATGATCTTGTCATGAATCTTCTTACCATACTTATAGAGGAAGACCTGACCTTCGTTCTGAGGATTGGCAGGATCATCGATAACATAAATGTTGCTGTAGTAAGACAGTTTACGTTTCTGCTTACGTGCAACTTCCTTATCGCTATCAAGACCACTGTTCCACAACAGACGGTTTGCTTCACTTACAGGATCTTGATGACCTAGTGTGGTCAAAGAGTTCTCAATATACCATCCACCAGGACCTTGGAAAGCATGACTCCATACTTTTGCCCAAGGCATATCAGAACCTTCGCTAGGAGGTAGGAATCGAATGATGGCACTACCTACACCTTCTTTACCCATGGTTGGTTTCCAGAGTCGCTCATCGACGTAACCAGAAACACCTTCTACTTTATTAATTTCTTTATTAAGTTTCTCTAGAAGGGAACCTTGAGTTTTAAGGGATTTAAAAGACATTTGTATTCTCCGTATTAATTGGATTGTGTCGTATTGACTTTAGTATCATAGCATAGTCACTAGTCGTTGTCAAGGAATTGATCACGCAATGCCTTGATAGATGAGCGTCCAAGTTTAAAGATCTCAGGTCCAATGACCGTAGTGGGCATCCCCATACGCTTTGCCTGAACTCTAAAATTTTCCTTAACTAACTCACTGTCTTCGTCATTGGAAAGATTCACTCTTGTATATAGAATCTCCTGCATATCAATTAATCTTTCCATTTTTTTAAGAAGTTCTTCCTTCTCATCCTTTGATTGCATTTGTATTAGAGGCAATGACATATAAATTTCTTTATACAGTTCATGCATAGCCTCTACTTCTTTGCGAACAATCTCTGATGAGAATAAATTCTTGTCGTTCATAGTTTCTGTAGTACCATTTGTTTAATTCGTGTGGGATCTTCTTCAATAAAAGGATCATATTTATGTAGAAGAAAAGATAACTGCTTCCAAATTACATCATCTTTCAATACATTATCATATCTACTAACGAAGTTAGTAATTTTATTCAACATGATAAGGGTTTCTAACATTACTCTACCACCAAGATATGATTTCAGTAATTGAGAATGTCCACTCGTACATTTGAATACATCATTGAAGTTAGTTGATAGGATAGAAAGATTTTCAATGTCTTGTCCAAACAAATAAGAAATACTCTGCATCTTTCTTTTCCAGTCCATGTAATTACTATCATTCATTTGAATGATATGAAAATTAGAGTTGACTAAAAAGTTAGATACAAAGTATTGTTCTAGTTCTTCTGCTGTATATTTTCTGGAGAGTTTCTCAAAGAAGTAAACATCATTCCTCTCCATAAATTTTTCTTGAGATACTTTAATACTTCCTTGGTATTTAAAGTAATCATATGTCTTACGACTAAAATGCGTTTTCAACGCAACATAAATTTTGTAAACCTCAAAAGGATACATAATCAAATAGGTAGAACACCTCTGGTTGTTTTTTTAATGTAGTTAAGACGAGTTGCCTCTGCCTTAATCTTTTCTTTCAATGAGGGTGCAATCAATTTTACAACTGATTCAATCTCAAGGTCTTTTGAATCACAAAAATCAACAATAGCATCAATGTAATTTAATGTCTTGTTACTATCTTTGACAATGTTTTCAATAGTCATTGAAAACTTGTTCTTGTCCATAAAATTCTCGTCAATAAGTTCATTAATGTTTTTGTTTTTAGTGGGCATCTTTGTACTCTGCAATATAATCTTTTAGCAGAGGCACATAATCGTCAGGATTTTTGACAAATACTTGAGTGTCACCAGTTTGGCAAGTAATTAAGGTAACAATCTGTTCTACCTTAATATTAGATCGCTCCTCATACATCTTAGCATACCCTGTCTCTTGAACAAAGTAACTCTCAATCCAAGTTTCTTTCTTCTCTTTACCAGAAGTTTTAAAATCTATGATAGAAAGTTTGTTATCAAATTCTGCGATGCAATCAACTCTTCCAGCAATACCAAACTCGTGACTGTATAAAGGTGCCTCTTGAAAGTGGATATTGTTAATACGATTGAACATGGTTTTACCCTGTTTAAAAAGTAATAACGCAAGATACTTATCTTTGTACCTTGTTAAATCAAGATTATTATTTAAATAATCTTCCACTATACTATGTAGTGAGGTCCCAACAGTTGCTGCACGAGTTGAGATTTTGTTTGCTTCTTCGTTACCAACTCTCTTCCTCCACTCAGCAATTGATTTGCGTTTGCGATAAGAACAAATTGTAGAGATGGATGGATACTGATTCTCACCTACAGCATAAACTCTTTTCCCACTAGATGCAGTGGTCGCCTTGATGTCCTCAAGAAGGACACCCATATCAACATGATTAAACATTAAGCAAACCCAAGGTGCATTTTACTGATGATGTAACTCTTGATGAGTCCACTTCTTACGATGTCATTGACATCAAATTCAATACTTTCAAACTCATCCATAACCTCAAGAATTTTCATGAAGTCAAGGATACCATTCTTCTCATTCGTTTTAATAAGATCAGTTTGAAGAGCATCACCTGCAAAAATAATCTTACAGTTCTGACCAACACGTGTAATGATTGAATCTAATTCATGGAAGTTTAGATTCTGACATTCATCAACAATGACAATAGAGTTGTCAAGTGTAGTGCCACGAAGGAATGAAGTAGACCAGAACGAAATAGTTTCCTGTGCTTTCAAATTGTCATACAACATGTTATATGCTGGATCATCAGGCATTTTGAACATATGCTCAACCATATTCTTATATGGAATCTGATACAAATTTGACTTGTCATCATGATCTCCAGGAAGGAAACCAATCTCTCTTGTGGGTACAAGAGATCTAACTAAGTACAGTTTCTCATATGATGAAGTGCCAGTCAGGATTTCTCTCAATGCTAAGTACATAGCAACAAAAGTTTTACCTGTACCGGCACATCCATAAAGAAACAAATGCTTTCCTGCATCATAAGCATCAAATGCTTTAATTTGATTATCAGTAAGAGGTTCAACCTCTCTCAGATGCTCAATGTTAATTGGTTTCTTACGTCTCATTTGCTTTGGAGTGCTGTTAGCAAAATCGAACTGGGTGTCCTTTCTTCTTCTTGGCATAAACTTTAATGAGTGTCGATGTTAGATCTAATGTTTGCTTTTTTAATTGACTTCAGAACATCCCTGAACCCGTCAGGAACTTTATTCTTGACGCCAGCATCAGCAACAACACCAGGAAATGAATCATGATACTGTTCAAGATGGGGATTATCCAATTTATATTTATCGAGAACCGTGAAACTCATACGAGTTTCAGTAATCTCTCCAGTATTTTTATTCCTGAACTGGTACGTCGGCATCGCCTTCCCCCTCTTTTGTTTTATTGAATCCAAAAGGACCTGCTGATTTTTCTTCTAGTGCTGCCTTCAATGCAACACCACCGATTGCTTCCATACATTTAAGAATGTCTTCGGTCTTGGCATCCTCACCAAGTTCTTTGGCAACGTACCAATACTTTGGCCAGAATGTTTCTCCTGCCCTTTGGTAATCATCAAGTGTTAGTAGTTTCATGGGTTAACCATCCTAATGCTTCAGCGACTATTGGAAATTGACCTGCAAACAAACACTTACATTCATTTGCAATGTCCATGTGTTCTTTCTGTGTTCCATTAGCGGAACGCAGATCGATATAATGGATCCATGACCGAACTGATCCGGTCATGTAAATTTTTGTTGGTACGGCAAGGGGAAGCACAAAACGAGCACATTCCTTTGCAATACCTTGTGCAAGCATCTCACGATAAAGATCCATACCTTCAGCAAAGTAGTTTTGCATTGCAATCTCAAATCTTTGCTTAGTAAAGGCATCAATATCATCGATACTATTTTGCCTATTCTTTGTATCCTGACGACGAAGTTCTGGTAGAGGAATTACATCCGTCAACATAGAACTGTCAGCATACCGTTGTGAAAATTCTTGATATGTGAAACTTCGATGACGCAATATCTGAGCCGCCAGTCCCCTGGTGGTCTGGATCTCAAGCGTCATGTATGCCTGCTCAAAGACGCTCCAATGGTTGTGTTTGATGCAATAGGATAAAAGACCAGCAACCTTAGGATTATCCTGATTGTTAGGGTTGCTCACCCTTGCCACATACCCCATGTGTGCTTCAGCATCTGGGGTAACACTAATAACTTTAACCTGCATAATATGCTAAAAAATACTTTACAATGCCAGATGAACTGACGTGACCTTGAGAGACCCAATCATGACAGCATGTAGTGATACCTTCCATGCTGTACTTTGGTTCTCCATTCTCTTTTGTCAAACCACCAAACTTATTAAGAAGAATAGTGTAGACCTGTTGGCGTAGTTCCATACGCTCATCATTGTAGCGCCAGTCGTCTCTCATTTTGATTTCTTAGGTTTGTTTCCCCATTGTTTCGGATTAACCATACCATACATAGTTTCCATTGTCAAGATCTTACCCCCTACTGGTTTGAGGATATCATAATAAGCATCAAAGATTTTGGATACTTTTGGTCCTGCAGCATGATCATACTTGACTACACCATCAATTTCATACACTACTAAGACAGCATTGTATGGCCATTCTTTTTTATCGATCTTTTTAGGATCACAATCATGAGAAAAAACTACTACATCATATGTTGAACGTAGTAGTTTCTTATCAGATTCCGTTAGATTGAATGTCATCGATGAGTTCTCGGATTCGGTCTTCACAGAATCCTGGGTTTGATAGGGTGACTCTGTGGAAAGTTTCTCGGTCATTCTGTTCCTCCTGTATGCACTTTTTAATCATGTAAATCACTCTGCCTTCATTGACAATGCTCACTCATTCACTCCAAGTAATCTCAGGAAAAGCTTCTTTGATAACTGCATGAGTAACTCTAAATTTTGTTTGGAGGAGTCCATCTTTTGCCAAGCAAACAATTTCTGCCTCACTCTCATGAAGACCTTCAAGCAATTGAATAAACAACTGCTCTCTCTTCAATCTAGATAAAGAATTAGCACCTTTAATAAATCTCCAAAGATTACGATACTCTCTTTCTAATACAGTATGTTCTGTACCAATGGGAGCATCGTTTTTATTGAAGGGAACATCTCCTTCAGGTAAATCGGTCTGAATGTTAGCATCATAGTTCCATTTGAAAATAGATCTAAGTGCTTGAGTGTTATTCTCTTGAAGAATTTTAATCTTTTCGTTTTTTGTTTTGGCATTAGATGCCTTCTTAATAACTTCAGAAATCAAAAGTTTCATTAGTAATACAAATAAATCGTGTGTTTTAGTATTTAGTCCTCAGGAAATGGATCAGTATCAAAGGCATCTCGTTGATCAAATTCTACACTAATAAGTTTAGAAACTTGAAACGGTATAGGATTGCCTTCTTCATCCATCATCTCTGGGTGTGGAGTGTATGCAATCTGTTCTTCTGTTGGTTCACCGATAAGAGTATCGATAACACTAACAAAATATGAGTGAGCAAACCATCCAAATAAAAATCCAAGTAATGTTCCACCTATTGTAATTAATGTAGAAAATACTAGAATAACTGAGGTTGTCATCTTTATGTCTCCGTTCTTAGGTTCAACCGATTGTTCTGACGATTCTGATCGCTTCCTCCTAAGACGCATAAACTCGTCACCTTTATTTATGGGTGACTGTGGTACGTTTTCGTTTGTTTTTTGTTCCAGGTTTTCTTCCTGGTCTTCGTTCTTGTTCATACTTCCATGAGTCGGTAAGAATTTTGTACAGATAATCTTTAACTCTACGTGCCTTTGGTATACTTAAATGACCGTATGCTTGTTTAGAAATTTCATCTCCACCTTTAATGTAAAGTTCTAAATCAAACACGATACTAGATAAATTTGCAGCAGTAGAACTTTCAATAAAATCTCTAATCTCAAAACGTTTAAACTCACATAGTTTTACGTAAACATAGAGATCAAATAAAAACTTCTCTTCAAAAGCATCATCAATTGATTTCTCTACCAAGTAATAGAGTTCATCAGTTTCTTTAAATGACATTAGATTAAATTATTTTCTTGAAAATAATGAAGGGTATCTTTGAACCCACCAATGTGCTTAGTGTTAATAGCGATCTGTGGAAAGGTAGCACCTTCACCAAACTCAGCATAGAACTGAGATTTAGTAAAGTCCCTCTCATACTTATACTCTTTGTAGTGTACGTCCAGGTTATCAAAGAGCATCTTTGCCCTATCACACCACTGACATTCATTCTTTGAATAAAGAATTACTTCCATAACCTCCTTAGGAATTACTGTAGGAATCATAGCATAAAAAAGGAGGGTCGTCAACCCTCAAAAATCTAATTTGTAACAAGCAGAACGTGCTAGTTCTGGTTTCTTTCTGAGTGTTCTATGCACATGACCATGGACATCTGCGCCTAAAGTAAGATGTGCTTTGGTGTGGACCACTTGAATTACCAGTAACATACCAACCAACGAAAAGTTGACCATAGTTACTGGATGAAGCAGAGCATCGAGAATCTTTTTTCTTAGCATAAAAAAAGGGAACCGAAGTTCCCCATATTCTAGCAGAGATCAGAAGGAATACTTCAGACCCAACTTGGTTCCATAACCACGGTCGATGTCAGAATCACCTGAACCAACGAAGGACACTTCACCATATGCACCCAGAGCATCGGTCAAACCGATACCAAGACCTGCCTTACCAGAAGGAACGGTGTCGCTCTCAGCGCCGTCAGGACTGACGACAGTAGCACCACCCTGGACGTAGTAAGAAGCGTTCTCACCGAGTTCGCCTTCGTAACCTACGTGAAGGTCAGTTGCGGTTCCATTGTAGTTGGATCCCGTGAAACCTGAGTTGGCTTCTACGTTAACGTAGGGTCCTGCGAAAGCGGCACCAGCAGAGACAGACAGAGCAGCGGTTGCTGCGAATACAGATTTGATCATTTTGTTTAATTACCTTTAGTTACTTGCGGAGTGGTTACCCGCAGATGAATAGAGACATCGACTTGTCTCGTTGTTAAATATACAACTGGCACATGCAAAAATACTTATTTAAGTGTGACAGTTGTAATATATGTATACAATTAGAATACATATACATGTCAGGAGAACCTGACAACGGAAAGTGGGAGAGTCGAACTCCCAAGGGCTTTAACACCTCGACGCTTTTCAAGAGCGGTTCCGTCACCTATCGGATTGACTTTCCAAGAAAACTTTTTCGTTTTCATATGGTTTTGTTTGACCAGACCAGAGTTTGTATCCTTCCACAACCTCTGGTACTAACCATTTATGGACAGGAGCACATTGCTCCCAGTTGACTGGTTGAATGCAATTCATTACGACTACATTCCAGAACGCTACAAGGTGGATTAATACGCTTTGCATTGCTCATGTGGGTATGATACTACATTCAATTCCATTTGTCAACCCCACTTAAGGTATCCATTTATTTGTAACCACTCTTTGGTCTTAGGTGTGGGAGTATAGACCTCCCACATGGCACCACCTTCACATGCTTCGAGTGCTTCCATGGTCATGTTCTCAGTTTTACCTGCCCAGGTTGCTTCTTTCTCCCATGGCCACGCTGACTCAGGATAGGTACGTTCTACCATTTCCCGCCACAGCATTGGAACATTATCTTCAGGCATGATAAGAGCAATCATACTATTATCAATGGTGCCTGCCATACAATCTTGTGCAGCGTGCCATCCTTCATGTCTCATAACAGACATAAGAGTAGCAGGATCAAACATGTATGAGTCATTCAAATAGAAAGTATTAGTTACCGTATGATATACACCACGGTGACCTGGTGGGAAATACTTTTCATCAGCAAGATATACTTGCACGTCAATCATTGTGAGAGCATTCAACATACGCTGAAACTCTTCTGCAACTGGTGCATAATTTGATAGTGGATACTCTTCTACAAGATAATCAATACCCCAAATAGGATCTACATTATCAGTACATTCTCCAAGGATAAGACATCCAAGAGAGTCCATACTCTTATATCCTTGAGTAATCTTATCGTCATTAGCGAGGACGGGAGATGCCGCCATCATCAACGCAATTAAAACTGACAGTTTCTTCATGTTGTAACACTCCATCAATAAATTTAATAAGTTTCCTCGGCAGAGGAGCATAAAGTGTATCCCATTTAGCAGGATATACTTCTAGAATTTTTGTTAGTAAGACAGGTCTTACCTTTCCATGATTACCATTGGAAGTAACGTTCCAACCTACTGCTGCATTTATATCAAAGTCAGCAGTTCCTGAGTAATCAATTTGAAATAGATGACCCGTAGGATCAATCCAATACAGAGACATTATACACTCAAGATCTTTAGTTTGCAAGTCCCTTTTCCAGAACCCTGGTCCTAAGTCATATGAAGTATTAATGGTGTCAAACATTCCCATACTATTAATTCAAAATCTCTACCCTATCTAGTTGCTTTGTTCCTGCCCATTCAAACCAAGCAGTTCTCAATACTTCGTAGTCATCAAAAATTGCTGCCTTCTTATTTTTAAAAATAAGTTTATACCTATGACGATCATAGGGAGCATTGGAGGTAGAGGTAAAATAAGACATAATTTAGAGAAAAAAAGAGAGGGGATGAACCCTCTCTGGTCACTTCCTTCACACGGAAGTTATAGTATACACGAAGTAAAAGGTTTTGTCAACCCATCACTTGGTGTATGTGCGACCACGATAGCAGAAAGATCCGTGAGTTTCCTCACCCGTCTGCTTGCACTTATACTCAACACCACGATATGTAGTGTGAAGAATTTGTGCATCGTGAAGGGCAGATGCCTTCTGAATCTGGCGCTTGATGATAGTAAGCGTATTCATTGTGTTACTCCTAAAGTAATAGAGGGTTTTTAATCCCCGTTCCTTCAGTCGTTTGCGTCCCAGTACCACTCACATTCTGGGGATGAGTCCTTAAGGGTCTCGATCAGTTCAACCTTAACTATATTGCTAAGGTTAGCATTCTTCTCAATCTTCAGCATGATAGCATCAGTTTGAGTGCAGGTGAGTGTTGTGTAGAATAATAATTCTAGCATGGGATGAACGCCTCCGTTCCGCGACTTACTTGCGTCCCACCCAAGAGTGGGATGAACGACAGGTCTATAATAGACCATGTATCCTATTTAGTCAAGTCGTCATGTGACAATTCTTCATCCATCTCAGCAAATGCTATTCTTAGTATGTAATAGATATAATAGGATGCTCCTACGACAGAAAGTATTACCATAAAGATCACTGACCACACAGGATCAGCTGGATTATCTAAAGGACGTAATAATAAATTCATTTCTCTGGTTTACATTTTGGACTAGGTACTAATTGGTATGCCATCTTATCTCGCAACTTATTCACACGTTCTTCATTGTATTGTTTGAAGTTACCTCTCTTTTCTACCTTCTTATAGTAGTGCAATGCATTGAGGATGATTGCATAGTCATCCATATCTAATTCAAAATTCATAATTGATTAAATCGATAGTCCAACATGATTCTGTATAAAGAATCTCTCATATACCATAAATGTTCTTGCTCTTCGTATGGTCGAGCAGGAGCACCTGGCCAATACTTAATAGTTTCTTGTACAGAATGATGTAACAAACGTATATCTTCTATAGTTAAATTTACACTGTAGTCCGGTTCGTTATCGTTCATGGATTTCTTGGATCGATTCCTAAATCTTTTAAGTATTCAATCCACCAGTCAGAATCTTTAATGTATCTCCAATTGGGAACAGGTTTACCTTGAAGTGAATAGTGCTCTCTAATCGCTTCATCGATAATCTGTGCGATCTCCATACTCTTCTTCCTCTTCATCAACGTCTGCATATGCATCTGCCACGAAGGGTCCTCGTTTTCTAAAAGGTTCTTTTCCGACATAATTGTTTTCGTCGTTAACAGCAGATACCCACACAGCAAGTTTCATTACAATAAAAATTAAAACCAGTGGTGTAAAGCAACCGATTAAAATTACTGGATTCATTTATGTTTCCTCGTAAAGGGTTCCCAATGTTCACACTCGTATTTATGAACGGCATCATTACTCTTGTAAAACCGATAAGATGAATAGAAATAAACCGAATGAAGAATATAGTATTATGAGGGCAATGACCATGTTTTCCATAGTTCTAAAAAATAACGATCCACTTTATACAAATCACCTGTAGGTGGTTGGTCATCAATTTCGGACCACTCTCTACAAAGTGCTCTCATCTCCCAGGTTATTCTATTTGGTGTAAACAATCTAGCAAATGAGGACATGGCAAACGCATGTCTCATCTTAATGCGCTGTTCCATTTCCGTCATATTTGTCACTTTCATAGTAGATATTTTCACCTTTTCTATACCCGAAATAAATGGTGGCACATAGAAAGGGTAGTGATCCGAAAAGTAGGACATGTGCTAGAGTCATTGAATTTTTTCCTCGTAGATTTTAATTAACTTCATTGCCTGTTTTTTATCAGATCCACAAGGAGCATTTCTTAGACACCTAAGAATTAATTCATCGTCACTGATAGTTGGTTTAATTGTAAACCCCCACTTGTCAACTTCACCTTCAATAGGTGCTTCGCATGGATCAAATTCATGTGGCATTAGATAGTATTACCTGGTGATAGCGATTGGAAAATGCTAGAGCAAATATCAATAGCATAAGGTGCTCCATATACTCCAGAGTGGATATAAGATATACCTAACTTAGAGCAATACTTTTGTAGTTCCTGACATTTTGTAAGATCATTACTACTATAGTCAATAATAATATCACCCTCCTCAAGTAAAGGTAGTAACTCATCAAGTGTGTCTTCTACTTTCTTTTCTGGAAGTGTAATCTGAAAGATACCAGGAACTTTACCTGCACTAGTGTATCTAAGACCATCAGATTTAACTGCTTGGACAAGATACTCTAGTGAAGTTACACACCCACTAATGTATCCTGCTTCATATTGTCCACAGGCACTTTCGTAATTAGTACTACTATAACCCCAGACTTCAATACCTTTTTCGATCATACGGCGGGCCATACCTTCACCAGTACGACCTAACCCAATCATTCCTACTTTCATTTTAAACCTTAATAGAGTTCTTCCTCTGCTTCTGTTTTGACAACGCAATCAGAAGTTGGATATGAAACACATAGTAGTGCAAATCCTGCCTCAATCTGATCATCATCCAAGAATGATTGATCACTTTGGTCTACAGTGCCACTCAAAATTTTACCTGCACAAGAAGAACATGCGCCTGCTCGACAGGAATAAGGAGCATCAATGCCTGCTTCTTCTGCTGCATCTAATATGTACGAATCGCTTTCACACTCAAAGGTGCTCTCTGTCCCATCAGGGAATTTAAACGTGATGTTATGTGTCATGGTTTAGTTTACGTGAATAATTCCGGTCATACCTGCTCCCTGATGAGGACCACAGAAAAAGTTATAATCTCCAGCATCAGCAAACAAAATGTCTTGTGATTCGCCAGGATTAAACATCAGTGATTCTCGTGAGAGATCAGCACGACCCTCAACAATAATATTGTGAGGAGGCAACATATCATTTACAAAATGTATAGTTTCGCCTGCTTCAATTGTAACATCAGATGGATCAAAAATCAAGTTTCCACCTGAACCCATTGTGATATCTACTGCCCATGCTGGAGCAGCAAGAAATAATGTGGCAAGAAATGCAAATAATACTTTCATTTTAATCCTCCAAATACTTTTCAATTACTTCGATACGTTCTTCTTCTTTTGCAATTGCATCAATCTGATCCTGGATAGCACCGAGAACGTCAGGATGCTCACCAATACCTACAGGGTTTGCTAGGTATATCTCAATATTCATTTTTGCTTTCTTAATGTTCCCAATGGCAAGTGCCTTGAGAGCATCTAACATTTCTCTTCTCATAATTAGTCTACCAATGTACCGTGTGCTCTACGAATCTCTCGCAATGCTTCGAGATTCATATCTTTTGTTCCTCCATCATAGGGGTGAGCGTAACCTTCTGTGATCATTTGTTCGTTAAGCGACAGGTCTCCATCCCCAATATAAAGCCAACCGAGAAGACGCCCGTATTTACCAACACCCCCATCAAGTTCAGTACGGATAATAAGATCATCATCGCCAGAAATCGCCCCTTCCAATTTTGCTTGGAGCCAATAGGTTGCGTCGATTCCAAGTGCCTTCTCCTCTAAGTTTCTCGTCCTTTTTTCCGGCGTATCAACTCCTGCAACTCTAACTCTTTCTTTCTTGTATAGATC
>OLHW01000019.1_pt1 | contig 13373 bp, 20 predicted proteins | sample 1609531 | NCBI WGS metagenome assembly OLHW01 (sample SAMN05416868, study PRJEB24817) | seawater metagenome | isolation source: Sea water | place: Canada:Atlantic | collected 2013-11
ATCTTGGATTAAGGAAGGAGATAGTGATAAGTCTACGATGTATGGCTACAACCTCCCTAATGGCACTTGGTTCGTTAAAATGAAGATAGAGAACGAAGACTTATGGAGTAAGATAAAAGAAGGAGAACTTAAAGGACTTTCAATAGAAGGTTATTTCACTAATAAATTTGAAGAAATGCAAAAACAACAACCAACACCTGAACAAATACTAAGTGCTTTAAATGAGCTAATAAGAGAATCTAAGACTGAACTAAAAGCAGAAAAGGTTGAGTTAGGACTAATAGATGATATTAAAGGAATGTTTAAAGATACTGACAAAGAAGTCTCTAAGGCAGAAGGCAGTTGGGGTAATGTATTAAACTCTGCAAAAAAAGTAAATGATGCATATAATAAAGTTGTAGAAAGGGCAGACAAGACACTAAAAGCAATAGACTTAGCTGAAAAGCAATTAAAAGAATTAGGTGTAAAAATGCCTTCTGAACTAAAAGGTCAAAAAAAGATTGTAGAAAATCATATAATTAATGCATATGATAACATCAAAAATGCAAAACAAATCAATAAATTTATAAAATAATCTAAAAATCAAATAAATAAATAACTATTCTATTATATTAAAAAAGAAACTATGGACATTAAAGAACAAATATTAGTAGCACTAGGTCTAAACAAAGACGAAAGTGTTAAACTTGAATGGCAAGCAAAGTCAGAAGATGGCACTATTTTCGTATCAACTGCTGAAGAATTAGCATCAGGAGTAGATATATCTGTACTCACAGAGGACGGAACGACTATCCTTTTACCTATTGGTACTTATAAGACTGCTGAGGGTGTAACTTTCAGAGTTGAAGAAGAAGGTGTAGTAGCTGAGGTTATGGAAACAGAAACTGAAGAAGAAGTAGAAGCTACTGAAGAAAAAGAAGAAATGGAAGAAGAAAGCTTAGCAGAAGTAGGAGATTGGGAAGGTATGGAGAAAAGAATACAAAACCTTGAAGATGCAGTTGCTAAACTAAAAGAAGACAAAGTAGGAGGAGACGAAGAAGTAGAAGAACTAGCTGAAGAAGTAACAGAGCCAGGTACTAATCCTAAGTCTATCAAAACAACTGAAGTAGTTGAATTTTCAGCAGAAGAAGAATTAGAGAAGTTAAAGTCTGAAAACGAAAAACTAAAAACTGAATTAGCTGCAAGTCCAGCTGACTCTCCAATTAACACAAATAAATTTAGCTCAGAAAGAAAAGCTCTATCAAGAAAAGAATACAGCAAACTATCTAGGCAAGAAAGATTTTTATACAACTTAAACAAATAATAATAATTTAAAATTTTAAAAAATGGCGTTTACTACAACATCAAACTTTTCTGGAAAAGCAGCAGGATTTTATATCTCAGCAGCTTTAAAAGAAGCAAAATCACTTGATTTTCTTAATGTAATAGAAAATATCAAGTTCAAATCTAACATTCAACGTATGGCTGGATCAGGAGTAGTTGCTGATGCAACTTGTGACTTTACAGGAGCAGGTACTTTAGCACTTACTGAGAAAGTATTAGAACCTAAAAACTTACAAATCAATTTAGACCTTTGTAAATCTACTCTTTTAGATTCTTGGGAAGCTCTACAAATGAGAGCAGGAGCAGGCGCACCACCTCCAGCATCTTTTGATGACTATGTTATCTCTTATATGGGAGAAATCATTGCAGAAGCAACAGAAGAAAGCATTTGGTCAGGTACAGCAGTAGCAGGAAAATTCAACGGATTCTTAGGAGCTGTAACAGGTTACCTTTTACCAGGAGTTGATGGAACAGTTCATCAAGATGCAGCAACAGCAGCTTATGATGCAACTAACATTATAGCTAACCTGCAAGGTTTAACAGCTAATATGGCTACTAATATTTCAGCAGTATTAAGAAAAGAAGACTTACATATCTATATGAGTCCTAAAACTTATGCTTTATATATCTCAGCAGTATCTACGTTAGGATATGTTAATGCTTACAATATGAACGGAGATTATGCTCCTGTATTTGAAGGTTACAAAATCGCAGTTTGTCCAGGAATGGCAGATGACCAATTAGTAGCAGCTCAAAAATCTAACTTATTCTTCGGTACTGACTTATTATCAGATGCTACAAGAATTACGTTGATGGATATGGCTCAGTTAGATGGTTCTGACAATATGAGATTAGTTGCAAGATACTCAGCAGGTGTTCAAACAGGAGTAGGAGCTGATATCGTAAGACAGTCGTAATAACAAAAATAACGGGAGGGTGTAAAAGCTCTCCCTTAACTTAAAAATAATAAACAATGGCTTGTGGACTTTTAACAAAGGGTAGAGGATTAGATTGTAATAGAATAAGTGGAGGTATTAAAAATATCTACTTTGGAGTTTATGACCAATTCACTGCACCAATAGAAACAGTAGGTATTGTTCAGGCAACAGGAGAAATTTCTGATATAGAAATGGGTTCTAATGTTTTATATAGATATACTACTCCATTAGGTGTAGCATCTGTTACAGAAACAATAGTAGGTTCTACTGAAAACGGAACTATATTCTATACTCCTAGTGTGAATATAATATTAAACAGACTTACAAAAGAAGATCAAAATCAAATTAAACTTTTAGGAGCAACTAAAGTAGTTATCTTTGCACAGTTAAATCAGCAATTAGCTAACGGACACGATGTAATAATCGGATTAGGAGTTACTAATGGAATGAATTTGAATGCAGGAACTATGGATTCAGGAGCAGCATTTGGAGACAGAAATGGTTACACATTGACTTTTGATGGTATGGAGCCAATTCCTTTTCCAATGGTTGCTGACTATACAACAGATCCATTTGATAATACAGCATTTACAATGGGTACAATCGTAACATCTTAATTAGTAGTTTTCATATATTTCTTAGAGAAGAGTAGCTTAATTGTTACTCTTTTCTTTTTAAAGGCAAATAAAAACGGACTTTTTCTATTATATAGTATGATACAAGCAATAACAGAGACTAATCTTACAACTTTCTTACAAACTGAAGACAATCGTATTAACACTTCAGTAGCTTCATCACAGATAAGACATTTAGTAAAGTTTACTAATGATATGGATAAGTCAGTACAATATGCTTACGGAACTACTGAGACTATATTTCCAAGATATACAGAGTTTACTTTTACATACAATGCTACTCCTGATGTTTATAATGGAGATATTAAATTCTTACCAGCTGGATATTGGAAGTATGAAGTTTACGAAGTTAGTTGGGTAGGTGCAGTATCAGTATCATCAGGTAATGCTCCTGCAACGGAGAATGATGTTTTAAGCCCTCCTGCTGACACTAAAGGCATAGTGCAAGGGTTAGTTACCAAAGGCAAGATGTATGTCGCAGAGAAAGACGGAACACAACAAGTACAATACAATGAATATGAGCCAAGCTCAGGAACAAATTATATATATTACGGACAATAAAAAATTAAAAAATGGCAATAGAAAACGTACAACAGCTTTTAACAGAGCAATTAGGTAAACACAGATGTGATGTTATAGGCACAGTAGCTATGACAGGAAAAGATTACTATGCAATATATTTCCCTGTGGAAAGTGTAGTGTCTGAAATTACTGCAACGAATATACAAACAGGTACAGGTTCATCAGCAGCTAGATTACAAACTACTTTTGCAGCAGGTACTACATTATTTCTTGCAGTAACATCAATAACTTTAACAAGTGGAGTAGCTATTTGTTACTATGACCAAGTAATATAATGAGATTAGCACTAGGAATGTCTTTACCTTCTAGTAATAAAGGAGGATTAACACCTGTACAAAAGCAGGTTAGCGACTTTAAAGCAAGAGTTATTGCTGATGGTGGAGTATTTGAGGCTAAGGCTTGTTTAGAAGCACAATTAACAACTTTAAATAATATAGAATGAGTTTATTAGATGATGTTAGTATAGTAGTAACTCCTAACGGATATAAGGCAGGTACTTTGTTCGGTGTAATTCCTGTACCTACTGAGGGTGCTGAACTTGTAACTAATGGAGATTTTGCAACTGATACGGATTGGAGTAAAGGTACAGGTTGGACAATTAGTGGTGGTACTGCTAATTGTGATGGTTCACAAACATCAGGAACTCAATTAACACAAACAGGATTAACATTTACAAATACTAAAACTTATAAAGTAACATATACAGTTACAGTAAGTGCAGGAAATATTGATGCAAGATTGCAAGGAAGTGGTGCTACAGTAACAGGTATTTCAAGAACTTCTAGTGGTACTTATACAGATTATTTAATTTCTACAGGAAATACATCATTTAGAATGAGAGGTAATGATGCTTTTATTGGTACAGTAGACAACGTATCAGTAAAAGAATACACATCAGCAGATATGGATGTTACTAGAGCAACTGCTGCTACAAGAGTAGATGAGAATGGATTAGTAAATTATGCTGAGATTATAGGTGGGGAAGAAGTTACTAATGGAGATTTTAGTGGTGGAAGTACAGGTTGGACAGTTACAGGTTCAGATGCAGATAATTATGTTGTATTTGATGGTTCTACTGCAAGATTAAAATTTTTAAATGTAAGTCCTGTAACTACACTAAATAGTTCGTTTTTATTTACATCAGGAAAGACATATAAATTAGTTGTAGATGTTGCAAGTGTAACAAGTGGTGGGGTAAAAGTAGATGGTTCGGGAGTTTCAGAACTTTTTAATACAGTAGGAATAAATACAAGAATAATACAGCCAACAGGAAGTGGTGCTTTAGGTTTTTATAGAGCAACTGCAAATGTTGATTTAACTTTTAATAGTGTTTCTTTAAAAGAAGTTACAAGAGATAACGTACCTCGTATAGACTACACAGGAGGAGGTTGTCCACATATATTATCAGAGCCAATGAGGACTAATCTTATTACTTATTCAGAAGATTTTAGTCAATGGAGTAAAGAAGCAACAGTAACTTTAACACCTAATTATAGTACATCTCCTGATGGTACTAATAACGCAACTAGAGTACAGTTAGATGCTGATGATAGTATGTGGTTAAGTAGTTTAGGTTCTAGTAAGGCTTTTAGTATATATGTAAAAGGTGTTGCAGGAGAAACAATTAGAATATCAAATGGAGTTGCTACTATGTTTACTTTAACAGGTAATTGGGATAGATTAGAAGTTTTTGATACATCAGGCAGTAGTACATTAATAACTCTAAACACTTATAGTAGCGCTACTGCAAGAGATATTCAAATATGGGGCGCACAATTAGAAGAATCTTACGCAACAAGTTATATTCCAACATCAGGAAGTACAGTAACAAGAAACCAAGACATCTTCACAAGAGATGGTATAGGTAGTTTGATTAATGATAGTGAGGGGGTTTTGTTTAGTGAGGTTTATTTTGAACAAACAGGATTAACTAATGGCTTATTTGCTATTTCTGATGGTACTGTTAATAATATATTAATGGTAAGATATAGTCCTATAAATAAATTGCAAATAGAATCAACAGGAGGTGTTAATATTATTGAAAGTAGTGCGAGGTCAAGTGGTACATATAAAATTGCAGTAAAATACGATTCAAATGGTGTAGAGTTGTGGGTTGATGGTAATAAAATATCTGAAACATCAACTCAATCAACAATGAGTGGTATAAATGAATTAATGCTTGGAAAAAGTCCATACGGAAACATAGTTGGTTGCAAAGTAAAACAACTACAAGTATATAACACAGCACTAACAGATGCACAATTAACTTCTTTGACTACATAAAATGAACATATATAAATTACAATACACAGACAAAGCACAAGGAGATGCAGATTTACTTGCTAAAGGTACTTATGAAGTAGTAGAAGGAGAGCAAGTATATATTAATGGTACTCAAGCGATAGTTTACATAGGTAAAATAGTAGAGATACCTGCTACTTATGACAAAGATGGACACGAGTTAACACCACCTGTATATTATCCTGAAGTATTCTATGACTTAATGACTAAGGAAGAATATGACTTTGGAACAAACGAGGTATTCCCAACAGATTGCGTACATTCGTTTTTAGGTTATGCAAAAAATGCAGATGGTATTGATGTTGATCCTGATGAATTAGAAGAAATATAAAACAAACAAAATGAAAGATAATTTAATTAACATAAATTTAGAAACAAGCACAAGTCCTGAAGTAAAAGAAGTTAGAGGTAAAGATTGGATTTTTTTTGGAGATGCTAATGGAGAATGGGCTAATTTATTTCCACAGTTTATTATTGATTTATACTATTCTAGCTCGATTACGGCAGCAATAGTTAATTCTACTGCCGAAATGATTGCAGGAGAAAATCTTATAATATCTGATGAAGATGATAGAGATTTAGAAGCAAAAGTTAAATTACAACATTTTATGGATAGAGCTAATGGAAATGAAAGCTTACACGAAGTAATTAAAAAAATATCTTTTGACTTTAAATTACAAGGAGCATTTGCTCTTAACGTAGTATGGTCAAAGGATCGTAGTCAAATAGCTGAACTTTACCACGTAGACGTTTCTAAAATTCGTTGTGCTAAACCTGATGAATTTGGAAAAACTAAAGGTTATTATATATCAGCAGATTGGAGTAATACAAGACAGAACAAACCTTATTACGTTCCAGCTTTTAATGCAAACGATAGAACTTGTGCAAATCAAATAATGTATTCAGGTCTTTATAGTCCTAATATGAACTCATATTATATACCTGACAGTGTATCTTGTAATAATTGGGCATTAATTGATGGTAGAGTCTCGGAATTTCATTTAAACAATATATCTAATGGTTTTGCTGGTAGCTTTATGATTAATTTTTCGAATGGTATTCCATCGCAGGAGGAGAGATTTCAAATAGAACAAAGTCTCACAGAAAAGTTTACAGGACAAAAAAATGCTGGTAAGTTTATTTTAACATTTTCAGATGATAAAACAAGGACACCTGAAATAAATGCTTTAAGTCCAGATAAATTATCAGAGCAATACTTAGCACTACAAGAATTATTAGTACAGAACATACTTTCAGGTCATAGAGTTACTTCTCCTATGCTTATGGGTATTAAAAACGATACAGGTTTAGGTTCTAATGTAGATGAACTTAATGCAAGTGCAAATTTTTATTTAAACACAGTTGTAAAACCATTTCAAGATCATATAGTAAAAGAGTTAAGAAAAATATTTAAAGTAAATCAAATGGATATGCCTGTAAACTTTGTACAGCTTAAACCAATTACTTTAGAATTTACATCAGAAGACTTAAAAGCAGTAATGACGGAGTCAGAAATAAGAGATGAATTAGGACTAGAACCATTAGATGTAGAAGTAAGAGAAGATTTTAGTAAGGTAGGTAATATAGATGGTAAACCTGTATTCGACACAATAGAAGAAGCAGAAGCTCACGCAAAGACTATTGGATGCGAAGGTTATCACGAACACGAATACGAAGGAAAAGTTTCTTATATGGCTTGTAAAGACCATTCAGAAGCAACTGAGCTATCTAAATTTATAGCTGAGTTTGGCGAAGATATGCCTGAAGAATGGGAATTAGTAGAAGAAGAAAAAGTAGTTGATGAACATTCTGACTTTGACTTTGAAGAAGTTTTAAATGATGTAGCTAATGAAAAGATAGAATTAGCAAGTACAGGTAGAGCAATACCTAGTAGAAAATCTGAACAAGATGGTGTATCTAAAAAGACTTATGATTATTTTAGAGTACGTTATGTATATACAAAAGATAACTTCTTAAGTCAAGAAGGAGAAACTAGAGATTTTTGCAGACAAATGATGGGAGTTAAGAAAGTATATCGTAAGGAGGATATAATTAATATGAGTAAAAAACCTGTTAATCCAGGATGGGGGCCGCGAGGTGCTAACACATATTCAATATGGCTTTATAAAGGAGGAGGTAACTGTCATCACTATTGGTTACGTCAGATATACAAGACTACAATAGGAGAGTCTAAGACTACTAAGATTGAAGATGCTGACTTAATAGGATATACTAAAGCTAAGTCAGAAGGGTTTACTGCTAAGAAGAACAATGTATTAGTTGCAAAGCCACCAAAGAAAATGAAGAATAACGGATTTTTAGAACCAAGATAATTATGGCATACGTATTATTTATATCAGAAGAAAAACTTAAATCAAGTACAAGTACTAACCTAAATGTAGATCCTGATTTATTACTTCCATTTGTAAGAGAAGCTCAAAAGCTTTATGTAGAAACTGCTTTAGGAACAACACTTACACAGAAGTTAAAAGACTTGATAACAGCAGGTACGATAGGACAACCTGCTAATGCAGCTTACAAGACTTTGTTAGATGATTACGTTGGAGATATGCTTCCTGGATATAGTTTATATCACGCATTACCTTTTTTACGTTTCAAGATAGAAAATGGCAACATATATTCTAAGACATCAGAAACAGGTACAGCATTGACTACTGAAGAAGCTCAATCATTTAGAGAAGAAATAATGAACACTTGTTCATATTACAGAGAAAGGTTAATAGATTATATATGTAATAATATGTCTAGCTTTCCTGAATACACACAGAATAGTGGTGCTGATGTGGATGCGTCAAGAGCCAACTATTACAACGGAATGAATCTTGAGAGACCAATGCCACAAGGAACTAGACTTACTTTAAGAAACTTTTTAAACGCATCTGACTATTCATAATGAAGAAACACTATAAACCAAAATTAATTAACGTAACTAAGCTGAAATCCTACTTAGAGAGTAAGCCAAAAAATAACAAGAATGAACGACCTAAGAGACACAATACAAGTAGGATTAGCTAATGGTTCAGCTATTGGCTTTACTTTAGCAAGTGCAAACGAAATATTAAGTTTTGTTGCATTGATTCTTTCAATAGCATATACAATATATAAATTTTTTAAATTTGAAGATAATAAATAAATGGCTCGTAAAGTTATTTCAAGCACTTCTAAGAGCATTAGAAGAAAAAGAAAGGGTAGACACTCAAAGCAAGACAAAAACACTTACAGAGGACAAGGGCGTTAGTCTAGTTTTAATTAGAGATACTTTTACAAAAGAGTCTATAATTGGTAAGTTGTACGTTGATGGAGAAATGTTTTGTGATACTCTTGAATTACCTTATAAAGATAATCAGAGACGTATCTCTAGTATTCCTATGGGAGTTTATAACGTAAGGTTTAGATACCCTAGAGAAAGTGGAACAAGAGACTATTTACACTTGTTAGTACAAGACGTTCCTAATAGAGACTATATACTATTTCACAAAGGTAATAAGGCAGAAGATTCAAGGGGTTGTATTCTAGTAGGACAGAAACGTGAACATAATTTTGTTAGTAACTCATCATTAGCTATGTCATTGTTAATGAAAGAAATAATAAATTTGGGAGGAGAAAATATTAAATTAATAATTAAAAATAAATAAAATGAAGAATTATATTATTACACAACTTCTTACATCTAAGAAGGTATGGTTAGGACTAGCATCTATTGTTATTCCTTTAATTGCAAATGCTTTAAATGTAGATGAAGATGCAGTATCTAAAATTTGGTGGTCATTAATCGCTATGTTAGGTGGACAATCATTCGCAGATTTTGGAAAGTCAAAGAAATAATCGTTATAGATTGAAGCCACACGAAATCCAAGTAATTAAGGATTTACGTAGTAAAAAGGTAAATCGGTTGGTGGTGGGAGACGTACATCTTCCATACACCCATCGAAATTACTTACAACACGCAATTGATACTTATCATAAATATAATTGCAATGCCGTTTCGTTCACGGGAGACCTCATCGATTCTCATTTTGCCTCGTTTCATCATACATCAACTGAGACAGATGGTAAGTATGAATTAACTATGGCAATTGAACAAATTAAAGAATGGTACAAAGCATTTAATAATTCTACTGTACCTGGTGGTATTACTGTTTCTTTAGGAAATCACGATTTAATTATTGCTAGAAAGGCAGAAGATTCAGGAATAGATAAAAGATGGGTAAGAAGTCTTAATGAAGTTCTTGGAGTTCCTGATTGGATATTTGAAGAACAATTTGTACACGATAATGTTTTATATACTCACGGAACAGGTTGTAGTGGTAAAAGTATAATGAAAAGAGTACAAAATTGGGGTACTTCTATGGTTCAAGGACATATTCATACACAAGGTTTTATAGATTATACAGCTTCTTTAAATGATCTTAAATTTGGTGTACAAGTTCCTTGTGGTATAGATTATAAATCTTTTGCCTATGGATATGCTAAATTCCATACTGCTAAACCAATATTAGGATGTGCAGTTATATTAGACAATGGTCGTTTGCCTATACTAGAACCAATGCCTTTGTAATGAAGAAAGATATAACTTGGCAATTATTTGCATTTTATTTACTTATAATAATTATACTACTTATATCTAGTCATTTCCTTTCTTAACACTTAAATTGTTAATAAGTATATTAATAAACTTGTGAGTATCGTTTATTTTATGTACTTTTGTATCATTATTAATCAAAACTATTTAAGATGTCAAAATTTCGAGTAATCAATCGTACAACAAGACAAGAACATATTTTCAACTCAGAAGAAATAGACAGATTCTTTCATATATATTATGATGAGCAAACTGATACTATTAAAAGAAAGAACCTAATGTCTGATTATGCAATCAGCTCAATAAAACACGAAGAACAAAAAAAATATAGTTTACTAGCAGATATTGTTGTAGGTATTGCTTCAGTAATTTTAATTGTATGGATAACTAATTTAGTAGTATCATAATGAATTACGAAGAATATACAAAATCAACCAATCAAAATTGTGTAGATCCTACTGAATGGAATGGTACTAATTCTTGTTGTGAACAATGTGATGAAGAACTAGACCAATCAGATTATGAGACTATATGTGTAGAATGTTATGAAAATAAATTAAATAATTAAGAAATGAAAAGAGAAAAAATTAAAGAAATGTACTTTAAGTACGGATTAGAAGAAGAAGATGTTTTTAAACATCAACACTATGTTATCCTAACTAGAAGTGCTATTGCAAAAATACAAGCTCAGGAAGACATAGATATTGATTATGATATTATAAAGTCTGAACCTAATTTTGCAGCAGTAAAAGCAATAGCAACAAAAGATAATAAGACTATTAGGACAATGGGTTCAGCACTAAAAGGTAATACATTTAAAGACGGAAACACTAATAGTTGGTATGTCTTAGAAATGGCACAAAAAAGAGCATATGCAAGAGCTACTTTAGAAATTTTAGGACTATATGAAATTGGTGTTAAAGGAGAAGATGAAGCAGAAGACTTTAAAAAAAGTAATAATTAAATAAATAAAAAAGAATGGAAATTAAAGGAACAATTAAGAAAAAGTTAAAGAAAAATGGAACAAGTAAAGCTGGTAATGAATGGCATAAGATAGATGTTATTATACAACAACCTGGAGAATATGGTAAAGAAGTATCTGTTACAGCATTTGGAGATGAAACTATTGAATCGGTTAAAAGATTTAATGAAGGAGATAGTGTAGAAGTATCTGTAAACGTAGAAAGCAGAGAGTATAATGGTAAATACTACACAAACATTACAGGTTGGAAATGGGCTAATGGAAATGAACAAGTAGAGCAAGAGCAAGACTCTGAAGGTTTACCATTTTAAGATGACTGAAGAAACTAACTTTAAAGCTATATGTGGTATTGCTACAACTGTATTAGGTATGCCACAAGGTTCTTTATCATTGAAAACAAGAAAAAGACCAATACAAGTTGCTAGAGCAGCTTCAGCTTATATTGCTATGAATGAAGATAACATACATAGAAACGTAATAGCAGATGTTTTAAATAGAGATAGAGCAGTAACTTATCACTATCAAGCTATGCACAAGAAACTGTATGCAACTTGTCTAGTATATCGTAATACTTTTAATAAGATATATAAAGCATATAAAAATATAGATGGTGCTAAAGAAGTATTTATAGATAAAGACTTTATGAAAAAGCATTTGATTAGAAATGGTGTTAAAGAATCAAAAAATCCCGATGTTATACTAGAGATACAAAGTGGTGGAATATGTTGTAAAGTAAAAACTTCATACTTTGATTACTCTAATCAAGTTGAAAATGTTAATCTTGCAATGAAAAATTATCACTATACAATTAAGATTATATGAAACACTTACTAAGCAGTTCAGCATTTCTAGTATTAAACAAAGAATTAGCAAGGCAAATAGGATTGAAAGAGTCAGTCCTACTTGCTGATCTAATAAGCAAAGAAGAATACTTTATAGCTAATGGAATGACTGATGGCTGGTTTTTTAATACTGAATCTAATATAGAACAAGATACTACACTTACACCATTTCAACAAAGAAAGTGCCTTAAAACTCTTAAAAAGCATCAAATAATTGAAACTAAACGTAGAGGTGTACCAGCTAAACAATACTTCAAAATAAATGAACAACTAGTTGTGAAGTTTCTTAACAACTTGTCCTCAACAAAATGCACAACTATTAATAAGAATAAAGTAATAACAATACATAATAAATACTTTAATAAGCCAACAACTTTTGAAGTTCAAGATTATTGTACATTACGGAATAATAATATAGATGCAGAAGCCTTTATAGATTTTTATGAAAGTAAGGGTTGGATGGTAGGTAAAAATAAAATGAAGGATTGGAAGTCAGCAGTAAGAACTTGGGAAAAACGAAAAGATAGAAATAATAATAATAACGACAGATCTACGGCTCATTGGCATAAGAAAGGTCAAGACTATGGAGATGGCACATTTTAAAATAATATGAGAACAATAGAAGAAACATTTAGAGATGCTGAATACTTACAACCTAAAGTTTACATTAGGTATAAACTAGGAAGCAAAGAAAACTTAAAAGAAGACTTTATCAAAGCATTTGAATACTATGACAGAACTATTGATACTTACAAGCATTTGTCAGCTTATGATGAAATAATTGATTGGATGGTAGATACAAAAGGAAAGGGTTTAATAATTATGGGAGAATGTGGTTTAGGTAAATCTACAATACTTAATTATGTTATACCTGCTATATTTAGGACAAAAACAAATAAAGTTCTTAGAAGTATTCCTGCTAAAGAATTAGGAACAGTAGAAAGAAATATTGCACCTTTTATTATAATTGATGATTTAGGTACTGAAAGCATAAAGAATGATTATGGTACAAAGATAGATGCTGTTACTGATGCTATTTCTTATGCAGAGGACAGTTCTAAGACATTAATAATAACTACTAATTTATCTCCTAAATCACTTAAAGAAAGATATGATGAAAGGACTTTAGATAGATTAAGAAAGTGTAAGGTCTGTCTCTTATACACA
>OLHW01000020.1_pt1 | contig 13368 bp, 24 predicted proteins | sample 1609531 | NCBI WGS metagenome assembly OLHW01 (sample SAMN05416868, study PRJEB24817) | seawater metagenome | isolation source: Sea water | place: Canada:Atlantic | collected 2013-11
CATGCAAACAGATAGCACGAAGGCATGAACAAAAGATGCGGTTGGACTATGAGCTAGTACGTGCTCTTAAATGTACAGAAATCATGAAAGCTGGTTTTACCTTTCGTCCTGGCAGTCGCGTAGAAGTGCTTTGTCATGACGTTGTACCTATTGTCTCTCTTAAATAATGGAAGCAGCTATCACTGCTCTAATCGCTTTGATAGGTGGTGGAGCAGCTTTAAATAATAGATTACACAACAGAATAAATAACGTGCATGACCGCATTAGTGGTCTTGACAGACGTATTGACGCTATTGAATTAAACGTAGCACAAGACTACGTGTCTAAAGCTGACCTGTCAGTAATGGTCCAACGTATGGAGGATCACATGGTACGCATTGAAAACAAACTAGATCAAATTGTATTGAGGAATACTTGATGCCAAATAAGAAAAAAGTTGCAGCTTCATACCTCCGTGAAATTGTAGGACCAAAGGAACCTGGAAGGCTTTATCGTAAACAAGAGAAACAACGTAAAAAGCATCGTAAATTTCAATCTAAAAACATGAGGAACATTGGCTAGTAAAAAGGCTACTGAAGATCAGTTTAATGAATTACACCAGCTTGTTACAAAAGAGTTCCTAGCTCGTATCAAAACTGGTGAAGCTACCACACAAGACTTAAAAGCAGCCTGTGATTGGCTGACTAAAAATGACATAACCGGTGTGGTTGTTGAGGGTTCTGCTCTTAGCGGCCTTGCTGATATTATGCCTGAAATTAATTTTGATGAAGTTCAACGAGCAATCAGACGTTAAACATGGCTCCCCGTAAAAAACCCTACAACCAGCTTAAGAAGAGTGCGAAAAATTACCGCGACAATGCAGCCGCTAGGCGACATAAAAACAAAAAGGCTGTCCAAGATGGTAAATCAGAATCTGCAACCGCCTACCGTGTCGAACACACCAAAGCCCGTAGAGAAGCCAACGCCTACGGTAAAGGCGGAGACGACTTCTCCAAAACCACGAAGGGTACGTTCGTCCGTGAAGACCCGTCAAAAAACAGAGCCAGGAATCGCGGTAAACTAACCATTAAGCGATGACACCATTACTTCCTACACCTGACCACTACCTTTACAACCTAATAACCATGACATCGCCCGAAGCAAGGCGTCTATGGAGACGTGCTATTAAAGAGCATTTTAACTGTCACTGCGTTTATTGTGGAGAAACTTATGAATTACATGAACTCACTCTTGACCACGTTCACCCTCGTTCTATGGGTGGAGAAGATCTTACAAGTAACCTTGTACCCGCGTGTACCCGCTGTAATCAGGATAAAGGAAGTAACAACTGGCTAGAATGGATGAGACAAAAATACGGGTTTCATCCTAACCGTGAACAACTCATTCTCCAACACATCAATTAATTATTAATATGGCACAGTTAAGAACAAGACGGCGCAATGGTAGGATTCAGTATTATAATCCTAAAACTAAAAAGTTTCAAAACACAAAACCTACAGTCACTAAGCCTACACCTACACCTAAACCAGACCCCAACAATAAATTTAGCTCTGCTAGCCAGAAAGGGTCTAGGAATTTTAGCGGCAGCAAACCTGGTTCTTCTGGTGGTGCTGGCTACGCAGACGACATTGCTAAACTCAAAGAACTTGCTAAAAGGCAAGGACCCAAAGCTAAAGCAGCTGCTGCAAAATTAGCAAAACTTGGGATTAGAGTTGTTCCTGGCGCTGTTGTTGGAGGAGCAATGTTAACAACTATTGGCAAGCCCGGACAAAGTAGGATGTCTAAATTTGGCTCTCTTACTGGTAGGCAGGCTCCTGTAGCAAAACCTGCTTCTACTTCTACTTCGAGTGGTGTCACAGCAGCGCAACGTGCTGAACTACGGAAAAAGAATGCTAAACGCATCGCCCGAATTAAAAGGGAAAGTGATGCCAAGGTAACTGCTGGTAGAAACGATCCAAACAGTCCTTTTTATAGGACTCCTTCTGGCGGTGGTGGCCGCAACAACGTTACTCCAACTCCTCCTAAAAAGAAAACAGGCGCTAACGACTCCCGTAATGCCGCTTACATTGCAGCTCGAAAGAAGTTAAACTCTAACTCTACTAAAGCTGAACGAGACAAAGTAAGAGACATGGGACTTGCACTTTCCAAATCTATTCACGGAGATAAAGGAGGCAGAGGTTCAAAAAAACCTAAAACCTCTAAACCTGCTAAGGCAGATAACAGACTTCAAGCTACAGAAAGCGTTAGAGCTGGCATGACTCAAGCACGTACAGCCGATAAAAATAACGAAAAGAAAAAAAAGCAGCGTAGATTTAGCAATGAAAGTCTTCGCAGAGCCGGACAACGCACGTACAACAGAGGAGCAGCTTAAGTAACTATTATGGCACGTAAGTATTCAAAAGGCAAAAAGCCTGAAGAGACAATGAGGCAGCGTCAAACGCGTCTCCTTAAAGAACAACGGGCACGCAAGGCTGCCCAGACTAACGTTAAGTCTACTCCTGACTCTAATCCAGCTAAACGTGGTGCTCAAGGTCCACGTAATCCTTCAAAGCAAGGCCCTTACCGTAAGCCCGTTTCTGCTATGCAGGGTAACACAGGAAGGACTGGCGCTACAGATTCACAAGGTAGGGCTAAGAATCAACCTGCTAAACCAGCTCCTAGGAATGCACCACCTACTCAGAAGTACAAGCCTCGTGTATCTAACGTAGGTCCACAGATTAGACAAGCTGACAAAGTTAGGTCTATTCAAAGTGATAGAGCCGCAAGGCTTGCAGCAAAAGCAGGAAAAATTCCAGCTAATGAAACTCCAGGCCAAAGGATTCGACGCACAGGCGGTACCTACCGTGGTATGAAATACCCTGGTAGTGGTAAGCCTGGTGTTCGCATTGGTACAAGTGCTCGTACCCGTGTTCGTGGTGGACGTGGCGGGGTTGGTAGTGGTGTTAAAACAACTCTTGCAGGTGGTTTAGTTACTGCTGCAGGTGTTGGCTCCCTTCGTAGTCCTATCTCTAAAGCTAAACGAGACGCTCAACGTAAGAACGGACAAAGGGCAACCCTAAATGGAAAACCTGTTGTCTGGAAAAACGGCAAATGGGTTCCCGCTCCCAGTCAAAGTGCTGGTAACTACAACACCAGAGATGCTGACGGAACAGTCCGTAGCAGAAAAAAAGTAGGCCCTAAAAAGGTTGGTCCTAAAAAGGTTGGTCCTAAAAAGGTTGGCACTATTGCACAATCTTTTGATAGATCATACGCTGCTGCTAAAAAAGCAGGCAAAAAAACGTTTACCTTTAGAGGTAAGAAGTATACTACTAACTAGAAGCCTCTAGAAGGCCCTTAAAACTCCTTTAGGGTGTCATCCTACCTGATGCACCCTTTAGGCCCCTCACAGAGCCATATAACATGCATACAAACGATCTTGAGGTTAACCTTAGATCAGACTTTAGATACTTTCTTACTGCTGTCTGGGCTCACCTCAAACTACCACCCCCAACACGGGCTCAACTCTGCATTGCAGAATACCTTCAAACAGGCCCTAAACGTTTACAGATCCAAGCCTTCCGAGGTGTAGGTAAGAGTTGGATTACAGCAGCCTTTGTGCTCTGGACTCTCTACAACAACGCTGACAAAAAGATTATGGTAGTATCTGCTTCTAAGGATAGAGCAGACTCCTTCTCTATCTTCTGTCAACGCCTTATCCTTGAAGTACCTTGGCTCTCTCACCTAAAACCTAAATCAGATGATCAAAGATGGTCCCGAGTATCCTTCGACGTGGGTCCGGCTAAGCCTCACCAGGCTCCTTCGGTTAAGTCTGTTGGCATTACTGGTCAGCTTACTGGTAGCAGGGCTGACTTAATGATTCTAGACGATGTGGAGGTTCCTGGCAACTCAATGACGGAACTTATGAGGGAGAAACTTCTCCAACTCTGTACTGAAACTGAGTCTATCCTGACACCTAACGCTGACTCTAGGATTATGTTCCTAGGTACTCCTCAAACAACCTTTACAATCTACCGCAAACTAGCTGAACGTAACTACAGACCCTTTGTATGGCCTGCACGTTACCCTAAGAAGCTAGCTAACTATGAAGGTCTTCTTGCACCCCAACTGCAGCAAGACATTGAAGACAACGCCAAAGCTTGGGAAGTAACTGACCCTGATAGATTTAGTGATGAAGATCTTATTGAACGTGAAGCAGCTATGGGACGTAGCAACTTCATGCTACAATTCATGCTTGACACAACCCTCAGTGATGCCGAGAAGTTCCCACTTAAAATGGCTGACCTTGTTGTTACCAGTGTCAATCCTACTACTGCTCCCGAATCCGTCGTTTGGTGCTCCGACCCTCAAAACATTATCAAAGACCTCCCCACTGTTGGCCTCCCTGGAGACTATTTCTACTCTCCAATGCAGTTACAAGGAACATGGGATCCTTACCAAGAAACAATCTGCTCGATTGATCCATCGGGTCGTGGTACGGATGAAACAGCAGCAACTTATATCTCCCAACGCAACGGTTTCCTGTACGTGCACGACATGCGTGCTTACAGAGATGGGTACTCCGACAAAACATTACTTGATATTCTAAGAGGCTGTAAAAAGTTTGGTGTTACTAAACTCCTAATTGAAACAAACTTTGGCGATGGTATCGTCTCTGAACTCTTTAAAAAACACCTTATCCAAACTAAACAAAACATTGACATTGAAGAAGTCAGAGCTAACGTCCGTAAAGAAGACAGAATCATTGACGCTCTGGAACCCGTGCTTAATCAGCATCGCCTTGTTATGGATCGTAATGTTATCGAGTGGGATTTTAAGTCCAACCCCGATGCCCCTCCTGAAGAACGACTCCTCTACATGCTCTTCTATCAGATGAGTAGAATGTGCCGTGAAAAAGGCGCAGTTAAACATGACGATAGACTTGACTCCCTTGCTCAAGGCGTTAAATACTACACAGATGCTATGGCTATCTCTGCTAACCATGAGATCGCTAAACGTAAGTTTGAAGAGTGGCAAGACCTTGAACAAGCCTGGAAAGATGACCCCCAATCAGCAGCTAATCACATGGTCTTTGGTATGACACATATTCAAAGACAAAAAGCAAGAGGCTTAAACGGTAAAAACAAAGGCTATAACTGGGTTTCTATTGACAAATAAACCGTAACCCGACAGTACTACGGGGGGAGTGGTGCCTCTCCGTGTGGAAACAGCGGTCAAATATGACCAAAATTAATTGGGAATGACAAACTTTCATTCCCTTTTATTAACCACACTAATGGAAGATGAGGTGAAGGAGCGAAGCGACTGAACCATCTTCTCTATTAGTTCTTATTATTATCACTCTTATCATTACTACTAATAAGACTATTAGTATCTTCATATTATGAGCCATACTCATATATAGTACCGGTAAGAGGAAGAAGAGGAAGAACAACCAGCACCTTTACCCCTTTTAGTCGACTAAACCTACCACCACCTTATGCATACCGCTACACTTGTTTCCATTACCCCTGATGCAGAAGAACTCATTGCTTACTGTGCAAGAGTGTCTAACCCTGCTAATCAGAACAACACACAGACATCATCACGTCTCCTTAAGTACTTAATTAAACATCGGCATTGGTCTCCCTTTGAGATGGCTAACATGGTGGTGGAGATTAAAACCAGCAGAGCTATTGCAGCTCAAATCCTTAGACATAGATCCTTCTCATTCCAAGAGTTCTCTCAACGGTATGCAGAAGTAGAATCTATTCCTTCCCCTCCTTACCTAAGAAGACAGGATACTAAGAACAGACAGAACAGTATTGATGATCTTGATGTTCGTACTAAACTCTACTGGCAGAATGAGATTGATGAACTCTATCAAAAGAGTCAGGATGTCTACCAACGAATGCTGAAACAAGGCATTGCTAAGGAGTGTGCACGAGAGGTCCTTCCAATCGGCTCAGACACGACTTTGTACATGAATGGTACAATCCGGTCTTGGCTGCATTACATCGACCTTAGAGCTGCTCCTGAGACCCAATTAGAGCATCGTAGGATTGCTGAAGGATGTAAGATGCTGATTAATGATAATATGCCTGATGTTTATGAAGCTATGTGGATGTGATTACTACTATGTGTTCTTTTTTGTTGTCTTTGGTTATTGTTGGGGGTGTTGAAGTCGCTCCTAACGGTTATATGGTTCAGTATCTTGAGGATGGGGTAATTGAATGGGTGCTTGTGCCGACGGATAAGGCTATTAGGTGTTTGTTTACCTCTTAGATTTTGGCATAATTTTGTCAGACCTATTATATACACGCCGCGTCCGCCGCAACCCCCATGCCCCGCCCAGAAAACACGCAGAAGGAGCCCACTAGATACCCTTATGGCACGCTGAAGGCACTAATATGTAACGCGCGCGGGTCACGCGTCTCTTTTTATCTCTCATAATCTGTCCGCGAAGCCAATAGGATAAGTGGCACATGGTGATGGCACGATGACCCGATTGCCTGTAGGTTGTTCACAACGAGATGAGAACCGGAACGCCACCGGCCACCCTTACTCGTTACCGTCAGTCATCGACACGCTCTGATTGACACCAGCCCACAATCTGCTACAGTCTCCACAAGTCCACCACCACCAATCCACCATGTTCCGTAAGATCGCCACCATCTCCACATACCGTGGGATCACTGACGGCTGGCAGGTAGTCACCACACGTAACACCAAGGCCGAGGCAGACAGCTTCCTAACCCTGTTGAACCGTGTTCGCCCTGACTACCAGAACCGCATCACTGTGACCACATCCATGCACCGTGTGTGAACAAATGTTAATCTTTGCCACCATCATCAGCCTTCTAGCTGCTGTCTGCGTTACAGTCCCTACAGTTAGTCTCCTGCTCACCATGGCAGGGACTGGCTCCCTAATCCTTCATCTTGCTTTATTGTCATCATGAACGTACACATCACCGCTAAGTCTTCCAATAAGAAGACCGGCCCAATCCCTGTTACCACAACAGAGCAAGCCTCCTGTGCTCCATCCTGTCCGTTCATTGGCAAGGGATGCTATGCCAAATCAGGGCCCTTAGCCTTGCACTGGCGAAAGGTCAGCAGGCACGAGAGAGGCACGGACTGGCAAGGTCTATGTGATTTCATCCAAGCACTGCCTGATCGCCAGCTATGGAGACACAACCAAGCGGGTGACCTGCCCCATCTATTCGGTGACATTGACGCACCTATGCTTGCTCATCTTGTCATCTCCAACACTGGCAAGCGCGGGTATACATACACACACCACACACTCAACCCACATAATGTTGAGATCCTGCAACGATCCAATCGTCAGGGCTTCACTGTCAACGCATCGACAGAATCACTAGCTGATGCTGATGCTGCCGTTGCCTTGGGTCTGCCTGCTGTTACTGTGGTTCCTAACAACAAACACACACCAACACACACACCAGCAGGTCACAAGGTCGTTGTATGTCCAGCACAGACACGAGACACCAGCTGTGCAGAGTGTAAGCTATGTAGCCAAGCTGAACGCACCTGTGTCGTTGCTTTCCTAGCTCATGGGTCAGCTGCCAAGACTGTCAATGAGATCGTATCTTGATTCTCTCCTGGAGGGCTTACGAGCCTTCCCTGAGAGATTCTCTCTCTCCTTTCCACCATCATCAAAGCAACTATCATGCTCAGCCCATCAGTTCGCTACGAGTTCTACATGAGCGGTTGTCACGCTTACTACTATCTAGGCGATGACTCTGTTAACTTTCACACATGCGATGAGGGAACCATCTCCATCAACGGTATGAATGCCGACTCTATGTTCAGCCTATCTAAAAACGCACTCTGTGGTAATCAGCCACTGTTTGCAGAGCTTAGCGTTAGTAAGAAAAACTTAGCATACGCCAAAGAGATGGTCGTTGCTCTGAACAACTTCATTGACAATTCCCACAATCCAGAGCAGACTAAAGATGACTGACAATCAAATAGACGCTATGATCGACCGCCAGATCGAACAACATGAGATCTGGCTAGAAGAGCTACACGAGCAGCACTGGCAACAGGAGCTTGAAGAGATTCAAGCCGACAATCAAATCACCGATTCCGAATCATGATCAGCACCACCACCAGCAACAACAACACCAAGCACGCAGTCCGTAAGCCTATCTCTGTGCAGGTCCCTGGCTTCCCAGGTGAGGGCTATGTATGGCGCAGGCGCACCATCCTGGTCAATCAGGTTGAGTTTAATCAGATCCGTAAGTGGAAGGCTAAGGGCTTCCAGTCTAAGTCTGCTATGATCCTTTCTGTCTTCCCACACCGTGTTTATAAGCATGTCTGAAGAGCAAGCACGAGCCTATGATCTCAAGTTTGAGGAGATCTATACCATGCTCGCTTGTTCAGAAGAGTACAACAGTGAACAGGAGCTGATTGAAGGCACCATGTACATCATGACCAATGCTCAGTACTTCCCTGAGTACTTCTAGCAACAACAATCAACGCGGAGCCACACGCATCGTTTGATCATGGCAACCATCCACCATCATCGTCGTGCATGAAACGAAAGCAGGTAAACCTGACTGAATCAGAACTGGGTATCATTACAGATGCCCTGTCAACCCAGTCATGGTTTCGCTATGATCCAAATCTAGAGCCCAGTGTATCTTTAAATCACAAGCTCTATCACCGTCTTAATTCTGTTCTTTCCACGTTCAACGATGAAGCAGCAACCAAAGCCAATCCCTAATTCAATCATCACTCCTTTTGTAGCTTTATTAGTTACGTGGACATGTCTAGGTTTCGTTGCTCATCATGTTGAACAAAACAAGTACAATCCAAGCACTAAATCATTCCGTCTTATGTAACACAATGTCAAGACCAGACCCTTTCGGCAACCGCATCGATGAAGTCATGGGGTGGGACGCCACAGATGACCTGACGGAGTACACAGCAGAAGACGGTCTAGATGCTGCTACTCTCTGGGATTTACCTGAAGCCTTTGCCTGTATCATCAGGTCAGAGGCAAAAAGCGGTAAGATTACAGAGAAAGCATATCGTTCTCTTTCTGCTGCTAAAAAGCATGTACTCAAATGCATGAAACAGAAGGACCGAGTATTGATCCTTACTGATTCCACTATCACCGTACCTATCTCGCTTGACGATCCAAATGTTGAACCCATCTGACCTTGCAGACCTGCTAAAACTAGCAGGTTTTTATGTAGACTATGACACGGGTGAGATCATTCAGACCCACTCCAATGTTTCTATGGATCTATTGATCTTTCTTGCCTCTCTTGGTAAGATTGATGTAGGACGTGATGAAGATCATTTACCCACGTTCTTCATTCCAGACCTTAGTATCAGCACCATGGAACAGTACTGTGAAGCATACCCATCAGACCAACAATGCAAATGCTATGACGTATAGACCAGTCATGACCCAGACCGAGATAGAATCACTCGATGAGCATCAATACTCACTCTTCCTAGCTTATGGCGACACCTTCAGAGATCAAGAGACAGGTAAGACTGGAGGAGGAAGCCTTGAGCTGTGGGAAAGAGAAGTTACACGCTTCCTTGCAGAGACTTCACGAGAAGAGCTACGCATCAGCCAGCGTGTATGGAACCGCAAGTATTTCAGCAGCCTTGCCTGATGTTATTAAGAACATTGAGTCTGAGCTGAAGAAGCTGCGAAAAGGTCAAGCTGGTCAGTATTACAAGCCAGTAGCTGAGCACATTGAAGGACTTGAGCCGTTAGCTATTGCTACCATTGCTCTTAAGATCACCTTTGATATGGTGTTCAGCATGAAGCGTGACAGTGATTCACTTACCAACGTTGTGACCTCCATTGGCTCTGCTCTTGAGGCTGAGTGTAAGTTCAGGTGGTATAAAGAGAACCATCCTGGTCTTATGCGATACATCGAAGATAAGTATTATCATGAGTCATGTGGTACTGAACAGAAACAGACTATTGCCACTGTCATCTTTGGTCGTAAGAACATTCACTGGCCAGCATGGCACGTCAAGACAAGGGCTTCCTTAGGGGGTTGGTGTCTCGATAGGGTCATAGCTACCACGGGATGGTTTACGAAGCATACAGAGACACGTAGGCGTCGCTCAGCAACTCTTGTGGTTCCTACACCCAAGTTCATGGAGATCAGGGATCAGCTCATCAATACAGCTGAGATGTTTTCAGGCATCCCATGGCCTATGCTTGTGGAGCCCAATGATTGGACCAATGAACGCATGGGAGGTTACTTAACCAACGAGCTGATGAGAGGTCATGAACTGACTCGTCGCGGTAAGCCGACAGTAGAACACGGGAACACACCGTTGAAGTTTTTGAACAAGCTTCAGATGGTTAGATACTGTGTCTCATCACATGTACTAGAGGTTGCTGAACACTTCAGGAACAAGGGTATTAAGATTGGTAAGTTCGTTCCACTAAGTGAAGCTTACAAGCCACCTAAACCACCTGACATTGGTGAGAATGATGAAGCTAAACATGCTTGGAAACGAGCAATGGCAGAGTCATACAATGCTGATCGACTGAACTTCAAAAGATCAGTAAGAACAAGAACTCAGTTGGAAGCAGCTGAGAAGTTCAAAGATGAATGCTTCTTTCTATGTTGGTCATTTGACTATAGAGGAAGAGCATATCCTATTCCTGCATACCTGACACCTCAGGATACAGACTTTGGTAAAAGCTTAATAAGGTTTGCTGATGAGTCATTTGTTACACCAGAATCAGAGGGGTGGTTAGCTTTTCAAGTTGCTACTACCTTTGGACTAGACAAAGCCACTATGGCTGAGCGTTTAGAATGGGTGAAGAACAACCATGACTTAATCACAAAGATCGCTACCGATCCCATAGACAACCTTCCTGAATGGGAGGAGGTCGAAGAACCCTGGCAATTCATGGCAGCATGTCATGAGTATTATCATTGCTGTATAGCGTGTGACAAACAACACACTGGTCTAATGGTTGCTGTTGATGCTACTTGTTCAGGACTTCAGATCTTGGCAGGTCTTGCAAAGGACCAATCAACTGCTAGTCTTGTCAATGTATGTCCTAGTGATAAGCCCAGCGATGCTTACAAAGCAGTAGCTGAGGAAGCCAAGAAGTATCTCCCATCAGAGATGCATCCTTGGATGACCAGGAAGACTACTAAGAAAACCGTCATGACGATTCCTTACAATGCAACCAAGTCTTCTTCATGGAAGTACATCAAGGAAGCATTAGTTGAGCAAGGCTTTAATCCTGAGAAGGAGCAGGTCTCTCAAGTAGTGGATGCTGTCTATCAAAGTATGGATACCATTGTTCCTGGTCCTATGCGTGTCATGCGTTGGATCAAGAAACATGTTGGTCAGTACATCAAGGATGGTGCATCTGAGGTTCAATGGACTACACCTTCTGGGTTTGTAGTCAATCAGAAGAGGAACAAGCATGAGACTGAACGTATGGAGCTACAGCTCTTAGGTACTACTAAGATCACCTTGTCAGTTGGTGAGGGGTCTCCATGTCCTACTCGTCATAAGAGCAGCACTGCTCCTAATCTGATACATTCACTGGATGCCTCGATCCTCCATGAAACATTTCAAAGATTCAATGGACCATTTACTGTCATCCATGACTCGGTACTATGTCGAGCAACTGACATGGGAGCACTCAACAGACTTGTGCGAGAAACCTACACGGAGATCTTCACACGAGATTGCTGGCTCACTAAATTCGGTGAAGCTATCAATGCAAGCGAGCCACCACCCATTGTCGGTACACTAAATCCTGAGGTTGTTGAAGAATCAACCTATTTTTTCTGCTAATTCCACCATCATCACTCTATGGCTACCCACGTCACTAAAGAACCCGTCACCCTGGAAGGCTACCAAGCCATCCTGAAGCCATCTGAGTATGGCTACACCCTTACTGCTATGCTTCCCAAAGACATCATCGATGCCCTTGAGGATGAGCGTGAGGGAGGGCTTGAATGGGCTCGTAATAAAGCTAAGAATCCTAAGCGAGCTGTCGTCAACCCTGAACCATGGCAAGAGGTCAGCGATGGGATGTATGAATGCAAGTTCCGTTGGAAAGAGGGTGATAAGCTGATCCCTGTTGTCGTTGACACTGAGGGAACAACTATCACTGATACCAGCCTGCCTATCTACAGTGGGTCTAAGGTTAAGCTGGCCTTTATCCAGAAGCCTTATTCTCTGCCTGCTGGTAACATCGGAACATCTCTAAAGCTCAAAGCTATTCAGGTTGTCAGTCTTAACACTGGTGCTGGTGTCATCGATAGCGGTGACATGAACGCTGAGGAGGCTGCTGCCTTGTTTGGTGAGACAAAGGGGTTCAAGACCTCTGAGCCTAACCCTGAGGCTGATCCTGATACCGTAGATGAGGACTTCTAATGCGTAGTCGCCTGGAAGAACAGGTGGCTGAGTTAATGGACAGCATGAACATTGAATATGGCTATGAGCCTGACAAGTTCAAGTATGTCATCGAGGCTAACTATATCCCTGACTTTAAGGTTGGGGACATATACCTTGAAACAAAGGGGTTCTTTAGACCAACAGATCGTCGTAAGATGCTAGCTGTTAAAAAATGTAACCCTGATCTAGATGTACGCTTGGTTTTCCAAGCACCATACAATAAGATAAGCAAGAACTCTAAAACTACCTATGCCATGTGGGCCGAGAAAAACGGGTTCATGTGGTGTCCTTACTATGAAATCCCTATTGATTGGCTAAAACCCAATGAAAATTCATAAAAGCTTAGCTGGTAAGCTCTTCATCCCCAAGAAACGGAAGAAGAAGAAACCTATGCTAGGATCTAAGCAGTATCGTGGCCAAGGCCGTAGATGAATGACAACAGTGAGTTTCAAAATCACGAGCCATGTCCATCTTGCGGGAGCAGTGATGCTCTCGCTCGCTACGATGATGGTCATGCTTACTGCTTCTCCTGTGGCTACTATGAACATGCCGAAGGAGACCACCACACCACTAACTACACCAACATGATCCAAGGATCACCAGTACGTTTATCCAAACGAGGCTTGTCTGAAGAGGTGTGTCGTAAGTACCGCATCCATAAGGATGGTGACGTACTACGCTTCCACTACTATGACAACTCTGGTCAGATATGTGGTGCCAAGGTTAAGAGTTTAGATAAGACCTTTCACTGGGAGGGCAAGAATGTCAATCACCAGTTGTTTGGTCAGAACCTATTTCCTGACAAAGGCTCCCGTCTGACTATTTATGAGGGCGAGCTAGACGCTGCGTCTGGTTACGCTGCTATGCCTACGTGGCCTCATGTGTCTCTACCTGATGGAGCACAGAGTGCTAAGAAGGCCCTTCAACGCGCAATGCCTGTCTCTTATACACATCTCCGAG
>OLHW01000024.1_pt1 | contig 12648 bp, 5 predicted proteins | sample 1609531 | NCBI WGS metagenome assembly OLHW01 (sample SAMN05416868, study PRJEB24817) | seawater metagenome | isolation source: Sea water | place: Canada:Atlantic | collected 2013-11
GTATATTTGCCTTGTCCTCTTTTATCATTTGATCACAAATTCTAAGAAGTTTTCTTAGTCCATTTTGTCTTTTCTTAAACAACTCTTTAGCGTTTTCTTTTGTGATATCGGTCTTAGAACCTTTAAGCAAAGCGATGATATCGGGGTCTGACGGTGCAAAAACGGTTTTTGGTGGAATATCGTTTGAGAGATCTGATTCGCTTAAATAAGGTAGGTTCCCAGCGTGTTTCCTTCCAATTGTTTTTCCATCTTTATTTTTTATAGAATCAGTGGTTCCATGGAAATTACCAGATACAGTAAAAACTTCTTTAGGCATCATAGGCGCTAACTTCGTCCACATCCAATCCTTAAAAATATCTCTACCTCCCTTAGTGTTCATATTGATTGGCTCCATACCTTGATCTACTACTTGTTGGTCCCAATCGGCAGCTTCTTCACCCTTCCTTTTATTTAAACTTAATTTCATCAGCTCTGCCATAGTCTCTTTATTGGAAGTGCTTTTGTAATTACCTCTATTTCTTCTGTTTGTTTTAGAAAAGTAAATTTGGCTAGCACCATCGTCAAGTAACGCTATAGAGTGCAATGGGCTAGACTCGTCTTTAAGGGCAAGTTCTTTAATAGTAGATTTAGAAGTACCAACTGCCGCTTGGACAATTACAGCCCTAATAAATCCATCACGTTTAGTATTGTTTCCGTCCGTACCCACAGCTTCCCTAAGACTATTTGCTGTAAAGTTTGGGTTTTTAACCCATAATTTTAATCCTTGTGCATCAGCACCAGCACTGTACTCCGCTCTTGTTCCTTCTATATAAGCCGCTTCTAGTATTAGTTTTGTTAAACCAGTAGCTTTACCACTCATAGTATGTTGGTCTGGTAAGACATCTAATATTTCTTGAGCGTTTTCATTTATATAAGCTTGCGCAGCTTCTCTTTCTGTCGTAGTAAAACTTTGGTTTGCTAATATTTTTTTAGCAGAAACTCCAATAGCACCAGCTATAATATCTAAAACTCTAAATAGTTTTCCAGTTGGTTTTACGTCAGCAGCTTTAGAAGGATTAACTTTCTTCCCTCCACGAGTTATTTTCTCAACAGATACTACTAAATTTTTTATACCTTTGTAATCTAAATTCTTTAATAATTTCCAATTACCATCTTTTAAACCAATACCGGCAACTACATCTTTTATAGCTTTAATTATAGTAGGAGTGGCCCCAATAACATCTAAGAACCTAGCTCCTTCAAGCATTTGTTCTCTTACTGATTTAGGTTTTTCTTTTTTCTTATCATCTTTTTTTTGCGCTCCAATAGACATGTCTTTCTCTTCCATCGCTTTCATATCTGCGTCTTCTCCTGCTTCTATTTGAGTAACTTTTGTTTCTCCTTCAGATCCCTTTTTAGTTTTATCTAAAGAATCACCCATAGGAACTTTCTTTCCATAAGCGCCCATTTCATCACCCTTAGCCCTATAAAGAATTGATTCAGTAAATTTCCCACTACCACCAACTAGCCAACCAAATAAACTACCGTTGGCCATAGATGGATCAAAGTTCGCTTTGTATCTTTTTAATAATTTTTGCCTTACCTCTTCAACAAATATATCCATCTCGTCGCTAGTGCTTATACCGGTAGCGGCTTTTGTACCAGATATTATCAAAGCCCTAAGACCTTCACTATCCATGATCTCCATGTAACCATCCCAATACTCTGGAGACTCTTGGAATTCTTTTTTACTCTTCCATTTTTTTAAACGATTACTATAGCTTTCAACTGACTCTCCTTTTTTCCTTACAATACCCTTATTTTGAGTCAAGTCATCAAAGCTGTCCTTCATATCCGGATGACTAGCGAATGCGTTTCTAATTGCCTTAGAAAACTGAGGTCCTTCAAGCGTTTCGTTGGCTTGACTAACTAACTTACCTGTAAAACCTTCTTTTGCGCCCTTTATAAAAGCTGAACTTGTTTCTCCAGATTTAAAAGTTTTGTTGTAGTTTTTGATAAAATTTAGTATATCTTGTCCTGAATCAAAGGTAATATTTTTATTGTTTTTTCTAAAAAAAGACTGAATCCCACTAGCTAAATTAGACAAGAGATTGTTCGAGATTTTTACATCTTTTCTAGAAAGCGCCTCTGAAAGCATAGGTAATAACTCTTCAAATACTTCTGCTCCTTCGTAGTTCTTTAATCTCTCTCTTAATTCTTGTCCACCCTCGATGTTTGGATTGGCTTCGATAAGTTGATTCAAAGCGTTACCTATAGATACTTGTAACTCGGGATCTCCTTTTATTGTATTCTTTAACACAGCATGTAAAAACTCGTGTTGACCTGTTGTTGTGTAACCGTTTTTTAAAGCTGCTTTTGTATTTATTATTATTTTCGTAGTTCCATCAACTTCAGTTAACATGAAACCATTACTGAAAAACCCATCTGTAGCTTGGCCCTCTTGTTGAAGAATTGATTCTCTTTCGTTGCGAAGTTGGTTTATTTTCTCTTTATTTTCTTTTTGACTCTCTTCTGTTTTTCCTAATTCAGATATTTGAGTGTTAATATCTTGTAAACGCTTATCACCTTTTAAATCTGAATTCAACGAAGTAAGTTGATTTATTTGTCTTTCTATTCTAGTTAATTCATTTCTAAGTTTCTTAGTTTCTGTGTGATGATAACCGTTTTCTTCTTTTGATTGCTCCATTTCTAAAGCAACGTTAGCTCTCCTTTCTCTTAAGTTAACTTCTATTATTTCTGCGGCTTCTTCTTGGCTTTGAGTTTCGTAAACTTCAGCATCTTCTCCGAATGTTTCCTTAACTCTTTCTTTAGTATTCTTAACGTCCTCGCGAGCTTCCTCTACATAGTTATCATAAGCTACTGTTCCTTTTATTTTTTTATCTAATTCAGATATTTTTCTATCAATCTCAGACCTCGCCTCTTGACCTAAACCTTTCTTACTGTCGATCAATCTCTTTTTCTCCATTAACATATCTATTTGCTCGGTACTAGCTCCTTCTGGAGCGTTGTCTACCACGTGTTTCAAGGACTGAGCGTATATAATACCCTCTTCTATTTGAGCTAATGTTTTTTCTAAATTTTCTATTGTTTCTTTAGGTGGGTTTGATAACTTTTTAAATCTTTCTAACTTATCCCTTACGTATGTTTCTTGCGCGCTAAGACTTTCTACAACTCCATCTCCCTTGCTTTTAAACTCATCGTATATATTTTTTTTAGTATTTTTATATGTTTTCCAGGCTCCACCCGTACTTAAAGTACCAGATAAAAATATCGTTCCCATAGCTAAATCGTAATGATTCTTAATATCGAAAAACTCAGCGGTATGACCTAGCCCATGTGTATATTTTACTATATCGCCACCTATCATTTCTACCCATTCTTCCCCTAATTCTTTTATTACGCTTTCTGTTCCAACTCCAATAGCTGTTTTTACACCTTGTATATTAGCAGCGTTTTTTAAATTTGTTATTAATGTTTTGTTTACAAGACTCCCGGCGCCTCCCTTAAAATATAAATAATCAGGCATCACCAACTGTGATAACGCCGTTGCTGTTGACATAAAGTTAGCATAACTATACAACCCTGCTCCACGAAGACCCTCTTTTCTACCGGTTCTAAAGTTGTCTTCTAACGAAACCGTGTAAGCTCTCTTAACCATATTAAATTTCGTTAAACCGCTAGCGGTGTTCCATTTTTTAAAAGGACTTTTCAAAACTGCTCCTGGCTTACCTTTTCTAGCAGCGTCTATAACAGCTAATGTAAAAGGCAACATTTCAGCAATAGATCTTCTCCAATTACCAGTAGTAAAACCACCCTGAAAAAGACGTCCTTTTCTTTCAGAGTGTGCAAATATATTCATATCGTAAAACTGGTCGTGAGCACCGTGGTAAGCATCCATAAAAGTGTACTCATCTTCATTTTCATACATAGACTCTTCTCCGAGCAAGAACCCGTCTGTTAGTTCGTTTGCTCCAAGAAGAATGGTTTTTCCAAAGCCATAAGTTCCCTTAATACCAATTTTCCCCATCCCATCTGCAAAGGCATTCCAGTCATCGAACCACCCGTTAGATTTGTTTTCATTTCTCCAATCTTCGTACACTTGCAATCCTCCGTAAACAGGATCGAAAGAACCTTCTATAGCGTCAAAATGAAGTTCTTTTGAGATTTCGTCCCATCTATCTATAATACGTTTGTTTTGTTTTAAAAACTCCTTTCCAAGATTTTGATTTTCTTCAGCATCTTTTTTTAGATCTTCTTGTCTACTAGTTAAAGATTTGAACTCCGGTGAGTTTACTAGTTTATTGTATTCAGCTTTTTCTTTTTCATATTGTTTAAAAATATCATCCCCTTCTTTAAGTTCTTTTTTATATTTGTCAATTAAATTATTGTACACTTCAATATCCGCTGCGTCAGAGTCTTCGTTTATCTCTCCTAAAGATTCGATATCTTCAACAATCGATTCTACTTTTGTGTTTTTATCAATAACTTTATTATATAATTCGTCAAGACTTATACTTTTTTCTTCTAGATTATTTTCGTTTATAAAAATATGATAATCTTCGTTTAGTTTTTCTTGGTTATTCTCTAAATTGATCTCGTTAGCCTCTATTTTTGCTAAATCTTTATTCAGAAGATGTTCTTGCGTTTTCGCTCTTGCTTCTTCTAGTTTTAAAACCTTATAACGAGCTTGTTGGATTAAACTTTCTTTTTCTTCTAAAGGCATTTGTCGTTGAGACAATTGGTCCCATTTTCTCGGAGATAGCGTTTTTATCAACTCATCTACGACTTCATCCGGAATTTCAACTGCCCCACCAGAAGTATAAGCGTTATTCGCGTAATCCTCTTCCATAATGTCGCTCATTTGAGTTAAACTACCGGTGCCTCTTCTAAGCTCTTCTAATCCTTTGTCTATTTTAAAAATTTTGTTTTTCTTGTCGGACAGCTCGTCGGCGTCTAAATCTAGTTCCCATCTAAATAAATTACTATCGCCATATTTTAATTCAGGACTTGCCATTATCTCTAATGTAGACATCTCAAAATCACCTGAAAGAAGTTTTTCTTTATCAATATACGGGAAATCTTCAATTGAGAAACTGTTTCCTCCTAAATCTATACCCCCTTCTAAATACTCTTTCATGTTGACTTTTTCGGTGGAATATCCGTTTTCTTCTAAAAACTTTATTTTTCCGTCCTCACTAGGGGTTTTGTGGTATTCATTTATGTGTTTGTCAATTATATTTCTATCTTGCTCGTGTCTATATATTTTCTGTATTTCACTATTTCCAGCATCTTCCAATTCCCCAGTTTTATCTTCGTATATAGTACGCCCGTAGAGCAATTCGTCTGCCGATCTTTGATCACCTCCTTTATCTTTGTATTCCTTTTGGTATATCCAATTGTCTTCTTGATAAGTCCCTTCGTAAGGATTTAATTTTACAGATGGATTATCCAACAACGGGTTTTTACCAAAACGAGCGTCAATATCTTCCTTGAATAAACCAGCGGAAACTTCACCGGTAGTATCATCAACAAAAACTATTTGACCCTGCTTATCTTTTACATGGATTCTATACAAAGTACCTCCGGTTACAGGCCAGCTATTGGTATATTCAAAATCCCCTGCGTCTACATTTAATGCGTTTTCTAAAATAGAGATATTTTCATCCCCATACGTTTTCTCGAGTTGCTCTTTTCTTTTATGCCCTTCGATCACATGCTCACTACCATATCTAAGCATATCCTCTTCGTCTTCAAAGTAACTAACTTCAGTAGGTTTTGGTACGAATTGATATTTAAAAAACTTATCTTGATTGACTTTAGTTTCTATTATTTCGTCCCCATCTTCAAATCCTTTTTCAAACTCCTCAAGTTCTTTTTCCGTGTAAATAGGACCATCATCATCAAATCCTGATTTCTTGTACAAATCCATTTGTGATTCTAAAGCGTACCAACCATCTTCTTTTAGTATGTATTCGGATCCACTTTCTCTTCCTGTCAACTTTTCCCCTATAGCGTAATCACGCTCTACTTCTTCGTAAGCGTATCTCTCGGGATCAACACCGTCTTGCATATAAGCCGGAGTATTTGAGGTTGGGTCGTGGTAAGTTCCGTGAACAGCTAGATTTTGCGCTTCTGTTTTTGATATTTTTCCCCTACGAAGTAAATCCTCAATTTCTTCGCCTTCTTTTTTTCTAGTCTCTTCGCCCTCCGCTATTAAACGCAACGTTCCAAGGGTCATTTTAGAGTGGTCTATAGAACTTACCACCTTCTCACCATTAACAAGATGTGTTTTAGTTCTAGTTTTATTAAGTTTTTTAACTAATTCTTTTTTTTCCTCTTCTAATTCTTCTTCACCTTTAGGAACATAAGTATCAAATTCATAAGGCTCACTCTCGTCAATTTTATAATTAGCATCTTGACGTCTTTTATTTTGTAATTTAGCAAAACCCGCATTAACGTTACCGTTTAAATCATAAGCTTTAGATGGTAATTTCTTTCCTTCTTTAATTTCTTGTAATCTTTTTGCTGATATATCGCCTTTTAAAAAAAGATCTTGGTACCCTTGCCACTTTTTCAAAACATCTTGAAGAGATGATGTTTCCCCTGTTTTTAATTCTTCAGCGTTGTAAGCGTCTAAAAATTCATCTGGAATAAATGTTTCAGGATTTTGTTCCATATATTCTGGATTAATCCCTCCTTCTTTTCGTCCTGTTTCTTCGTCGGTAGGATTGCCATCTTTATCTACATATACGCTTGTATTATCTTCTTGATTCTTTAGTCTTTTTTCTATCAACTCAAGTTGAGTTTCTGTGTAAACAGGACCATCGTCGTCATAACCAGATTTCCTAAACCTTTCCATTTTTAAATCTATAGAATTGCTTTTTTGTTCTTGAACTACTTTTTGCTCTTGTTGCTCTTTAGTCTTTTGATATTCAGAATTTGGATCAAGATCAGGGGTTAACGGGTAGTCACTTTCTTCAATATTTTCTTCCTCTTTTTTAGAATCGTCTATATTTTCTTTAACAGGAAGTTTATACTCTTTATAATTTACGGACTCTTCCTCTGTGCTTTCATCGTAACCAGCAGCCGCGGCGTCACCACCGTGTTTTTCGATGTGTACCTCTCGCCTAAGAAGCATATGTCCATCTTCATCATGTTTTAAAGGTGATCTAGTTGATTTACTCATATTAAATTATCGTTGAGGTGTATTAGCTTTAGATATTAAATTGTCTGCTTCTATCTTTTCGTTCTCTGACATTGTTGTTCTTCCTTCTACATTAGAGCTAGAAGTATTACCATCTCTTATAGTTTTGTATTTTGGATCAAACGCCGTTTTAAGCCTATCAGCATAATGTTTGTGTAGACGCGTGTCTTGTTCCGGGTGGAAAGAGTCTGGATGCATCATTTCATCTGGTATTTCTCCCGCCTCCATAGCTTCCTTGTTTTCCTGTAGATAAACGTGTAAGAAATAAACTCCACCAATCTTGTCCGAAACAAATATTTTCCAAGCATCGTTATCTACCAACAGCTTGTCTACAGACCAATCAATGTTAAAGTCTGGGTGTTTAACCGCTGTTTGTCCTTGTTTTATTAAGTCTTGATGCATTCTCATGTAATCAGCTTCTTCAGTACCTTTAATAACCCAGTTTTGTGTTATCTCACTAACATCTTTTGTAACCTCAGTACCATCAGGCATAGGGGCAGTCAACATCAATCTAAACCCTGGGCCAAATCCAATAGTTCCCATGTCAGTAAAAAACGATCTAGACCAAGTTAAATCTGTGTAATTTGAAAACAAGTTTTTACCACCGGTACCACCACCGTAATACGTTGCAAATTCTTTTTTAATTTCCTTTAGTTGATCTAACTGCCTAGCTATACTTTTTATAGTGTCCGCAATATGCTGAGAGTTTTCCTTATCTCCCTTTGCAAACAAGGCGTCGTACTGCTTTACTAGATCAGCTATAAATTTATTTATATATACTTGGTTTTTTTTGCCAAATATTTCAGATGACTTCGCCTCATTACCATAAGGCATGTGTTCAAAATATTGTTTTACCGCTTTGTCTTCTGCCATTTTATTAATTTTTAGCTATCATATCAACGTCTAACATGTCATAATAAACGCCGTAATATCCGTTATTCATTGTGGTAACGGCATCTGACCTACCTATACTTAGCAAGTCTTGAGCCATAGTTCCTGACCACAACGTTTTATTTCCCTTATAATTAAATGTATATACTGGTATTCCAGATTCAGATACACCTGTTTTTGTTATATTTTCTTTTAACCTAATGTCAGAGCCAACAGCCGCGCTAACACCCGAAGAAACCGCTCCAGAAACAAATTTATCTACAGTGGCCTGTGCATCCGCTATAGCTTGGTCCGCCGCATTTTTTCTATCCATAGAGAAATCTAGCATTTTAGATTGTTTATCCATATCAAACTGCTCTACCATTTTATCACCTTCTCTTTCTAACATATCTCTTTTTTGCTCCCCTTCTACCTTTAACTGTTGTAATCTTCCGGATTCAGAAGTTGCTTTTTGTTGATTAGCTTGCTCTTGAGCTCCAATAGACAGAGACGATTGTTGCGCTTGTTTAACACCTTGGTTGGCTAGTACCTGTGCTAATCCAGCTACACCACTACCACCGGCAGCTCCCTGCATACCAGCCATTATATTAGCCATACTTTGTTGAGACTGTTCTTTCTCAAACTCAGCTTGCTTTAAGTTTACAGTTTGGTCTTCGTAAACATTTTCTAAATTTTCATACGGATTTGTAACGCCAGCGTAAGGATTTCTCATTTTTGTGTTTTCCCAATCTGACATTTTTTGACCCATGTCTTCGTTTGCTAAAGCCGCTTCTTTTCTTCTAGCTGCTCCTCCAAACAAGGCGTTTATAAATTTTGCTGGTGATGTGTTGTTTGCCATAATTATATTGTTTTATCTATTATTACACTTTTTATACTTTATTTACTACTAGGGGTTATTCCAGAAGCTATACTAAACATTTCAGCTTTTTCTTTTGAGTTGTTTTTAATTTCAACCTCAGCAAAGTAACCAGTTAATCCAGATATATTTACAGAACTATCTTTTCCAAACATTACAAAAGAGCTTTGCGGTGGTACTACACCGGTTAAAGCGTTGTCAACTTGTATCCAGTCTGGTCCAAAATCAACTATGTTACCTATAAACACGGGCGTGTCCTGTCCGCGCTCAAGAAAACCTCCTAACGTATTGGGTGGTAACACGTAATACGCGGTGTCCCCTACTTGCATAGAGTTGTTAGAAGTTAGAACAGTGTTTACGTTACCTATAAATGTTATTATTATCATATTTTACGAATTAGTTCCTGCTGTTAAAAACTTACTTAAATCAAGGCTTATTGTCGCATCGGCGGCTGGATATTTCCAAATATTGATATCTCCAGTTATGTAAATTTTATTAGAAGTTATAAAGCCGTATATTACGGTACCTACTTCACACGGTATAAACGTCGCGTTTGTTAAAGTAATAGTACCTTCTGTTACTGAGCCGCTAACTCCAGAAATAAACGATGCAGAATCGTCTCCACTGTTTTCAACCGCCGTGCTAGTAACGTACGATTTTTTGCCAACGCCGTTTGTACCAACCCCAAACCCTAAAGTACCCTTTACGTTTACTGTAGTGTTGTTTTCAGTTAACGCAGTTCTAACCGTTGTTGTCATTGGTATCTCAGGTTCTTTTTCAAACGACTGCACAAACCCGAGTTTAAAATCACAAATCATACCTATAGATTTAGCTATAACGCTAGGTCCGTATGCTCTAAAAGTCATGACAGCGTCATTATCTAAGGCTTGGTTTCTAGACAAGGTTAATGTTTTTGTCGATGTATCTATAGCCGTTATAGTTGTTGCGGATCCAGGTGCTGTTGTACCCGTTATGTATGTTAATTCCATCCCCACGCCTAAATTAGCTACGCTATCAACGACAACTATATTACTACTAGACGCAACAGCTCCATTAACAGTTTCTGTTTCTTCGTAATACAAAAATTCATTAGAAATTTGACCAAAAGAACCAAATTCAACGCCGTTAGTCGGTTCGATAATAAAAAGCCCGTAATCATCAGCGTGGCTAGTAAAAGATATTTGTTTTTGATTTAACACCTTTTGTTGGTACACCGTGGAGCTAGGCACCCCAGTAAAAGTACCAAGCGTAGTTGCCGTTGCTTTTCCAAGAGCCGTAGTAGCAAAAGTAGCCGTAACGTTAGTTGAAGATTGTGTTAACGTTAATTGTTGTCGAAGTTTATTAGAACCAAAACTAAACTCTGTATTAAAATGAGGTTCTGCAAAAACTTCAACTGTATAAGTGTCACCGCTTGCGTTTGACGGTAAAGTTAAACTGAAGGATCCTGGGTTTTGATTTTTTAATCTACTTTTAGATGTTGGTGTTGTTGAAAACAAGTCTGTTTCAAAATTATAAAGAGCTCCATCAGAAGTTCTTCTTGCTATTACATAAAAAACCGCATTGCCATTACCACTGACAACTATAGTTTTAACCCCGCCAGCACTGTTTACTTTTCCACGCTGTGTTGTTATACCTGTTATGTAGTTAACTGAAGAACTAGAAGAAAAAGTGTTACCTGAGTAACCAGCTGAAGATGTGTTGTAAGCCATATTTATTTTTAATTTATTTACAGTTATGGAGTGTAAGAAGTTGTTGTTCCACTTCTCGTAGGATAATCAGTGTCAATCACCGGGACGTCTGTTGCAGGTCGTTCTGTTGTAGGTGGTGTATCTGTTACTCTAGGTCTCGTTGAACCGATTGTGCTTGTGTCACCGTCATCTAAATAAACACAAGTCCAGTCGTACGGATACACGGTAGATGCTGTTGGATTGTAGTTTATCGCAAGTGGATCTGTACAACCAAAAACCGGGTTGTTGTAATTACAAGAACCGTCATTACAATTTGCTTTAGCATCATAATTAATAGCGGTTGGATCACAACAACCGTGAGGTTCTGAACAATCCGTTACTGGTCCAGAAGTTGGGCAAGGTAAGCACCCGCAAGGGCTATCTCCACCCGTGTTATCATATAGACAACTACCATCATCTACAGTAGCTAATGGATTGTAATTATCAGCGGCTGTTCTATAATAAGGCGAGCTCATATTATAACCTGGGTATTGGATAGGATAATTACCTCCACCTGGGTAAGGTGCGTTGGCGTAATTAACAGTCCACCAAGCTTGATCTCTAACTGGGGCTGATCCACCGCCGTTTGCTCCGTCGTCTGTACATCCACTTATTACCCCTAAGCTCGTGTAAAGACAAGAACCATTATCAACCGTAACCGTGTTATCATAATTAGTTGCTCCACTAGTTGGATAAGTAGAAACATTATATAGCGCTGGGTATACACTAGAGTCCCACCAAGTTTGACCTAAAGTACCGTTATCCATACACCCATAAATGCTTGAATATAAACAAGAACCATCATCATTTGTTGCGTTTGGATCATAATTATAAGCGGTGGGATCTGTACATCCACTATAAGTACAGCAACTGTAATTATTACCATTTGCAAAACCACCACAATCAAAGTAATAAGAATTATCGTAGTTGTCAGCGTTAGGGTCTATACACGCCGCGTATGACGAGTAGTAGCAGCTACCGTCGTCAATTGTTGCTAGTGCATTGTAGTTTGTTGCCTCAATTCCATCCGGCCCATCTCCAAATACAAACGTATAATCCGTACTTCCACCATCCATACAGCCGTAAGCAGTATATCTACAACAATCGTTAGGGCCACCACCCGAGTCGCACGGTGTATTTGCGTTTGAACTAAAGTTTGTTGCAGTTGGATCTGTACAACCTTGTGAAACCTCTACACAACAAGAATTATCGCTTCCGTTTTCTACGCAAGCACAATCCGCCGTTGCGTTTGGATTATAGTTAAACGAGCCTGAGTGCATACATCCACATATTACTCCCGGTATAGTTGTTACGTCGTCTACAATACCTATTCCTTGGAAATTAAATGCGTTAGGATCTATAGTACCAAAATCACTTTTAATGTAATTAAACCACTTACCTTCTTTTTCTATAAATTCATTTACTTTTCCTTCTTGTTTGTCTGTATGTATATCGTTAACATACCAACCGTCTTTACTATAAAGATTGTAATACTCTTCATCGGTATAATTAACGCCGTTTTGAATAAGTGTTGTAAAGTCATCTATCTTAGATTGAGATCCTTCGTAATTTATTGTGTTGAAATTCTTAATTACATCAGGTTGTAAATTTAATATAGGTGTTATTAGCGACTCCTCAAACTCTCCGTAAAAAGTATTTCTATCTACGTCGTGTACGTGATGACGATACAACATACCCTCAGACATAGTGTAATATTGATTTACAACACTAATACCGTACTCTGGCACAAAAGATTTAAAACTTATCCAACCCTTAGCTTCTTCGTTAAAAGTTACTGTTTTTCCACCCCCATAAACCTCTAGGGTTATATCATCAACTCTACCGGTAAAATTACCGCTATCAACATAAATAGCAAATTTATCTTTTTTATCAGGGTTATAAGTATAGACATCTCCTATTTCTGTCTCTTATACACATCTGACGCTGCCGACGAAGAGGATAGTGTAGAT